>DGYMR06203__coassemble_1111_pt1 | contig 19298 bp, 15 predicted proteins | sample DGYMR06203__metabat2_low_PE_012 | metagenome-assembled genome bin DGYMR06203
CCGCATTGTCTGTGACTCTACATTTACCGCAAAAACAGACGAGATACTTAACACACCTAGAAAAGAAGCCAGTTTCATAACTCGAAAAATATATTTAAATTTGGTTAACATCAGGGCATTTGAAACCCTAATACATTGTTTTCTCATACTTTTGTATTCTTCAATTGTTGGTATTCGATTTAATTCACACAAGTCGTAATGCCGACTTTAGGTTTGCCGGATTATGTTGCAGCATAATCCGGCTTTTGAGTTTTTATCAAAGTATTATTCCATAGGCAACTTATTTTATTATAATTACATTATTCTCATTATCTCGTTTATAAGTAAAGCGATGCTCCAATTGTAAAACCCTCAACACCTGCTCTACTCCATCCTTAGTCCGGAACTTTCCTGTATAATGCTCATCAGCCAACTGTCGGTTCCGTAGATCAATCTCAACATCAAAATAAAGCGAAAGGCGCTCCATTATTTCCGAGATCGGCAACTCATTGAAACAAATCATACCTTCTCTCCATTTGAAATAATCAGGATCTTGAATATTGGAAGAAACAAATTTACCAGCTTCTCCCACCACTCGTTCTCCAGGTTTCATCAAATATGAGCCAGATTGGCCATCAGCACCCAACTCCACACGTCCTTTCAACAACGAGACTTCAAAATCTTTCTCCTCACGATAGTCGATCACATTGAATTCCGTTCCCAACACCCGAATCCGTGCCTTGGAGGTTTTCACTGTAAAAGGAGCGGCCTCATTACGCTTAACCTCAAAATAAGCCTCACCATCCAATTCAACGGAACGACTGTCTTTCAAGAACGCTATCGGATAGACCAACTTCGAATGGGCATTCAACCAAACTTTCGTACTATCCGGGAGAAGAAGCTCAGCCCGCTGGCCGGCCGGAACATAGATGGTTTGGTATAATGGAGTCGTTTCATCCTCGCCGCCACGCTTATCCCATATCAGCTGGCTTCCGAATACAAGTAAAACTACTGCCGCAATTTTAACGACTTCAATCATAATGCGGCGAAGAGAAACGCTCCGGCTAACCTTTTCCTTGGCGGATTGCGGCATCGGATTCAATACCGTTATGTCGTGTACCTTGTGAAGCGCCATGAACTCTTTCACGTGCGACTCATCCTCATCAAGCCAATCCACAACCGTTTCCGCCTCTTCTGTCGTGACCTCTCCCTGAATATATCGTTTCAACAAATCGTCGTTCATCCTTACTTATTTCTGCTTTTCATTAATTAGACAATCCAGACTCAATTATCCCTAAACCGAAAATCAAAAATTTTGCATTATTTTCCGTTCTCCACCAACATACGTACGTGTCGGCCTTCATATACGTACGTATCGGCCATCATGAACGTTCACGCAAGCCAACACGTACGTATATGAAAGGTGACACATACTATCGCATAACAGTGTATTTAGAATTTCACTGCAGTGTATTGGAATTTTCACTGCAATGGAACTAAAAATGGACTTATACGTAGTCCAAGAAAAACAGCAAATAGAAAATGGGCAGATAATCCTTTAAGGCAACCCGTAGTACTTTCAACGAACGGGTAATATGATATTCCACGCTTTTGGCCGAAAGGCTGGTCCGTTCGGCGATCTCTTTGACCGACATTTGCTCATAACGGCTCATCTCAAAGATACGACGGGTTTGTTCGGGCAATGACTCCAGCGCTTTTCGCACGATCTCCGTAATCTCTGACGAGAAGACCTCCTCCGGATCAAACGCTTTCAGGCTCGAGATCCGGTAGTCCATATCCCGCACGCTTTTCGAGGAGATGGCCTCCATCGACTCAAGCTTAACCTGCTCTCGCGACAAGTAGTTCAAGGCTTTATGCTTCAGGATCACGGCCAAAAGAGCCACCGGATGCTCTACCGGTTCTTTTTTCGTGGTTTCCCAAAGCTGTATTATAGCTTCAGAGGCCAAGTCCTCGGCAACCATGTCATCCCGCACATAGGACTTGGCGAACAGGAAAGATCGCTTATAATATAAGGTATATAAATCACTAAAACTTGCCATACCAAGACCCTTCCCGGTCATTTCTTATCCACTAGCCCAGGTTCACGACGTTCGGTCCCTTTCTGTCGGGTCAGGTTATCACCCAGCTCCGCACGCCACTTGTCGGCAATCTTCTGAAGTTTTGCCAAACGCTCCGGATTCTGAGTTGCCACGTTATAACGCTCACCCGGATCCCGACGCAAGTCATACAATTCCGGCTTCAAGATCTCAAGGTTCGCCAATTTGCCCGGTTGCCCGTCGTTGCCCGGCTCATAGGCGCCATACGTCACGTACTTATGCGGGAAAACCAACTTGAACTCGCCATCCGTCACCGCCTCCAGGTCATTCTTATTATAATAGTAGACAAACGACTCCCGGGGATTCGCGCCCTCACGCCCCTCTATAAGCGACAGGATACTGACCCCGTCAATCTTACGCCCGGGCAGGGCGGCACCGCTGATCTCAGCAAAGGTCGGGAACAGGTCGATGTTGGAGGCCAACTTGTTACAGATCGTACCCGGCTTGGTATGTCCTTTCCAATACATGATGCAAGGCACACGGTTGCCGCCGTCGAACGTGGTCGCCTTCGCCTCACGCAAACCGGCCGCCGAACCGGCATGATTACCATAATTCGCCCACGGGCCATTATCCGACGTGATGACGATCAACGTATTATCCTCCAGGCCAAGCTCACGGACCGTACGGACCACCTCGCCCACGCTCCAGTCGATCTCCATCATGACATCTCCAAACAAACCTTGCTCGCTCTTGCCCTTGAACTTGTCCGAGACAGCCAGCGGGACATGCGGCATGGAATGCGCCAGATAAAGGAAGAAGGGTTTCGACCTGTTGTTACGGATAAACCGCACCGCGCGCTCGGTATAATCGGTCGTGAAACGGCTCTGGTCCGTATTGTAACCGACTACCTCGTTGCCGTCATAAGTCGGCAGGTCCGGGAAATTGAACACCTCGCCCTGTTGCGGATGGTTCGGCCACATGTCGTTCGAGTAAGGCAAGCCATAATACTCGTCGAAACCGTTTTGCAAGGGTAGGAACTGATGGGCGTCGCCCAAATGCCACTTGCCAAATATCGCGGTCGAATAACCTTTTTGCTTCATGAGCTCGCCCATCGTCATCTCCTCCGGATGGATACCATAATTCGAGTCCGGTCCGGGAGCGCCAGCGAAACCGATCCGGTTCGGATAGCAACCGGTCAGCAACCCCGCACGCGAGGCGCCACTAATCGGCTGGCAAGCCAAAAAATGGGTAAACCGAACGCCTTGAGAGGCCAGGACGTCTATATTCGGAGTCGTGTAGCCATAGGCACCATTACACGAAAAATCACCAAAACCCACATCATCCAAATTGATCAGGATAATATTTGTCGGGCCTTCCACCGCATAGAGGGTAGAACACGTCATCAATGCCGAAAGCAACACGATTTTCTTCATAACACTAATTTTTAAGGATAAAACAAATTTAAACTTTAACAGTCACGCCCAAAAGTACAAAAAAAATCATATCTTTGGCGATTAATATATCAAATCTATAAACGAAAACACATGAGATTACACACGCTTCTAGCCTGCTCCCTGTTGGGATTAGCGACCTCCGCCTTCGCGGCAAACGACAACAAAAATATCTACCACAAGGATTGGATTGATTTCAACAAGAACAATACGAAAGATGTCTATGAGGACCCGACGGCCCCCATCAACGATCGTGTGGAAGACTTGCTGAAACAGATGACCCCCAAAGAGAAGATCGGGCAATTACTCACTAAGTTCGGATGGCCTTTATACGAGCGTCAGGGAGAAAAGATCTCTTTGACTCCGGAGGCAGAGAAGGTTCTCGTGGAACTGGGGACGGGCGGTCTATGGGGATTCATGCGTGCCGATCCCTGGACACAAAAGACCTTAAAAAACGGCTTGAATCCTCAATATGCCATCACGGCCACCAACCTGCTCCAACGGTATTGCATAGAAAATACCCGTTTAGGAATCCCGGTGCTCCTGGCTGAGGAATGTCCGCATGGACACATGGCGATCGGGGCCACCTCGTTCCCGACCGGTATTGGCCAGGCCTCGACCTGGAACCCGGACCTGTTGCGCCGGTTAGGTGCCGCACAAGCGACCGAGGTGCGCAAGCAGGGCGGACATATCGGGTATGGTCCTGTCGTCGACTTGGCCAAGGATGCCCGCTGGTCGCGCGTGGAGGAGGGGTTCGGCGAGGATCCTTTCCTGGCGGGTGAGCTGGGGGTCGCTGTCGTAAAGGGTATGCAAGAGGACACGGACTATCCGGTCATCTCGACGGTCAAGCATTTCACGGCCTATGGCTCGACCGAGGGCGGGCATAACGGCGGCTCCGCCCATCTGGGTGAAAACGAGTTGCAAGAACAGATCCTGCCTCCTTTCCGGAAGGTGGTCGACGCGGGCCTGCTCTCGATCATGACCTCCTATAATGAGATTGATGGTGTGCCTTGTACGGGTAATGAATACCTGCTGACAGACCTGTTGAAAGAGACGTGGGGGTTCAAGGGCTTCGTCGTCTCAGATCTATTCTCGATCGACGGCATGACCGGGCTGGGCGTCGCCTCCGACTTGAAAGATGCCGGACGGATCGCCATCAACGCCGGTGTGGAATCTGACCTCGGCGGGCAAGCGTTCCAGAAGCTGGACGAATTGGTTGAGGAGGGCAAAGTGGACCAAAAACGGATCGATGACGCGGTCAGGAAATTATTAACGCTCAAGTTCCAATGGAAGCTGTTCGACTCGCCTTTCCGTACGGCGGAAGAGGGATTGACTCAAGCGGAGCTGGACGAGCACCGGGCGTTGGCGCGCGAGGTGGCACGCCAATCGATTGTCCTGCTCAAGAACAAGAACCAGACCTTGCCCCTGAAAAAGGAGATCCGTTCGATCGCGGTCATCGGTCCGAACGCGGATACGCCCTATAACCAGTTAGGCGACTATACGGCACCGCAAGCCGACGGCAACGTGATTACTGTCCTGGAGGGCATTCGCCGGGCCGTATCGAAAGAGACGGTGGTCAACTACGCTAAGGGGTGCGCCATCCGCGACATGTCCGACAAGGGTTTCGCCGAGGCGAAAGCGGCCGCCGAGAAGAGCGACGCGATCGTCCTGGTGCTGGGAGGCTCGAGCGCCCGTGATTTTACCGCCGAGTTTGAGGCGACCGGCGCCGCCAAGGCCAGCCAGAACGAGATGAGCGACATGGAGAGTGGCGAGGGCAACGACCGCAAGACGTTGGGCCTGATGGGCCGGCAAAACGAGCTGCTGGAGTTGATGCGGTCGACAGGCAAGCCGCTGGTGGTCGTCCTCATCAAGGGACGTCCGTTGACGGTGAAGAATTGCGACGAGGCGGCTGATGCCCTGATCGACGCCTGGTATCCGGGCGTGGAGGGGGGAAACGCCATCGCTGATGTCCTGTTTGGCGATTATAACCCGGCCGGACGCCTGGCTGTCTCCGTACCGGAAAGTGTCGGGCAGGTGCCGGTCTTCTACAACCACAACCGGAGCCAGAACCGGAGCAATTACGTGGAGGGCACCGGACAACCGCTTTATCCTTTCGGCTATGGTTTGAGCTACACGAATTTCACCTACAACGCCATGACCATCACGCCCGAGGCGGCGGCCATCAAGGTAAAGGTCGAACTGACCAACAGCGGCTCGTACGACGGCGACGAGGTCATCCAAATTTACGTGAAGGATGTCGTCTCCTCGCACGCCAAACCGATCATGGAACTGAAAGCGTTCAAGCGGATCAACCTCAAGGCCGGCGAGACCAAGGAGGTGGAACTCTCGATCGACAAGAAGGAGCTGGAACTCTATCAAGGCGACGGCAAATGGCTGCTGGAGCCGGGCGACTTCGTCATCATGGCGGGTGGCTCATCCAAAAACCTGCCGCTGAAGGAAAGCATTACATTATAATCCAATTGATATCTAACACGCGGCCGGAGCCCAATAGCTTCCGGCCGCCACAAAACAAAAGGGCCATGAGCGAACCAATCACCCCGCAACTCATCAAGTTGGCCTTATGCATGAGCCGGAGCAACCTCGTAAGGCGGGTCTATCTCCTGTTCAAGATCCTGAACGGCTACGACATCAAGCTGCAGATCCGCTCCATAGAGGGTTATCTCAAGACCAACTTGACTTACGAGCAAGCCGAAACGATCGCCTACAGCTACGAGCGGCTCACCGGCATCTCCTGCAAGCCCGAGATGCTCTTGTTCGACAAGAATGCCCTGGCCGACAAGTTGATCGACCTCCACATGGACTACCAGAAGTTCCTGGAGACGACCGACAGCACGATCCTGTCGTTTGTTGAGGCCTATTTCCGGTATCTCTATTATGACCTGAAGGTCCAGAACGTCACCGCCCTGCTGCACAGCATGCATGCCTTCTTCAAATACGCGACCGGCGATTTCGACAAGCAACAACTGAAACAGCACATCGTCAAGATCGACCTGCGCGAGAAGAAGGCCACCCCGATCGATTCCATGTATTACCGGCACGACTTCCTCCTCCTCGAGGAGGCTTTCTTTAAGATTTGCATGAAAAAATACGCCCGAATGCAAAAGCGGGATCCCTCGCTCAAGAACTCCTTCACGCTGAACATAGAAATCTGAGAGAAGAGGCCAGCCCCATCCCCCAAACCGTTCGTCGGGGAGCCGCCCGCACTGTGCGGAAACGCCAAAGCGTCCGTCGGGAGCCGCCCGCACTGTGCGGAAACGCCAAAACGCCGTCGGGGAGCCGCCCGCACTGTGCGGAAACGCCAAAGCGTCCGTCGGGAGCCGCCCGCACTGTGCGGACGGCCCAAAATCCCGTCGGGAAGCGATCCGCTCGGCGCGGACAGCCCAAAATTTCGTCGGGAAGCGATCCGCTCGGTGCGGACGGCCCAAAATCCCGTCGGGAGCCGCCCGCACTGTGCGGAAACGCCAAAGCGTTCGTCGGGAGCCGCCCGCACTGTGCGAAAACGCCAAACCGTTCGTCGGGAGACTTCCGCGCCGAACGGAATCGTCCAACCGGCCGCCGGTGAGACTTCCGCACGCTGCCCCGCCCACCAGCGGGCCACGCGCGGAGCGGGTATTGCGCGTCTCTGCCGTTATCACTAAATTCGCGGCCGAGAATCGCACGATCGTGAATCAGGTAAAAGACATATTACGGCCATTCCTGAGAGTTCTGCTTCCCATCCTGTTCATCTCGTACATGGGGAGCGTCATCAGTTTCACCCACGTCCACATCGTGGATGGCGTGACGATTGTCCATGCGCACCCGCACGAGACGGACGACCAGTCCGCCGCCGGGCATACGCATACGCTGGCGCAATTCCAACTGTTGCACCAGCTGTACACCATCCTGGGCCTGGGCAAGCTGCTCCTGGCGACCGGCCTCACGGCCTTCTGGTTCCTTTGCGGCCGCCTTCTCAGCCGCCCGGCCTGCCCCATCCCACAACTCCCCGCCCGGGGAGTCCCTAGCCTGAGGGCGCCCCCCGTCGCCTGACCAGCCGATTGTTATCGCCGCGCGCCGCTTTTCCGCCGGAGACGCGCCGCGCCGCGCAAGGGAAGCTCCATAGCCACACGACATGGGCCTCGCTCGAGGCATCGCGTGCCGCGACCGGCATCCAGAAGGAGTCTCTTCCCCAAGAAACCCCTATCATTTTATCAACATTAAAACATCAGAAACAGATTATGAACAAGATAATTATTTTATTGATGAGCCTTTGCTGCCTCCTCGCGCCCACGTGGGCCAAGGCGGACGAAGAGCCACTGGACAACTCCGACGCCAACCTGATCGGGCATGTCCTGGATAAGAACACCCAAGAGCACCTGGCATATATCAACGTGATCATCGTCGGCACGACCATCGGCACGACGACCGACAACACCGGCCACTACTTCCTGAAGAACCTGCCCGAGGGCGATCTCCAGGTAGAGTTCAAGACGCTGGGCTATAAAACGGTCGTCAAGCCGGTCCAGCTGAGAAAGGGTAAAACCATCGAGCTGAACATCGAGATGGAGGAAGACCAGATCGCCCTCGATGGCGTCGTGGTCTCGGCCAACCGCAACGAGACGACCCGCCGGCTCGCCCCCTCGTTGGTGAACGTGCTCGACTCGAAGATCTTCACCACGACCAACGCCGTCAACCTGGCCCAGGGCCTGAACTTCCAGCCCGGCGTCCGGGTGGAGAACAACTGCCAGAACTGCGGCTTCCAGCAAGTGCGCATCAACGGCCTCGACGGCCCCTATACCCAGATCCTGATCGACTCGCGCCCCATCTTCAGCGCCCTCTCGGGCGTTTATGGCCTGGAGCAGATCCCCGCCAACATGATTGAGCGGGTAGAGGTGATGCGCGGAGGCGGCTCGGCCCTCTTCGGCTCGTCGGCCATCGCCGGGACAATCAACATCATCACGAAAGAGCCCCTGCGCAACTCGGGCGAGCTCTCGCACAACTTCTCGGCCACGGAGAAAGGCGGGTCGTTCGACAACAACACGACGCTCAACGCCTCATTGGTGACCGACAACCGGAAGGCGGGCCTCTACATCTTCGGGCAGAACCGCCACCGGAGCGCCCTCGACTACGACAACGACGGCTTTACGGAGCTGCCCAAGCTGGAGAACCAGATGGTCGGCTTCCGCTCTTACCTGAAGACGAGCGACTACAGCAAGCTGACCTTCGAATACCACCACATGCACGAGTTCCGCCGTGGCGGCGACAAGCTCGACCGCCCGGCCCACGAGGCCAACATCGCCGAGCAGGTGGAGCACTCGATCGACGGCGGCGGCCTGAAGTTCGATCTCTTCTCGAAAGACTATAAGCACCGGCTGAACATCTACACCTCCATGCAGCACGTCGGCCGCGACAGCTACTACGGCACCCAGCAGGACCCCAACGCCTACGGACGGACGACAGACCTGACCTCCATCACCGGGGCGCAATACAACTACAGCTTCGACCGCCTGCTCTTCATGCCCTCCGAGCTGACCGCCGGCCTGGAGTACAACTACGACCACCTGAAGGACGAGACCGTCGGCTACAACCGCCTCATCGACCAGACGATCCACATCGAGAGCGCCTTCCTGCAAAACGAGTGGAAAAACAAGAAGTGGAGCTTCCTCATCGGCGGACGCCTCGACAAGCATAACCTGATCGATCACGTGATCTTCAGCCCCCGGGCCAACATCCGCTTCAACCCGACGGAAGACATCAACATCCGCGCCAGCTACTCGAGCGGATTCCGCGCGCCACAGGCCTTCGACGAGGACCTGCACATCGCCGCGGTCGGTGGCGAGGCCGCCCTGATCCAGCTGGCCGACAACCTCTCGGAAGAGAAATCGAACAGCCTCAGCGCCTCGGTCGACTTCTACCACCGTTTCCACAACGGCATCCAGATGAACCTCCTTGTCGAGGGCTTCTATACCAACCTGAGCGACGTCTTCACCCTCGAGGACATCGGCCGCGACGAGCAGGGCAACCTCATCAAGGAACGCCGCAACGGGTCGGGTGCCCGCGTAATGGGCGTTACGCTCGAAGGCAAGACCGTCCTCACGTCGTGGCTCTCGCTGCAAGCCGGATTCACCCTCCAGCGCAGCCAATATAAGGAGCCGGAGAAATGGAGCGAGGACGCGAGCGTCCCCGCCGAGAAACGGATGTTCCGCACGCCAGACGCCTACGGTTATTTCACCTCGACGCTGACGCCCATCAAGCGGCTGACGATCGCCCTCTCGGGAACCTACACCGGAAGCATGCTCGTGCAACACCTGGCGGGCTACATCGAGAAGGACGTTGCGGTCGAAACACCCGACTTCTTCGACATGAACATCAAGTTCTCCTACGACGTACCGGTCTATAATGAGGTCACTCTCACCTTCAACGCCGGCGTCCAGAACCTGTTCAACGCCTATCAGACCGATTTCGACAAAGGCGCAAACCGTGATTCAGGTTACATCTATGGTCCCGGATCACCACGCAGCTACTTTGCCGGAATGAAGATCAGCTTCTAACACCTTCCGAAGTCCTTCGGCAAGCTGAAAAACATAATCAGCATCCCGCCGAAGGGCTTCGGAGGCCTGAAAAACGCAATCAAAACCCGCCGAAGGACTACGGAGGCCCGAAAAACATAATCAATGCCCGCCGAAGGACTACGGAGGCCCGAAAAACGCAATCAACGCCCACCGAAGGACTACAGAGGCCCGAAAAACGCAATCAACGCCCGCCGAAGGACTACGGAAGCTCGAAAAACGCAATCAACGCCTGCCGAAGAACTACGAAGGCCTGAAAAACGCAATCAGCAGTTTCCGAAACACTTTCAAGGCGAAACAACCTTACCAACATGCGGCAAAAAACAAAAATAATAACTAAGTTTGCCGGAAATAATTGCAGTTTATTACCATGAAACATTATAACTTCGACGAAATTATAGACCGCAAGGGAACCAATTGCGTCAAATACGACCAATTGGAAGAGCGGTTTGGCGATGGGAATTTGATCCCGCTTTGGGTCGCCGATATGGATTTCCGTACTCCGGATTTTATCGTGAACGCCCTTCGCAAGCGTTGCGACCATGAGATCTTCGGCTACACCTTCGATTCCGACGAATATTACCAGAGCATCATCAACTGGGTTCACTACAAACACGACTGGAACATCGAACGGGAATGGCTCAGCTACATCCCCGGTATCGTGAAAGGTATCGCTTTTGCCGTCCAATGCTTCACGGAGAAAGGCGACAAGATCATCATCCAGCCACCAGTCTACCACCCGTTCCGGATCGTCCCCGAAAGTTTGGGGCGCGAGATTGTCTACAACCCCTTAATACTGGGAAAAGAGGGATACCAAATGGACTTCGAGCAGTTGGAGCAGGTCATTGACGACCGTTGCAAGCTGTTTATATTAAGTAGTCCGCATAATCCGGGCGGCATCGTCTGGAGCAAGGAAACGCTCATCCGGCTGGCCGAGATCTGCGCCCGTCGAGGTGTATTGGTCATCTCCGACGAGATTCATGCCGAGATGGCTTTCCCGCAATACAAGCACCGTCCGTTCGCCTCTGTTTCCCAAGAAGCGGCCAACAACAGCATCACCTTCATGGCACCCAGTAAGACTTTCAACATCGCCGGCATCGTCACCTCCTACGCCATCGTGCCGAATGAGGTTATAAGGAAACGCTTCTACAGTTTCCTCGAGGCAGGCGAATTCAACGCGGGGACCATCTTCGCCTATACGGCGACCATCGCCGCTTATACCTATGGAGCCGAATGGCTACAACAGATGCGTAACTACATCATGGACAACGTCCGGTTTGTCAGCGACTACCTGAAATATCACATCCCCTCGATCAAGGTGTACCAGCCCCAAGCCTCCTTCCTGGTTTGGCTGGATTGTCGCGAGTTGCGCCTGCCCCAAGAGGAGCTCGTGACGCTCTTCACCAAGAAAGCGGGACTGGCGCTCAACGACGGAGCCGTGTTCGGTTCTGGCGGTGAAGGCTTCATGCGGCTCAATATCGGCTGTCCGAGATCAATACTCGAGCAGGCGCTCGATGCCCTGAAAAAAGCCCTAAAGGCATAGTTATTGGCAAGAAATACCTATATTCGCGCAAATTCAAAAGAGTATAAATTAAGATACAAGAACAACAATGAAAATCTCAAAAGACAAATACGTGGCGGTCACGTACGACTTGAACGTAGGAGAAGGTGACGAAAGGGAATTAATGGAAAAGGCGACTGAGGAGCGCCCCTTGAACTTCATTTTCGGTATGGGCATGATGCTCCCGGCCTTCGAGAAAGCCCTTGACGGCCTTGAGGTAGGTCAGGAATTCAACTTCTCACTGGCACCAGCCGACGCTTATGGCGAATACGATGAGTCGCACGTGCTCGACCTCCCGAAGAACATCTTCGAGGTAGACGGCAAGTTCGACGCGGAGATGATCCAAGAGGGCAACACCGTCCCGATGATGGACTCGAACGGCAATCGCTTGAACGGCTCCGTACTGGAGGTTAAGGAAGATATTGTCGTCATGGACTTTAACCATCCGTTAGCGGGCGAGACCCTGCATTTCAGTGGCAAGGTGATCGACGTACACGAGGCGACCGCTGAGGAGATCGCGGCTTTGACAACACCCGCAGGCTGCGGTTGTGGCGATTGTGGCGGCGACTGCGGTAGCGGATGTGGCGACCACGGAAGTTGCGGTTGTGGAGGATGTCATTAATACAAGAGAATGAACACTTTCGGAAACATTTATCGGCTCACCTCATTTGGTGAGTCGCACGGGGCAGGCATTGGTGGCGTCATCGATGGCTGCCCCGCTGGGATTGAGCTCGACCTCGAGGCGATCCAACGGGAGCTGAACCGCCGTAAGCCGGGACAATCACGCCTGACAACCCCTCGCAAGGAGGACGACGAGGTACAGTTCCTCTCCGGCCTTTTTGAGGGCAAGACGACCGGCACGCCGATCGGCTTCGTTGTCTGGAACAAGAACCAGCACTCGTCCGACTACGAGGAAATGAAGACGACCTATCGTCCCTCGCATGCGGACTACACCTACCAAATGAAATATGGTATCCGTGATCCGCGCGGAGGCGGCCGCTCATCGGCTCGCGAGACGGTAGCTCGTTGTGTAGCCGGCGCAATCGCCAAACAGATCCTGGCCCAAATCGGGATCGAGATCATCGCCTACACCTCGCAAGTCGGCCCAATTTGCCTCGACAAGCCTTACCAGGCTTACGACCTGAGCCGCATTGAGGAGAATCCTGTCCGTTGCCCGGATCAGGAGAAAGCGGAAGAGATGGCAAAACTCATCACCGAGATGAAAGGTAAAGGCGACACGATCGGTGGTGTCATTACCTGCGTCGCACGAGGCGTACCCGCCGGATTGGGCGAGCCCGTCTTTGGCAAGCTGCACGCCGCCTTAGGCTATGCGATGCTGACGATCAATGCCGTGAAAGGCTTTGAGTATGGCGACGGCTTCGAGTTCGCGAACCATCGTGGTTCCGAGCGTAACGATATCTTCTTCAACGATAACGGCAAGATCAGTACACGCACCAACTATTCGGGTGGCATACAGGGTGGAATATCCAACGGGCAAGACATCTATTTCCGGGTGGCTTTCAAGCCGGTAGCTACTCTGCTGATGGAACAACCGACAGTCAACATCCACGGAGAGGATACGATCCTTAAGGCCCGTGGCCGGCACGATGCTTGTGTCCTTCCGAGAGCGGTTCCCATCGTCGAGGCGATGACCGCCATGACCCTGCTCGACTATTGGTTATTGCGGAAAACCGGAACTGTATAATATAATAAGGTATTAGGGAGACGTCTTTATTTCGTCTCCCTTTTTTTGTCACTCATGGTGATATGGCTCATTATTGAGGATCGTCATCGCCCGATAGATCTGCTCCACGAAGATCAACCGCACCATCTGATGCGAGAAGGTCATCATGCTTAACGAAATCTTCTCGGCCGCCGCCTTATAGACCGCCTCACTAAAACCATAGGGGCCACCAATCACGAATACCAGCCTTTTCGGAACCGTGTGTGTCTTCTTTTCCAAGTAACTGGCGAACTGCATGGAGGTAAACTGTTTTCCTTTCTCGTCGAGCAGGACCAGATAGTCGCCCGGCTGCGTGCTCTTCAATATCAACTCACCCTCCTTTTCTTTCTGCTGTGCCTCCGAGAGGTTCTTCACGTTCTTGATGTCGGGGATCACGATCATCTCGAAAGGAATATAATGGACTAAACGGTTCGTATATTCCTTGATAGCCTCCACGAAATAACCCGCGTCGGTCTTACCTATAACAACTAAAGCGATTTTCATCAAATACTCAATTATGCGAATTCCAACAGCTAAGATACAAGAAAAATACATACCTTCGCGAACAAGTAGAACACTAAAATCACGTCACGTCATGAAACGATGGTTGTTATTGACATTGGCCATGTGCGGTTTCTTGTTCGCTCAAGCGGCCGACATCACCTCCATTTCAAACGCGCTCAAACAGGGTAACAGCGCCTCGCTCACCGGTAAATTCGACAAGGAGGCAGACATCGCCTTGCCCGGTTCCTCGAAGCGATGCGATGAGAAAGAGGCGATCGCCATGCTCTCAACCTTCTTTTCGGGAAACAAACCGAAAGATTTCAAACTCCTGCACCATGCCGACAAGAAAGAGAGCGGCTTTTTCGTAGGGAAAATCTCGACCGCTACCGGCGAATACCGGGTGAACATCACCTATCGGGCGGAAGGAAACAAAGCGATTATACAATCAATTAGAATAGAATAACATGGATAAACTTATTGACGATCTTATCAAACTCGCTTTCGCTGAGGACATCGGCGATGGCGATCATACCACCTTGTGCTGCATTCCCGAGACAGCGATGGGCAAAAGCCAGTTGATCATTAAGGAAGACGGCGTCCTGGCGGGCGTCGAGATGGCAAAACGCATCTTCCACGATTTCGATCCGGAGTTGAAGATGACCATCTTCATCCAGGATGGCGCTGAGGTCAAGAAAGGCGATATCGCCTTCATCGTCGAGGGCAAGGTACGCTCCTTGTTGCAAACCGAGCGGTTGATGCTGAATGTCATGCAACGCATGAGCGGTATCGCGACAACAACCCGTAAATATGTCAAGGCCCTCGAGGGCACAAAGACCCGTGTACTCGACACACGCAAAACCACGCCGGGCATGCGTATGATGGAGAAAGACGCCGTCCGGATCGGTGGTGGCGTAAACCATCGTATCGGTCTGTTCGACATGATCCTCCTGAAGGATAACCACGTGGATTTCGCCGGCGGTATCGAGAATGCGATTACCCGTGCGAAAAATTACCTGAAGGAGAAAGGCAAGAACCTGAAGATCGAGATCGAGGTCCGCAACTTCGACGAGCTGGAGGAGGCGATGCGTGTCGGTGGTATCGACCGGATCATGCTCGACAACTTCAACATCGAGGATACGAAAGAGGCTGTCCGCCGTGTCAACGGACGCTACGAGATCGAGTCATCGGGCGGTATCACCTTCGACACCCTGCGTGATTATGCGGAGTGCGGCGTCGATTACATTTCAGTCGGCGCTTTGACCCATTCCGTAAAGAGCTTGGACATGAGCCTGAAGGCTTGCGAATAATAACACAAACGGCCGGCGCTGGAATCATCCAAACGCTGGCCGTTTTTATTTTCAAACCCTTTTCCTATTCTAACCTCAAGTCGAACTCATCCTTCAATTTCGCCAACAAGGGATTAATCTCCAGCAAGTGTTGGTATTTCTCCGCCGAGGTATAGGCCAAATGCTTCTCATTCCCCTCAATAATACGAATCCGCATCTGGACCCGGCCATTATTCAACTCTTTCCTCAGGAATGGCAAGATATAAATGGAGTTATTGATCAATTCCTCCCGTTGTCCGGGATTATGCACCGCCACCTCAAAACAGAAATCCGCCTGAAGCTTAGGTTTGCAGTTGATCATCGTATTTTTCAGGTAGACCTTCTTGTCGATTGTCGCCGCATAACGGTCCCATGCGGCAACCAACTTCGGCTCGTCAAACGCAGTCGCAACCACTTTAGCAGCCGCTTCGGGTGCCGCCGAGCGTGCCACCTCCTCATTCTTCGGCTTATTCTCACTCAGTTCTTTCAACGACAATCCCATGCTCCGGCCCATCGGACGGTTTCTCACCGGATTATCCGCTGGAGGAACAGGCGAAGAAGGCATGGAATTAGGGACATGCGTCGTGACGACCTCCTCACGACCAGCAATTGGCTGGGCAGCAGGCTGTCCTTGTTTGGGCTGCCCATAACCTGCCGGAACGGATTCCATCTTTCCCGTTGCCGGCGCAGATGAGACGGCTGTTTCGCCAATGGGCTCAATTACCGCTTTTTTTTTACTCTCCTCCACCACCGGATGGGTCAACTGGCAAAGCTGGATCAAAGTCAGTTCCAAGAGCAACCGTTTATTACGGCTTGCCCGATAGTTCAAGTCGCAATTATTCGCCAACTCGATCGCCTTGAACAACAGGGCATCCGAGCAACGTTTGGCCATCGTCTTATAACGCTCCTTGATTGAGGCGCCCACCTCGAACAACACCAGCGTCGACTCATCACGGCAAACCAGCAGGTCGCGGAAATGGGTCGCCAACCCGGTGATGATGTTCTGTCCATCGAATCCCTTACTCAGGATCTCGTTCAATAACAACAGGGCCGCCCGTACATTTCCCTCAAGGATATTATCTGTCAAGCGGAAATAATACTCATAATCGAGCACGTTCAGGTTATCGATCACCGCCTGGTAAGTCACCTGCCCATTCGTGAAGCTGACGATCTGGTCGAAGATCGACAAGGCGTCGCGCATTCCGCCATCAGCCTTTTGGGCAATCACGTTCAGGGCTTCCGGCTCGGCCACGACTCCCTCCTGCCCCGCCACGTATGCCAGATGCTCCACGATATCCGCCAGGGCGATCCGGGAGAAATCATATATCTGGCAACGAGAGAGGATGGTTGGCAACACCTTATGCTTCTCGGTAGTCGCCAGGATAAAGATCGCGTGATGGGGCGGCTCCTCCAACGTCTTCAGGAAAGCGTTGAAAGCGGCCGTACTCAACATATGGACCTCATCAATGATAAAGACCTTATACTTTCCGATTGGGGGCGGGACACGCACCTGCTCGATCAGCGAGCGGATGTCGTCGACCGAATTGTTCGACGCCGCATCAAGCTCATGGATGTTATATGAGCGCTGCTCATTGAAGGCCCGGCAAGACTCGCACTCATCGCATGCCTCGCCATCCGCCTTTGGATTCAGGCAGTTGATGGTCTTGGCGAAAATACGGGCACAAGTCGTCTTTCCCACGCCTCGAGGGCCACAAAACAAATAGGCATGCGCCAGCTTATTGCCCTGGATCGCGTTTTTCAGGGTCGTCGTCAAAGCCTTCTGCCCAACGACACTCCTGAAGGTGGCCGGACGATACTTACGAGCTGAGACGATATAATTTTCCATGTTTCCTCCTTATTGTGTTCTCTACAGTTTCGAAATACAAAAATACAAGAATAACCCTCTTTTCCCAAAACATGAGGCACCATAAAGCGGAAATCCCCCAAAAACAGGTCCCAGATCCGGATATTTCCAAAAATATCCCACAGAATCTTTGTTTGCGTCAATTAATTCGTATCTTTGTTAGCATAATTAAATTTAATAACTATTGGATTAACAGCAATAAACACAATATTAAAAAGACATGGAAAACAACGAATTGCTCGAAATGGTCAGAAATAAGGCCCAAGGATGGCTTTCTGAAAGTTATGACGCTGAAACACGCGCTCAAGTACAAGCACTGCTCGATAGCGAAGATCCCACAGAATTGATCGAATGCTTCTATAAGGATTTGGAATTCGGTACGGGCGGATTGCGCGGTATCATGGGTGTCGGTTCTAACCGCATGAATATCTACACGGTCGGCGCGGCGACACAAGGCTTGTCGAACTACCTGAAAAAGGAGTTCGCTGATCTGGATCAGATCAAGGTGGTTATTGGCCACGATTGCCGTAACAACAGCCGCAAGTTCGCTGAGATCTCTGCGGACATCTTCTCCGCCAACGGTATTAAGGTTTACCTGTTCGAGAGCCTGCGCCCGACTCCTGAGATGTCTTACGCAATCCGTAAGTTGGGATGCCAAAGCGGTATCATCCTGACAGCCTCACACAATCCGAAAGAATATAACGGTTACAAGGCTTATTGGAACGACGGAGCGCAAATGATCGCCCCACACGATAAGAACACCATCGCCGAGGTCAATAAGGTACATGGCGCGAAAGATATCAAATTCAATGGTAACAAGGCATTGATCGAGATCATCGGTGAGGAGATCGACAGCCAATATATCAACGACCTTAAGAGCATCTCTCTCTCGCCCGAGTCTATCGAGCGTCATAAGGATATGAAGATCGTCTACACGCCGATCCACGGAACAGGTGTCAAGCTGGTTCCGAGAGCATTGGAGGCGTTTGGATTCAAGAATATTATTCACGTTCCGGAGCAGGACGTCGTAAGTGGCGACTTCCCGACCGTTATCTCGCCGAACCCCGAAGAGCCCGCCGCTTTGGCTATGGCTGTCGAGAAGGCGAAAGCAACCGACGCCGAGTTGGTTATGGCTTCCGACCCGGACGCTGACCGTGTTGGCGCGGCCGTTAAGAACAACGAGGGCGAATGGGTATTGCTGAACGGTAACCAGACAGCCTTGATGTTCGTTTATTACCTGATCACTCGCTGGAAAGAGCTGGGCAAGGTGAACGGCAAGGAATATGTAGTCAAGACAATCGTAACAACCGAGACTATCAAGACTATCGCCGAGCGTAATGGTGTTGAGATCTACGACGTTTACACAGGCTTCAAATGGATCGCCAACGTTATGCGCGAGAACGAGGGCAAGAAGAACTACATCGGTGGTGGCGAGGAGAGCTACGGCTTCCTGTGCGAGGACTTCGTTCGTGATAAAGACGCCGTATCGGCTTGCGTCATGTTGGCTGAGATCGCCGCTTGGGCAAAAGACCAGAACTTGAGTCTCTTCCAGTTGCTCCAGAAGATTTACGTAGAGTATGGCTTCTCGAAAGAGAAAGGTATTTCTGTCGTTAAGAAAGGCAAGAGTGGCGCCGAGGAGATCGAGGCAATGATGAAGCATTATCGTGAGAACCCGTTGAAGGAGATCGCCGGCTCAAAGGTAACCTTCTTCTACGACTTCGCTTCCCTGAAAGGTATCGACTACACAGAGAACGAGACGATCACGCTCGATATGCCGACAACCTCAAACGTTCTTCAGTACTTCACGGAAGATGGTACGAAAGTCTCTATCCGTCCTTCCGGTACGGAGCCGAAGATCAAGTTCTATTGCGAGGTACACTCCAAAGTGAAGAGCGCCGACGAGCTTCCTGCCGCAGAGGTAGCCGCTCAAGAGAAGATCGAGCAGATCAAGGCCTCTTTAGGAATCTGATAACAACAGGACTTTAAGTTTATTAATAATAGGGGGTTCATCCGTGCACCGGATGAGCCCCTCGTTTTTTTACTACCGTTATCCTTCCTGTTGTCCGTTATAAGAACGGAACAAGTCCGGTTCTGTTTCCAGTACCATGCGGAAAGTACTGCAGTTTGATGCTGAAAGTACTCCAGTACTTTCCGGGAAGTACTGGAGTACCGACCGTATAGTACTGGCAATAGAATCGGAGTCGACCGGTAATAACTGCAGTGTACTGAATTTAGTTGACAGGTTAATAATTAAAATTCCATTTAGGT
>DGYMR06203__coassemble_1119_pt1 | contig 19134 bp, 14 predicted proteins | sample DGYMR06203__metabat2_low_PE_012 | metagenome-assembled genome bin DGYMR06203
GTTGGGATTGATTGAAAGCTGGGTAGGAGCAACAGAATCAAGCAGTCTTCCATTTCTCAGACGGATATAAATAGTTGCGGTTGATTCAGTATCATACCGTTTTGCCGCTTTTTTAATGATGAAAGTTACTTTCATAGGCTTACAGGTTAAATATCTATCTGGATGCAAATATAGATATTTTCCCCACATTTTCCCCACATCTGCTAAATAATTTGCAATCGGATTAATTCGGATTAAAATTTAATATAATTGTAAATGATTGATATATAGTTATATTGCTGTGTTTTTCTGCGTTTTTCTTTTTACCCACATTTTCCCCACTTTAATTATTTCAAATGCGGGTCTGGGTACGAAAGCCTTGACAAGATCATTGTCAGGGCTTTTTTATTTCCCCAAAACGGACATCCCCCAAAGATCGTCCAAATCACAGGAAGGAGGAAACCAAATATGCTCAAGAGACTTTTCGATTTCGATCCCAGAAGCATGTCCGTCCGGAAAGAATTGATCGCCGGCCTGACAACCTTCCTCACCATGGCCTATATCCTGGCCGTCAATCCCGCCATCCTGAGCGCGACCGGCATGGATCGCGAGGCGCTGTTCACCACCACGGTTATCGCCTCTACCTTCGCTACTCTCCTGATGGCTTTCTACGCCAAATTGCCATTCGCCTTGGCGCCCGGCATGGGATTGAACGCCTTTTTCGCCTATACGGTCTGCCTGGGCATGGGATATTCCTGGCAATTTGCCTTGACCGCGGTATTAATCGAGGGTATCCTTTTCATCCTGATGACCGTTACCGGCATCCGTGAAAAGATTGTCGACGCCCTGCCTAAGCCCATACGCGACGCGATCGCCCCGGGCATTGGCCTCTTTATCGCGTTTATCGGCCTGCAACAATCCGGCATAATCGTCAAGAGCGACGCTACGCTCGTCTCACTTGGCGACATGACCAGTCCACAAGTCATGCTTACGTTCATCGGCCTGTTCCTGACGGCTATCCTGTTGATCCGGAAAGTGACGGGCGCTCTGTTGCTGGGCATCCTGACGACCACGTTCATTGGTATCCCTCTTGGAATTACCCAGTGGAAAGGGCTTTTCAGCGTACCGCCCTCGCCTGCCCCTGTCATGCTCCAATTCGACCTCGACAACCTCTTGAGCCTGGACATGCTGATTGCCGTATTCACGTTCCTCTTCATTGACCTGTTCGATACGATTGGCACGCTGGTCGGCATCTTGACCAAAGCCGGCATGGTCGACAAGACGGGTAAGATCCATCGGCTCAACAAGGCCTTTATGGCCGACGCGTTGGGAACAACCTTTGGCGCCATTATGGGTACGAGTACCGTTACGACGGTCGTCGAGAACGCCGCCGGGGTTAATGAGGGCGGCCGGAGCGGACTGACCTCGTTCGTGACAGCCATCTGCCTGCTGCTCTCGCTCTTCTTCGCGCCCTTTTTCCTGTCTGTTCCATCGGCGGCAACCGCGCCTGTCCTGATCCTGGTCGGGTTGATGATGGCCTCATCCCTCAATACGATCAATTTCTCGGACTATTCCCAATCCATCGCGGCTTTCTTATGCCTGATCATGATGCCATTGGCCTATAGCATCGCCGACGGTATCGCTTTGGGCATGATCTGCTACGTTCTGGTCAACCTGCTCTCAGGAAAGCATAAACAGCTGACCATCACCATGTATATCCTTGCCTTACTCTTTCTGGCAAAATACCTGATACAATAGGCATAACAACAAAAATAACGTCTTTTCGCAAAAAAGTATACCAAAACATTTGGTATATACAAAAAAAGCTCTACCTTTGCACCCGAAATCAAAAAGAGATTTGCCCAGATGGCGGAATAGGTAGACGCGCTGGTCTCAAACACCAGTGGATTCACTTCCATGCCGGTTCGATCCCGGCTCTGGGTACGAATCAGAAGCCAAGTGTTAGCGACGCTAATATTTGGCTTTTTTGTTTTCTTCCTTTCCCGCCCTCCTGACGCACAACCTATCCCATTTATCAAATTGTCAAATCCGACATGAACTTTCATTTTGTCAAAACAACCCGCTTCTCCTCGCGATATTTCAGGCAGGGATACGAGACGGGCAAAAACAGGCGATCCTGGCGGAGTTAAACATTATCATAATAATATCAATTACCCGCATATACTTTACAAAACAAAAGGATCAAGGGCGTATTCTTTCAAACGAAAATATCAAACCACAAAACAGAAACAAAATAATAATCCGATAACAACCAGGAAAAGTTCCAAAAAATGACGCTAAAGAGGCCAAAATCGAGGCTAAACTTCCCCGTTTCTTTACACATACGGCCATACGAGGCGACACAATAGTTGGTATCAGCCGACACGTACGTACATATCGGCCATCGCCTCCGTATATTCACGCTTTTTCCTCCGAAGGGGAATACCATTTCCTCCGAAGAAAACCGGCATTTCCTTCGAAGAAAATATATTTTTGTTCGGACTAAATGGGGAATATGCCAGATTCCGTTGCCTATTTACACCATTTTTGAGGCATTTTACGGCAAGTACGTGTTAGCCAAAACTGCCTATATCCTAAAAACAGACAATGAATTAAGCCTTTTGGCTATCTTTTTGTCTTACGCTTTCCGCTCGACAATCCCCTCTTGAGTCACCGTCGCGCCTGCCGGCACATCCTCGGCCAACCAGACGTTTCCGCAAACGGTTGCCCCCTCGCCTACGTGAATCCGGCCGATCAAGGTCGAATTGGAATAGACCGTTACGTGATCGGCCAACACCGGATGACGCCGTACGCCCCGGATCGTGTTCCCGTTGGCGTCCGGTCCCAGTTTCGCTCCCGCCAGACTGACACCCTGGAAGATCCGCACGTGGTTACCGATCTCGCTCGTTTCGCCGATCACCGTACCCGTACCGTGATCGATAGAGAAATGATGGCCGATCACCGCTCCCGGATGGATATCGATGCCCGTCTCGCGATGCGCCATCTCGGTAATCATCCGCGGGATATAAGGCACGCCCAGCTGAAAGAGACAATGCGCGACCCGATAGTTGGCGATGGCCCGCAAGCCGGGATAACAAAAGATCACCTCCCGCAGGTTTGTGGCCGCAGGATCACCATCGAACGTCGCCTCGGCATCGGTGGCCAGCAGGTCGCGGATCGAAGGCAAGGCCTTGAGGAAACTCTCCGCCAGCTCCTCCGAACGGACACGCAAGAGAGCATCGTCTGTCCCTTCGCCCTGTTCCGAGAAACAGAGGCCGGCATAGATCTGCTCGATCAGTAAACGCCGCAACGTGGCGACATGCACGCCAACATGAAAACGGACACTCTCGCGGTTGATCCTCGCCCGCTCGAAATAGCCGGGAAACAGGATCATCCGGCACAAGCCGATAATCTCGCCCAACACCTCGCCGGAGGGCAACTCCACCTCGTGCGACGCGACGTGACAAAGACGCCCATACGAGCCCTCGTCCGACAAGCGCCCGATCACCTCCGACAACCATCCATTCGAATCCTCTCTTGCCATATTTCCAATCGGTTTTCTCTTTACGACAAATGTACGATTTTATGCCCGTAAAAACCCTTTCTGGCCCCCTATAACCACCCGAAAAGGGCCTTTTTACCTTTTTTCGCATGGAAAACAGTGTTGTTTAACACTATTTATCAGCAAATCTCTTGACAAAACCTCTTGACGATTGTACTTTTGCATCGTGGTTTTTTCATAATAGTATTAGATTTAAGGTTAACAAATTGGATTAGGGGTTGTCGGGAGACAGCCTTTAATTGTTTTTAGACGTTACCTAATTAGGCCGGCCACCGGAAAAGAAGTCCTTTCCACCTGACCAACTCTCAAGTTATTTCGCTAAATTTGTCGCATCCTAAGCGAATTTAAGATCAACTTTGATCCAATAATAATTTAAAAACACGAAAGATATGGCAACACCTCCGTTTAAGTATGAGCCGATGTTCCAGTTGGGACCGGACACGACAGAGTATTATCTGCTTACGAAAGATTATGTTTCCGTCTCGGAGTTCGAGGGTAAGCCCATCCTCAAGATCGAGAAAGAGGGTCTGACCGCGATGGCGAACGCCGCCTTCCGCGATGTTTCCTTCATGTTGCGCCGCTCGCACAACGAGCAGGTCGCCAAGATCCTGAGCGATCCCGAGGCGAGCAACAACGACAAGTATGTCGCCCTGACCTTCCTCCGCAATGCCGACGTGGCAAGCAAGGGTCTGCTCCCCTTCTGCCAGGATACGGGTACGGCAATTATCCACGGTGAGAAAGGCCAGCAGGTCTGGACCGGTTATTGCGACGAGGAGGCTCTCTCGCACGGCGTTTACAAAACCTATACTGAGGAGAACCTCCGTTACTCGCAGAACGCGCCCCTGACCATGTACGACGAGGTCAACACGAAATGCAACCTCCCCGCGCAGATCGACATCGAGGCGACCGAGGGCATGGAATACCACTTCCTCTGCGTCACCAAGGGCGGCGGATCGGCCAACAAGACCTATCTCTATCAAGAGACAAAGGCGATCCTGAACCCGGCGACGCTCGTTCCTTTCCTGGTCGAGAAGATGAAGACTTTGGGTACGGCCGCTTGCCCGCCTTATCACATCGCGTTCGTCATCGGCGGTACCTCGGCCGAGAAAAACCTGCTCACCGTCAAGCTCGCCTCAACCCACTACTACGACAACCTGCCGACCAGCGGCAGCGAGGGCGGACGGGCCTTCCGCGACATCGAGCTGGAGAAAAAAGTCCTCGAGGAGGCGCATCGCATCGGCCTCGGCGCCCAATTCGGCGGTAAGTATTACGCGCACGACGTCCGCGTCATCCGCCTGCCGCGCCACGGTGCCTCTTGTCCTGTTGGACTGGGCGTTTCCTGCTCGGCCGACCGTAATATTAAATGTAAGATCAATAAGGATGGTATCTGGATCGAGAAACTCGACTCGAACCCAAGCGAGCTGATCCCTGAGGAGCTGCGTAACGCGGGCGAGGGCGACGCCGTCAAGATCGACCTCAACCAGCCGATGAGCGAGATCCTGAAGATCCTCGACAAATATCCCGTATCAACACGCCTCTCTCTGAACGGCACGATCATCGTCGGCCGCGACATCGCACACGCCAAGCTGAAAGAGCGCTTGGACCGGGGCGAGGAGCTGCCGCAATACATCAAGGATCACCCGATCTATTATGCCGGACCGGCGAAGACTCCGGCAGGCATGGCTTGCGGTTCGATGGGCCCGACGACAGCCGGTCGTATGGATCCTTACGTTGACCTCTTCCAGAGCCACGGCGGCAGCATGATCATGTTGGCAAAGGGTAACCGTAGCCAGCAGGTAACCGACGCCTGCAAGAAGCATGGCGGTTTCTACCTCGGCTCGATCGGTGGACCGGCCGCTATCCTGGCACAAAACAACATCAAGAGCATCGAGTGCGTCGAGTATCCTGAGTTGGGCATGGAGGCTATCTGGAAAATCGAGGTAGAGAACTTCCCGGCCTTTATCCTCGTCGACAACAAGGGTAACGACTTCTTCAAGCAGATCAAGCCCCGTTGCTGATCCCTGCCTGAGAGAGATTAGATAACAAGAGGGACAGCCTCCCGGCCGATTCGCGTCGGCCTCGGGAAGCTGTCCCTCGGTTGTTTTTGTCCATTTATTCCATCAGGCGTGAAGAGGCTTGTCAAACCCCGCCGGGCGTGCCGCCGCCGTCGCCACCTTCCGGCTGCTCGGGATCGGTTGGATCAGAAGGTTCCGGATCGGTCGGTTCGGTAGGCTCCGTCACAGTCCCGACGCCACGACGGGCCAACGTCAGGCCAAACTGGTAAATCTCGGCGTTCAGCGCGTCGGCCAGGGCCTGGATCTCCGCCGCGTCCTCGGCGTTCGGCTCCAGATAGGCCGCGACGATATAGATGGCGTTGATGGCGTCGGCCACGTCCGCGTAGGCGGCGTCCACCTCGGCGCGGACCGTCTTCATCTTATCGCCCGAGACGCGGGCGTATCGCTCCGGCGTCCGACCGGAATAGGTCGTCCGGAAGTCGTCGTTCAACTGTTTCAAGCTCTCGACCGCCTCCGTCAGGTTGAGCCGCGCGATGTCCGCCGCGTACTCGTCCGACTGGAACCGCTCCACCACGTCGTCGATCCCGGCCGTGTTCTCGGCATACGACTTATTATAGACTCCGCGATGCCGGTCGAGCACGATCATGCACCGTTTCGCCGACTCCGCGGTCGCCGCGTCATCGCTGTAAAGCCCGTATTGCACGCCCAGATCCACCCGGCGCAGGCCGTCGTCGCGCGTCTTGTCCTTGTCGACGATCACCGCCGTCGAGGCCGATTTCGTGATCGTCGCGTAGGCCTCGTTCTCGCGGGCGAACAGTTCTTTCAGCTTATCAAAGAAAACAGCCAGGTTATATTTCGTGACAAACACAGAGGTGATCAGGGCGATCAACTGCTGGAATAAAAACACATGCTCGGCGTCGCGAGCCCTTGACAAATTAGCGATTTCATTTACGATTCTCATGATTCTTATGATTTTAATGGTTTTAGATTCCTTCTCAAGCACCCCCCACGCCGACAGGGCGGCATGAGCTCGTGCGAGACTGGCGCGAAGCGCGCTGAAGCGACAAGAGCTCGTATGAGGCGAGCGCGAAGCGCGCTGGAGTCATACGAACTCGTTTGGGCCCGTCGCGAGACGCGCTCGCCATTTTGTCAGTCGTATGAGCCCAGCGCGAGCCGCGACGGGGTCATACGAGCTCGTTTGGGCCCGTCGCGAGACGCGCTTGCCATTCTGTCAGTCGTATGAGCCCAGCGCAAGGCGCGAAAACCCCACCGAAGCGTTGGAAAAGCCTTCGCAGGTCGCAATTGCTATTCTTGCAGTCCGGAGAGGGTTTCGCGCAGCGCGGCGGGATGGACTGCCTATTTTTTAAAGATCTTAAAAATCACATCATCAATGCATTTCCTGGACCTCGATCCAGACGGGCCCGCGTGTCGTATTCACGACGCTCTCCTGCCCTTCGACCTCGACGGCGGAAAGGTAAATATGCCGGTTATCCGCCTTTTTTTCCACCTCGATCCGGAAAAGGACCGACGGGAACTGCCTGCCGGGATACTCGAAACGGAACGTCCCCTCGAGCGCACCCTCCGACAAGCTGAACCGATCCGGCAGGCCGCAGGCGGTCTCGTCCAAGTCCACGGAAAGCGACCGAACGCCCTCCTCATCCGTCACCACCTCAAATCCCTTACCGACATCGCCCGTCATGGAGGCCTCGCGATAAACGACAAACGTCCCCTCCTTCAAATAAGCGAGATCGAGATCGTCCACATCGAACGACACCGTATCATCGAGCAAGCGGACGCCCGCCGCGTCGCGCAAATCAACAGACAAGCCAACCTCCACGATATCGCCAGCCTCCTTCTCCTCGCAACCGGTCATGAAAAGGCCAAGGGACAGGCACAACAAAAAATAATACATAGATTTCATACGCCCACTATATTTATGATCATTTTCAAATCATTAGGATACAAAAAACCTGATTGAGAATACCAGGCATTATTAGCGCCACCATGTCCCCAATCTACGAAAAAAGAAACTGATGAAGGTCCCGTATTTATTAACTGATATTCGTTTTCCATATAAGGGATTTTTACGCATTTATATATTTCTGTTGAAATTATTCCCGTAATTACCCATTCATGCCCGCCATCACCATTCTCTCCTCTTACAATAACAGGAGATCTTTTGTTCGCAATCTCACCAACAATAGTAAATCCACTAAATCCCGTAACCTTAGCACTAGAAAATCCATAATCATTTTTCAGCGCATCACAAACATCATCAATTGAAGCAGATGTTCCATTACATCCATAATCAACTCCTATATTTTCAGCTAAATCCGCCAAAAAACGAGCCGTAATATCAGTAGCCCTATCCAAAGGCATAGATTTCCAATCAAAGTAAGTAGGCCTTTCCATAAATCGCATCGCTATACCTGCCGCAAGAGTAGTACATCTTTTATCCAATAGCGCATAGCCATTAAATGAAAACAGCAAAAAAAACAGTACACTCCATAAAATGTTCTTTGTTCTCATCTTTCATTGTTTTTGTTTATAACTCTTTTGATGCCGCAAAAATGAGAAGTCGTCATAAAAGGAGCGGGAAAAAGTTGTTCCCATTTTGTACACATTTTGTGTACAAAACGTGTACAATACTAAAAATCAATTACAAATCACGGATCAAATCATCCAATTTCGTGGGATTGCCAGGCCTACCGGAAAGTTTTGAGTAAAGGCGATTACGGGCATTCGAGACCGCCTGCTTGCTGCGGTGGAGCAAAATGGCCATGTCCGTCACCTTCACCCGGATCTTGATCAGGCAACAGATGCGTAATTCCATCTCGGAAAGGGTTGGATTCAGGGCATACAAACGGTTGGTCAGATCGTAAACACGATCCAGCTCCTGCCGCAAGGCCATCCAATCGGATTCATCAATTGGCTCCCGACCGTCATGGAACTTCGCGTAAATGGCCGATGTGATCAACTGCTCCTCCAGCACCCGCCGACGCTCCAGGTTCAATTCGATGTGCTTGTTCTCCGCCGACAAGATATCCTGGCTCAAGGCGATTAAGTTCCGTTCACCAGCGGAAGCCGATCGTGCGCCGTCTCTCGACAGGGCCTCCAGCTCCGCTATCTTCTGGAGATTGTCTTTTATCCGCTCCTCGCTTTCCCGATAGATCCGCCGCTTTTCCGCCTCCAACTTCCGCGTCTGGCGTTGCCAATTCCTTTTCCTATTTAAATAATGAATAAGGCCTCCGCCCAAGAACAAAAGTAAGATCGCGGTGATGGCGAAAAGCCGATAAATGGCGGCCTGCTTCCGCTCGTTCGCCAAGGCGAGCCGTTGGTTCTCCCGCTCCCGAAGGTTATAATCATAGAGGGATTTCATCCGGAGAATTTCTTCCGAATTATCCGCGATCTGGATGGAATCGTCGCATTTCAAGAACTCATCCCAATAATCCAAGGCCTCCCGGTAATGTCCCCGGCCCCGTTCTATGGTCACCAAATTCCGGTAGACATCAATCTCCTTATAAAAGACCTCTTTCGTATTGGATTTCTTCGTATAATAGAAAGCGGAATCGAGATTGCCGGTAAGCATATACCATTTGCCCAATAGGTAATAGGTCGGCGTACGGTCGCGCTCAAACGGGTCAGCTAATGAACGGGTCAGGACCTTAAACGCCTTATCATATTCACCAAACTCCATATAAAGGTTTCCCATCTCCTCTAAGATTCCCAAATAGATACGATGATTAGTCCTTTCCGCTATCTCTGCCGCCCATTCGTAATAAACCAAAGCGCTATCTTTCTGACCTTCCTCCCTATATACCCCAGCGATATCGCGGATTGGCATACTCAACGTCACGCTATCCCCGGAAAGCAAGGTGTATTCATACGATTTCCTGTAAACAGGAATCGCCTCCTCATACATATTCTGGTATTCCAGAATTTCCCCCATCTGGCTATAAATCTTGGAGAGCAAAAGAGGCTGCCGTTTCCCCTCGGAGACCTCCGCCGCCTTCCGGTAAAAATGGAGCGCCTGAAGCGCGTCGTTGAGGTCGGCGCAGACACGGCCACGGTAATAATAGGCGAGCATCAGCTTGTCGGGGTCGCCATACGCCTCATAGAAAGCGGTGATCCGGCGGATCAGGGTGTCGTTCGTGGCCCGGACATTGAGCTTGTCGTTCACCCGGAGGCGAAGCAGGTCGTAATAGACCCGTCCCTCCTCGTCGAGGCGATCGAGACTGTCCGCCAACGCCTCCAGCAGGGGCAAGGCGCGGGCCGCCTCGTGCTCCGACAGGCGTGCCGCCTCCACCATCGTCGGCGGATACGACGAAGGCTTGGGCTTGCCGCAGCCCAACAGGCAAAGGGCCAGCCAAAGCGGGATAAACAAGCGGAGCAACTGTCTCATGGATTCGTTAGTCTAATAATCAAGGACAAAGATAAGGAAAACCCCAAAACGGCAAACCCTATCGCCCCGCCGTTTGTTTTATGAAGACAAACACAAAATCAATTTCATCATGAGACGGACATTTCTTATCGGCGCCTTGATGGCGCTTCTCACGACACTCGCTTGGGGACAACAGGGCAATACCGCCGTGGGCGTAAACCTGGGTTACGCGACGGCAGATGGTTATAACGCTTTCCGGCTGGGCGCGGAGGTGAGCGTGGGACTTTATAAGGGACTTTACGTGACGCCCGGTTTCGATTACTATTTCATCAGCGACCACCGCGACCTCTGGAGTATCGACGCCAACCTGCAATACCTTATCCCGGTGGCCGAGGGATTTACTTTCTATCCCCTGGTGGGCGCGACCTACGTGCGCTATGGCGACAATTATTTCGGCGGCAACGTGGGCGCCGGCATCATCTACGACCTTACGGCAAACGTAGGGCTGAAGGTCGAGGCCAAGTATCAGGTGATCGAGGATTTCGACCAGCTCGCCCTGAAGACGGGCTTCATCTTCCGGTTCTGAGCGCCCTCAGAGCGTCCCGAAGCGATAGCCTTTAGCCTGTAGCCACTCGATCGCCCGGGGCAAGGCCCAACGGAGGTTGCGCTCGGCTTTCAGGGAGTCGTGAAAGACGATCACGGAGCCATCACGAGTATAGCGACGCACGTTGTCGAATACCCGCTCGGGCGATAGGGAACGGTTATAGTCGCGGGTGACAACATCCCACATGACGATCCGGAACCGGCGCTTCAAGGCCCGTGCCTGCGACCAGCGCATGTGGCCATGGGGCGGACGGAAAAGATCGCTCCCGATCCACTCGTCGGCCTTCAGGACGTTCGCCATATAGGCGTCAGCGTCGTAATGGATGCCCTGGATATGATTGAAGGTATGATTGCCTACCCGATGGCCTCGGGCCAGCACCTCACGAAACAGCTCGGGATGCTTGCGCACGTTATCGCCCACCATGAAGAAGGTGGCCCGCACGCCATAATGATCAAGCTGATCTAAAACCCAAGGGGTAACCTCGGGGATCGGGCCATCGTCGAAAGTGAGGAAAACCTCACCCGACGCGGCCGGGACCCGCCAGGTTACCCCCGGATAGAGAGCCCTGTAGAACCAGGGCGGTTGCTCTATAAACATAATATCACATTATCACTCTTTCACGATCGAACCGTAAGCCATACGGTAGTTATCGAACTCCTCCTGATACTTTTGCGCCAGCTCAGGATCGTGCTTCTTGGCGACACGCAAGACCTCTTGCAAGACGGCGAGGTTATGCTCCAGGTCGCCCACGGCAGAGGCAAACTGACCCGGCTTGAGGCGGAAGATCCAGTTGACGGTGCGCACGGCGTCGTCCGCGATACCGGAGAAGATGGCCTCGCCCTTCTCCTTTTGTCCCAACTCGTAGTAGAACTCACCGATTGAGAGAGCGCTATAATCGAGCGGCACGTTCTCAGGCGGCAACACGGCCATCGCCTTGTCGAGGACGTTGAGCGCCTTGTCGTTCTTGCCTTCCGACATCAACGCGGCGGCAAGCTTGCTGAAGAGGGCGACACGATAGCTCTTGCACATACGCATCACGTTCTCGTCGACATAAACACCAGGCTGGTCAACACCACCCCATTTGAACTTGTTCATCACGTTGTCGTACATCTTTTCCGTATCCACCGAGCGAATCGTGTTCTTCGTCTCCATCGGCACGATATGATAAGCCATACCGACCTGCTGGAAGAAAGGATCGAGCTTCACGAACTGATCCGGGCTAACGGTAATCGCGTAATAGATCGGTCGTTTCCAGTTGTTCGTGCGCAACATGTCGAGAACGATCAACTCATGCTTGCCCAGGTAATCCTTGCCGGTCAGGTCGATCGTCATCTGCTTCTGCATGTAAGGCAAGTAGGCCGTATCGAGCACGCCAGCCGCCATTACCGCGGCAGAATCGACGTCGAAGGTCAGCTTTTGCGACGGGATATAATCCAGCTCCTGGCTATAACCCGGGATCTTCTTGAATTTCGGATCGTTGCTACGCACGAAATCGAGCGCCGTACCAAGGTCGATCGCCTTGTCAGTCATCGGGAAGATGTAAGCCGCGTCACGAGTACCTTGTACGTAATCCGAAGGCTCCCATGAGATAGGCAACGACTCGGACTCGTAAGCCTGCTTCTTCATCTGGGTGATGTACCAGTCGGTTTGCAGGTAGCTCGTGTTGCAGACACGGACATCGGTCCGGATGCCCTCAACCTCCTGGGCATACCACAACGGGAAGGTATCGTTATCGCCATTGGTGAAGATCACCGCGTTCGGCTCGCACGACTCGAGGTAGTTGGCGCCAAAGTCGCGACAGACGTAACGGCCCGAGCGATCGTGGTCGTCCCAGTTCTGCGCACCCATCTGGATCGGCACGAACAAGGCGAGCACCGTAGCCACCGATCCGGCAACCATCGGCGAGAGCTTGCCATACTGGCGCAATGCCTTGGCCAAAGCGGCGACACCAAAGCCGATCCAGATACAATAGGCGTAGAAGGATCCGGCGTAGGCGTAATCACGCTCACGGGGCTGGTAAGGCGTCTGGTTCAGGTAAAGCACGATGGCGATACCCGTCATGAAGAAGAGGAAGAAGGTGATCCAGAAGGTCTGGATGCCTCGCTTTCCGGCATTCGCCTGGTAGAAGAGGCCCAAGATACCCAACAGGAAGGGCAACATATAATAGACGTTATGCCCCTTGTTGTCGGCGATCGAGCTGGGCATATCCTCTTGCGGGCCAACCAAAGCCTCGTCAATGAAAGGAATACCAGTGATCCAGTTGCCGTTCATCACCTCGCCATGGCCTTGTATGTCGTTCTGGCGACCGGAGAAGTTCCACATGAAATAACGCCAGTACATGAAGTTCAACTGATAGGAGAAGAAATAGCGCAGGTTCTCGCCAAAGGTCGGCTTCATCACCGTCGTGGTCTCGCCACATCGGTTGAACTTGACCGGCGTACCCTTTATCTTCGCCCATTCCTTGTAGGCGTTGATGTGATTCGGGTCGCTACTGAACATACGGGGGAAGAGCATGTTCAACTCGTCCACGTACTTATATTCCGTCTCATAACGGGAGATATAATAACGATCCTTCTCGTTCTTGTCCTTCTTGATGATACGGCTCCAGGTCGGCTCGCCCTGCTCGCTGACCGGCACGCACATGCCATCCTTGTTCTCGCGTTTCACCTCCGACACGTAGGTCTCGCCATAGATCAGCGGCGTCTTTCCATATTGCTCGCGGGCCAGATAAGTACGCAGGGTGAAGATGTCGCTCGGCGAGTTCTGGTTCATCGGCGTATCCGCCGTCGCGCGAATCAGCGTCAACGCATACGAGGAATAACCGATCACGATCACCATGAGCGAGACCAGGACCGTATTCATCAACTTGAGCGGCAGATCGCCCTTGCGGGTGAAGAGATATGCCGCCAAGAGCGCCGTCAGGACTACCGCCACCACGTAACCGCTACCGATGAACGGGATACCCAGCAAGACGATCGAAAGAAGGAACGAGATCTTCAAACGGATCGGATGGATCTCGTCGCGCATGGTCTCCCAAATGGACCAGAGCAAAACCGCCGCCAGGACAATGACAAAGACGAAGACGCCCGAGTTGTAGGGCATACCCAGCGTATTGACGAAGAAGAGCTCGAAATAGCCGCAGATCTCCACCAGGCCCTGCACCACGCCATACATCATCAATCCGACGATAGCGAACGACACCAAGAGGGCACCGATCGTCCCCTTCATCGTCGGGTTCGGGAATTTCTTATAGTAATAAACCAATACGATGGCCGGGATACACAACAGGTTCAACAGGTGAACACCGATACTCAAGCCCATCAAGTAGGCGATCAGGACAATCCAGCGATCCGCGTGTGGCTGATCCGCCACCTCCTCCCATTTCAGGATAAGCCAGAAGACACAAGCCGTGAAGAGGGAAGAATAGGCATATACCTCGCCCTCGACGGCACTGAACCAAAAGGTGTCGCTAAAGGTATAGGCCAACGCGCCTACCAAACCGCTACCCATGATCGTGACCATCTGTCCCATCGAGATCGTCTCGACATTCTCGACCATGATGCGACGGGCCAGGTGGGTGATGCTCCAGAAAAGGAACAGGATCGTCAGGCCACTGAACAGGGCCGACATCGTGTTGACCATCATCGCCACCTTCGAGGGATCGGACGCGAATTGCGTGAACAGGTTGGCGGTTAACATGAAGAAAGGCGCTCCGGGCGGATGCCCCACTTCCAACTTATAGGCAGAAGAAATGAACTCACCGCAATCCCAGAAGCTGGCGGTGGGCTCGATTGTCATTAAATAAACGGTCGAGGCGATCGCGAAAACGATCCATCCCAACACGTTGTTCACCAATTTGTAATTTTTCATTCCCTATGATTGTGTTTTAGATTTATCCAATTTAACAAGAACCTCCTGATTCCAACCGAAAAAACCGAACGCGAAGGTAAGTAATTACGCTGAGTAAACGGGGAAATAAAGCATTAATTGTCCCTAATAACGACTTATTAATCAAATTTAGGGACCACACGCCTCCTCTCCCGCTACTCCAGCCAGGGTTGCGGGTCGAGCTTCGTCTTCTCTTTCCAGAGTTGGAAATGGAGGACCGTAGCGTTGCCTTCGGCCGGATCGGAGAAGATCCGGCCCAATGCCTGGCGGGTATTGACCTGGTCGCCCGCTTGCACGTAAACCTGGCTGAGGTTGCTATATACGGTCAGGTAATTGCCATGACGCACGATCACGGAATTGTTATAGCCCGGCACGACAAAAACCCTCGTGACGACACCCTTGAAGACCGCCCGGGCATCGGCACCGGCGTTGGTACGGATATCGATACCGCTATTGTTCGTACGGACATATTTCAGCTCCTGGTGTTGTTGCTCGCCAAAGGTACCGACCACCATGTGACGTCCCGTCACGGGATAGGGCAAACGCCCCTTGTTGTTGACGAAGCTGCCAGAGAGCTCACGCTCCGCACGGGTCATGGCATAGCCGCCCTTCGTCTCGGCCACACGCTCCTCGCCCGCCTTGACCGGCTGGTTCGCCTTCTTGCGCTTCGCCTCGGCGGCACGTGCCTCGGCTTCCGCACGGGCGATCTCCTCGGCAATCTGTTTCTCGATCTGGCGGTTCAGCTCGTCAGCCCGTTTCTTTTTGACCTTCAGCTCAGCCATGAGGCTACTCTTGCGCTTGTTCAGCTCCTGCACCTCCTGTTTCTGTTCCTGTTCCTCAACCCGTAACTTGGCGCTCTCCTGCTCACGGGTGCCTAACAGGGCCTGTTTCTCCGTACGGGTCTTCTCGAGCGCCTGACGTTGTTGAGCAATTTCCTCACGTTTCTCGATGATCGAGTGGGCCTGACGCTCTTGCCACTCGGCATATTCCCTCAAGTAACGAATACGGCGCAACGACTGGCCAAAACTCTCGGCGGAGAGGATGAACAGGAGCTTGTCTTGGGTGGCGCCCCGGCGATAGAGGCTATTGACCGACTTGGCGTAGGCTGCCTTCTTTTGTTCCAACTCACGTCCCAGCTCGTCAAGGCGGTTCTGTGACTCGCGCATCTGCTGGTCGATCACGCCAATCTCCTGGTTCAAGAGGGTGATTACCTTCTTACGGGAGAGGATCTGCTTCGAGATGAGATTCAATCGCTCGAGCGAGCTCTTGGCGCTCTTGGTCGTCTCGCCCAACAAACGGCTGGTCCGCTCGATCTCCTCGAGGGTCTTCTGGCGTTGCGCCTCCAGACGGCGCACCTCCTCTGATTTCTGGGCGACCATCCCGACCGACCAGAGCAAAACGACCAACAATCCCAAAAGCTTTCTCATCCCTCTCTCCTCATTATCTTTATCGACTCATGTTCCCGATCATCTTGAGCAGGTCGGCCATCGTCACCCGGGTGTATTTGCCCGGAATGGAGAAATCCCAACGGACCGGCTCATCGAGCTTGATCCTTGAGTAACGAATATCCAATCCACCCTGCGACTCACCCTCCTTCATCAATTCCGCGCTCATGAACATCGGGAAAAGCTGATCGCCTACCTCACGGAAGTCGTCATAATCCCAACGCAGGGCATAATCGCCCGAGGCATCGGCCACCATCGTCGAGCGGATCGTCTCGCCCCGGTCGATCCCGAAGGTCGAGAGCACGCCATGTGGCCCTTTCGCCACCAACTCGGCCGAGGCTCCCTCTTGCGTCAGCTCGAACGAGCGGTAATCGGCGGGACCGATCGCCCTCTTGCCCAAAAGGAAGAGGTGATTGGTGAATAAAGCCTGGAAATTATAGTAGTTCGGGCCCTGGATCTGGGCCAGGAAGTTGGCATAGTTCTCCACCAGGTAACGCTTGTTGACCCGATCGAGGATCCGCACGCTATCGGTCGTCAGCTCCACACGGAAAAGCTCCACGCCCAGGAAGGGTTGCACGGACAACTGAAGGGCGCTATCACGAGCCAGGCGCAGGTCTACCCTCGAGCTCAACTCCTTTCCCGGCAGACGCAGGGTCATGCTGAGCCGCGCCGTCATCGTCTCATAACGGAACGCGTTCGCCTCGAGCGACTGGAACAGGGCCTTCCGGGATTTCTCCTGAACGGTCTCGCCCTCGACCGCTTTTTTCGACGACTTACATCCCACCAGCAAGGCCATAGCCGCCAGCAGGCTCATCAGGTAAAAACAGGCTCGTCTGCTCATGATCATTTGGCCTCCTTATCCTCGATGTATTCCTGGCGCTCGATCTTCTGGTCGAGTACCTCGGTCGATTTACCCAGCTCCTTGGCACGTTTCCATTGCTCGACCGCCTTCTCCTTCTCGCCGCACATGAAAAGGATGTCGCCATAATGGTCCACCAGCTCGGCGCTGTTGGTCGTATCCTTCTCGATGGCGCTCTCAATGTAGATCTTGGCCAGGGTATAATTGCCCTGCACGAAGAAGATCCAGGCGTAAGTATCGAGATAGGTGGCGTTGTCGGGCTCCAGCTTGATGCAAAGGCCACTCATCCGCTCCGCCTTCTTCAGGTCGCGTTTCTCGAGCGAGAGGAAATAGCTGTAGTTATTGAGCACCACCACGTTCTTGTCGTTGTATTTCAACGCCTCGTCATAAGCCTTATAGGCGTCGGGCAGGCGATCCATCTGATAATAGATATCACCGATCTGCCCATAGAAATCGGATTTCAGCCCCAGGTTCTCCTGCGGGATGATGGCCACGCCGGCATAGTAGGTATCCAGCGCCTCCTGGTATTTCTCCTGCTGGTAATAGGCGATGCCCAGATAGAAATAATACTCGGGCGAATTGGGGAACAACTCCATGCAGGCCGTACAGATCCGGATCACCTCCGGTATATCCTCGCCCTTCAGGGCCAGGTTCAGCAGGCTCTGCCAGGCACCGGCGTTGCCCGGCTCCATCTCCGTCACCAGCTGGTATTGGAACTTGGCCTCCTCCAGCTTGCCCTGCATTTGCAGGAGGCTTCCGTACATCAGCTTCAGGTCCACCTCCTCGGGATGCTGCTCCAGGAGGGTGTCGAACAACTTATTGGCGGTCTCCGTCCCCTGCTTGGTCTGTTGCAGGCGCGAGATGTAGCGCGACAGGACACCCACCTTCGTCTCCACGTCGAGTTTGGGGTTGACCAGGGCGCTCCGGATCTGCTGCTCTGCCGCCTCCTTGTCGCCCTTGGCGTCATAATAGTTCGCCATCGAGACGATGTAATAGGGGTTCGAGGGGTCAATCTCGTGCGCCTTCTCATAATAGGCCAGCGCCTTGTCCAGCTCGCCGTCGGCCAGGCGCAAGTCGCCCAGGACAATCTGGTAACGGGCCTCCCTCGGATATTTCTCCGCCAGCCGCTCCAGCTCCTCGAAAGCCTTGTCGGGCTGCTCCAACATATTGTACAGCTTGTATTTCTGCATCGAGAGCGCCTCGTTCATCCCGATCGACGCCTCGAGGGCATTATAGGCGTCGATCGCCTTCCCGATCTCGCCCGCCTGGGTCAAGGCGTCCGCCAGGTAATAGTTCAGCATCTCCTTCTCGGGATACTCACGGACCAAAGCCTCATACTCCTCGGCCGCCTCGGCATACATCCCGACGCCTCTCGAGACGGAGGCCAGCGCCATCTTGTAGGTATAGTTGTCCGAGCTGTTATCGACCGCCAGTTTCAACAGGTCGACCGCCTTCTCGCCACGATCCAGTTGCACGTAGAACGAGGAGAGCTCATAGAGCACCGGCGCCGAGAGCGAGTCGATCGCCAGGCAATGGCTGAACGCGTCGAACGCCGCGTCAAACTCGCCCGCGTTCTTCAGTTTCAGTCCCTCGTAAAAGAAATAGTCGAATTTCCGCCGCTCCTTGGCCGCGTCACGCTCGTCGCCGGCCACCGCCAACAGGGGCAAGCTGGCCAGAGCCAGGAGAGCAACCGCCAGATATTTCCTCAAAACACTCATAATCATCATTTTCTATTAATCCTTACGACTTGCCAGTATGTCCAAACCCGCCTGCGCCACGCTCGGTCTCGTCGAGCGCCTCGACCGGTACCCACTCCGCCCGGTCGTGCCGTGCGATCACCATCTGGCAGATCCGCTCGCCATCGTTGACGGTGAAGGGCTCGTTCGAGAGGTTCACCAGGATAACGCCAATCTCGCCACGATAGTCGGCGTCGATCGTCCCCGGCGTATTGAGCAGCGTGATGCCATGCTTCAGCGCCAACCCGCTCCGTGGGCGCATCTGGGCCTCATAACCCTCTGGCAGGGCGATATAAAGGCCTGTCGGGATAAGCTTACGTTCCAGGGGATTCAGTGTGACCGGTTCCGTTAGGTTCGCCCGGATATCCATTCCGGCTGATAAGGGGGTCGCGTAGTCCGGCAACGGATGACGCGACTTATTGATAACTCTTACTCGCATGCTTTCGTCTCTCTGAATTGATTGCTCCGCAAATATACGAAAAATCCTTGACTCCTCCTACACTAAACAAAAATTATACCCCCTTAAGTTTCCCTCACGCCCTTACACTTACAATACTTACAAATGACAATTAGCGAAAAGGGTAAGGGCAACCCAAGAGAGAAGAATAATAATTTATTATTATTTATAATATATAATATATATATATTTATATATATATATTATA
>DGYMR06203__coassemble_1162_pt1 | contig 18253 bp, 12 predicted proteins | sample DGYMR06203__metabat2_low_PE_012 | metagenome-assembled genome bin DGYMR06203
TCCTTGATGACTTTTTCGACAACCTGGTTGTTAGCTCTAATGGAAGCTTCACGTTTCTTCTGTTTATACAGAAGGTTTGCACATCTGTGCGAACAACAGGTTGTAGTCGTTTTATGCGCAATGAATTCTTGCTTGCACCACGCACAGATTCGTCTGATTTCAATGTTGCTACTCATGTTATTTCTCCTTATTTCTCCAATATTTTTGTATAACTCCGTAAAATCCCGTAAAATGGCGTAAAAGTTCTCCACGACCTTGCCAACGATAATCTTCGGATTTTCGTGGTGAGGTACACAGGAGGTACAAAAAATGGCGTAAAAAGGCTTAGCAACGATTATCAACGATACTTGAGCAACAAAAAAGGCGCCCGTAAAGAGCGCCATATTAATCGATTACAATCAATTTAACTATTTGATAATCAAGTATTTACTTACCGATGCAAAAATGCCTGAATATGTTCCCGAGCACCTCGTCGGTCGTCACCTCGCCTACGATATCGGAGAGGTGGAAGAGGCACTCGCGCAGGTCTTGCGAGATGAAATCGCCCGACAGGCCGTCGTCGAGGCCTTCGCGCACTCGGCGGATGGCGTCGAGAGCATGCGTCAGGGCCTCGTAGTGGCGGACGTTGCTGACGATCACGTCGTCGCGCGAGACGGAAGGGATCTGGGCCGCCTCGACCAAAAGCGCCTCGAGCCGGTCGATGCCCTCCTTGTGTTTCGCCGAGATGGCGATCGTGCGGGTGCGCTCCGGAAAGCCGTCGAGCGGGATATCGGCGCCCCGGGCGATGTCGGACTTGTTGAGCACCAGGATGAGCCACTTGTCGCGGCAGAGCGGCAGGATCTTGCCGGAGAGCTGGGCGACCTGCTGGGCGGCTTCCGCCTGGTCGATGACCCAAAGCACGATCTCCGCCTGCTCCAGCTTCTGGAAGGTGCGCTCGATACCGAGGCTCTCGATCGCGTCGTGGGTGTCGCGGATGCCGGCCGTGTCGATGAAACGGAACTGGAGGCCACTGAGGTAGATGGTGTCCTCGATCACGTCGCGCGTGGTGCCGTGGATGTCGCTCACGATGGCCTTCTCCTCGTTGAGCAGGGCGTTGAGCAGCGTCGATTTGCCGGCGTTGGTCTCGCCGATGATGGCGACGGGAATGCCGTTCTTGATGGCGTTGCCCACCTTGAATGAGCCCGCCAGGCGGGCGATCACCGTCTCGATGCGGCCGGCCAGCGCCTTCAGCTCCGTGCGGTCGGCGAACTCCAGCTCCTCATGGTCGGCGAAGTCGAGCTCCAGCTCCATCAGCGAGGTGATGTGGAGCAGTTGCTCGCGAAGGGCTTTCAGCTCGCGGCTGAACCCGCCACGCATCTGGCTCATGGCCAGGCGATGCTGGCCGGCCGAGGTGGAGGCGATCAGGTCGGCCACCGCCTCGGCTTGGCTCAGGTCCATCTTGCCGTTCATGAAGGCCCGCTGGGTGAACTCGCCGGGCTTGGCCAGGCGGCAGCCCGTGGCGACGAGCGCCCGCAAGACGCGTTGCTGGATGTAGGTCGACCCGTGGCAGGTGATCTCGACCGTGTCCTCGCCCGTGAAGGAGTGAGGCGCCCGGAAAAGGGCCATCATCACGTCGTCGATCGTCTCGCCGCCCTCGGCCAGCGTGCCGTAGGTGAGCGAGTAGGCTGGTTGGGCGGAAAGGGTCTTTCCGGCCCGCCGTGCCTGGAACAGGCGGTCGCAAATGGCGATGGCCTCGGGGCCCGATACGCGGATGACCGCGATGCCGCCCACGCCGGGCGCGGTCGATATGGCGCAAATTGTCTCGTTTGTCATGAACGGAAGTTTATCTGGTTCTGCTTTTAGATATGAATAACCTGGTTTAGACCGTGATCAGCTCGTAGGCGCGGGTTCCGATGCCCCGTTTCTCGGCATGCTCGAGGCCGGCTTGCCAGTTGGTGTCGGGGTGCATCAGGTGGAACTTGTCGCAGTTCTCGAGATGACCCTCGTGCGGCTTCTCCGACAGGCGGTTGTTGGTCTCGAGGATGGCGGCCTGGTTGACCAGGTCGGCGCAGGCCTCATCGAGGGCGACGGGATCGAACGAGGCGAGCATGCCCAGGTCGGGGATGATCGCGGCGTCGTTGTGGTTCCAGCAGTCGCACTCCGGCGAGACGTTCATGATGAAGCTGACGTGGAAGTTGGGCTTGTCTTTCAGGACAGCCTCGGTATATTCGGCGATCTTGTAGTTCAGGTTCTCGGAGGTGTCCCACTCGCCCAGGACGGCGCCTTCGAACTGGCAAAGCGCCACGCACTGGCCGCAGCCGACACATTTCGAGTAGTCGATCACCGCCTTGCGCTCGCCGTCGAGGTGGATCGCCTGGTGGCGGCAATGGGTGACGCAGATGTTGCAACCGCGGCAATGCTCACGGTCGATCTTGGGTTGCGAGGAGGCGTGCAGCTCCATCTTGCCGGCGACGCTCGCGCAGCCCATGCCGAGGTTCTTGAGCGCGCCGCCGAAGCCGGCCTGCTCGTGGCCCTTGAAGTGGTTCATCGAGATGATGATGTCCGCGTCGGCGATGGCCGATCCGATCTTCGGCGCCTTGCAATACTCGCCGTCGATCTCGATCTCGCGGCACTCTGTGCCCTTCAGGCCGTCGGCGATGATCACGTCGCACTTGGCCGAGATCGGGTTGAAGCCATTCTCCATGGCGCTCTGCAGGTGGTCGACAGCGTTCGAGCGACGGCCGGAGTAGAGCGTGTTACAATCGGTCAGGAAAGGCTTGCCACCCAGCTCGCGGATCAGCGTCGCCAGGCGAGCGGCGTAGTTGGGGCGGATAAAGGCCATGTTGCCCGGCTCGCCGAAATGGATCTTGATCGCCACGAACTGGTCCTTGAAATCGATATTCGTGATTCCGGCGCGGCGCACGAGGCGCTCCAGCTTATCGAGCAGGTTGCTCTTGGGGTTCGTGCGCAAATTGGTGAAATAAACTTTTGATGCTGCCATAACTCTTAGTATATAGTTCTACTGGTATATATGTAATTCTGCGCGAAATTAGCATAAATTCAGTGATTCCGTCGTCGTGTTCCAGGGATTTTCGATTAAGTTCGCGTGAGATAACATTAAAACAGCAGAGATCATGTGGAATATAAAGAAAGAGAGGAGGACGATCCGGAAGTATCAGGAGAAGAGCATTCCGGAGTCGTTGTTGAATGAGTTGCTCGAGGTGGCCGCACGGGCATCGAATACGGGTAACATGCAGTTGTACAGCGTGGTCGTCACGCGCGATCAGGCGATGAAGGAGCGTCTGGCGCCCGCCCATTTCAACCAGCCGATGGTGACCTCGGCGCCTGTCGTGCTGACGGTCTGCGCCGACGCCAACCGCTTCGTCAAGTGGGCGGAATGCCGTGAGGCCGAGGCCGGTTTCGACAACCTGCAGACCTTCATGGCGGCGACGATCGACGCGTGCCTGTTCGCCCAGAACTTCTGCGACGCGGCCGAGGAGGCCGGACTGGGCATCTGCTACCTGGGCACGACGACCTACAACGCCGACCAGATCATCGGGATTCTGGGCCTGCCGAAGTTGGTGGTGCCGATCGTCACCCTGACAGTGGGTTATCCGGCCGAGCCGTTGCCCGACCAGCCCGAGCGCCTGCCGCTGGCGGCCATTGTCCACGAGGAGCGTTACACGGATTATACGCCCGAGGCGATCGACACGCTTTACGCCGACAAGGAGGCGCTCGAGGTGAACCGCCAGTTCGTCCGCGAGAACAACAAGAAGACGCTGGCGCAGGTCTTCACCGACATCCGTTATACGAAGGCGAACAACGAGCATTTCTCGGAGGTGCTGCTGCGGACGCTCCGCGAGCAGGGCTTCATGGGTAAGCTCTAGCCCTCTTGAGGGCTGTTGCCACCCACGATCTCGAGCAGGATCGCGGCGAAGGCCTGGGCCGACCGTTTGCGATAGCTGCCCCGCGGCCAGAACAGGAAGCCGCGCGAGGCCAGCTTGTCGGCGTAAAGGATCGGGATCTGGACCAGGTTCGGCTCGCCGTGGGTGGCCGCCTTGGTGAGGATCGTGCCCCAGCGACCGCCGGCGAGGGCATGAAGGATGGTGTGCACGTCGTTCATCTCGACGCTGACCGTCAGCTCGAGGTGGTGCTTGCGGCGCAGCTCCTCCACCTTCTTGCGCGTGGCGAATCCCTTGCCGGGCAGGATCAGCGGCACCCGCGAGAGGCGCCCGAGCGTGATGGAGGGCAAGGCCGCCAGCGGGTGCGACTGGTGGACGACGAAATAGAGCCTCGAGGTGAACAAGGGCATCGTCTCGAAAGGCTCGTGGCTGTCGTCGGCCTGTTCGGGCATTCCTTCCGGCTTGAACGAGAGGACGAAATCGAGGTCGTTGCCGCCCAGCCGCTCGAGCAGCTCCTCGGACGTGGCGAAGATCACCTCAATCCTTATCTTCGGATAATTCTGGCTGAACCGCCCCAGCGCGGCGATCAGCAGCGGGCTCATGCTGTAGGTCACCCCGATCCGCAGCTCGCCCGTCTCGATCCCTTTCAGGTCGCGGATGATCTGCTTGCCGTTCTCGGCGTCGTGGATCGCCTTGGTGGCGTAGGGAAGGAAGGCCAGTCCGGCCTCGGTGGGCACGACACGCTTGCCCACACGGTCGAAGAGCGGCACGTCGAGCTCGTCTTCCAGTTGCTTGACCTGTTGCGAGAGCGTGCTTTGCGAGATGTGCAACAAGCGGGCCGCTTCCGAGAAATTCCTCAGCTCGCAAGCCGCCTTGAAATATTTCAGTTGACGCAGTTCCATACTTATCGTTTTTACCTATCGATCTTATCGAAAAAATGATTTTCGCGAATATATGGATTTATCTTCGCTCGTCCTATTTTTGCCTTTGACGAAAGACGAAAAAGGAAATGAAGATGACTATCCAATCCAAACAGACGAGGGGACAAAAAGCCGTCGTACTCTATTATAGCCATAAGGGGAAAACCGCCCGTTATGCCCGCGAGATCGCCATGTATCTTTGGTCGAAGGGTCTGAGTGTCAGCCTGAGCGCCGTCACGGATTATGATCCCGCCCGTTTGGGCGAGGCCGATTTCCTGATCACCGGTTGCTGGACCTGCGGCTGGTTCGTCGTCGGGCAGCGGCCGCATGAGCGCTGGAGGGATTTCAGCCGCGGGATAGCGGGCCGTGTGCCTGCCGGGCGAACGCTGCTTTTCACGACCTACAAGATCCGGACCGGCAGCCTGTTTCGCCGGATGCGGGAGGCGTTGGGCCTGACGGGTCGAGACGAGGTGCCTTGCCTGGCGTCGCGAAGCGGTTTGCTGACCGAGGCGGACAAGAGCCGGTTGGATCTCTTCATCCATTCTTCACCTATTCATTAATCATCTTAAAAGAAACGTATTTATGGAAAGTAAAAAATTGACAAGCGCCTCTGGCGCACCGGTTGCCGACAACCAGAATGTGGCGACCGCCGGCCGTCGCGGACCGATGTTGCTGCAAGACGTGTGGTTTTTGGAGAAACTGGCCCATTTCGATCGTGAGGTGATTCCCGAGCGTCGGATGCACGCCAAGGGATCGGGCGCCTTCGGCAAGTTTACAGTGACACATGATATCACGGCCTACACCAAGGCGGCTCTCTTCTCGGAGATCGGCAAGGAGACGGAGGTTTTCGTCCGCTTCTCGACCGTGGCGGGCGAGCGCGGCGCGGCCGACGCCGAGCGTGATATCCGCGGTTTCGCCATCAAGTTTTATACCGAGGAGGGCAACTGGGATCTGGTCGGCAACAACACGCCGGTCTTCTTCCTGCGCGATCCGCTGAAGTTCCCCGACCTGAACCACGCCGTCAAGCGTGACCCGCGCACCAATATGCGCAGTCCGCTCAACAACTGGGATTTCTGGACCTCGCTTCCGGAGGCGTTGCATCAGGTGACGATCACGATGAGCGACCGCGGTATTCCCGCCTCTTATCGCCATATGCATGGTTATGGCAGCCACACCTTCTCGTTGATCAACGCCCGGGGCGAGCGCATTTGGGTCAAGTTCCACCTGCATACCCAGCAGGGCATCAAGAACCTGACCGACCAGGAGGCCGAGGCCATCATCGCCAAGGACCGCGAGAGCCACCAGCGCGACCTGTATGAGAGCATCGAGCGGGGCGACTATCCGCGCTGGACGATGTATATCCAGCTGATGACGGAGGAGCAGGCGGCCAACTGCCCGTTCAACCCGTTCGACCTGACGAAGGTCTGGTCGCAGAAGCAATATCCGCTGATCGAGGTGGGCGTTCTCGAGCTGAACCGCAATCCGGAGAACTATTTCGCCGACGTCGAGCAGGCGGCCTTCAATCCGGCCAACGTGGTGCCGGGCATCAGCTTCTCGCCCGACCGGATGTTGCAGGGGCGGCTCTTCTCATACGGCGACACGCAGCGCTATCGCCTGGGCGTGAACCATCACCAGATTCCGGTCAACCGCAGCCGTTGCCCATTCCTTAATATGTATCACCGCGATGGCCAGATGCGTGTCGACGGCAATCACGGCTCGACGCTGGGCTACGAGCCCAACAGCTTCGGCGAGTGGCAGCAGCAGGGCGAGTACAAGGAGCCGCCTTTGGAGCTCGACGGCGCGGCCTACCAGTGGGATTATCGGGAGGACGACTCCGATTATTACTCGCAGGCGGGCGACCTGTTCCGCCTGATGAAGCCCGAGCAGCAAGAGGCTCTTTTCGGGAACACCGCACGGGCGATGGGCGACATTCCCGACATGATCAAGATCCGCCACATCAAGAACTGCCTGAAGGCGGACGAGAATTATGGCAAGGGCGTCGCCAGGGCGCTGGGCATTGACCTTGACAGAATCGTCTGATCCTGCCGATATAAAGTTCAAGATCCGCCGGGATAAAGTTGGAGATCCCGGCGGATCTTTTTATATTTGTCGGCAGGAAATCTATAAATCACGACGCGGTTTGTATAAACTTCGGCGTGATTCTTAAAAACCACGTCGTGACTTGTAAAAACCATGCTGTGGTTTATAGAATATTCAGGCATCTTGCCAACTTGATCTCGGCAGTCCGGACAGTTTGTCTCGGCAGACCTTGATCTTTGTTTCGGCAGTTCTCGGGGCAATCCCCGGCAACCTTTTTAATACAGATAGGCTTATGGCGAAATATACGATGCAAGAGATGAACGATCTCAACAACGAGGGCAAGACCCTTCTTTATCCCCGGCTGATCAACTCCGGCAGTCGCGGGACGGATGAATTGGCGAGCTATATCGCGGAGTGTACCTCTTTCAGCACGGCCGACGTGAAGGGCGTGCTCGACCAACTGGCTCGGGGCATCGCCTTGGCTTTGGCTCGGGGTGAATCTGTCAAGCTTGACGGGATCGGCCTTTTCACGGCAACGCTCGGGCTGCGTAAGGGCAAGGCGCGCGAGGAACCGGACGGCAGTGGCTCTCGGCGCAACGCCAGCAGTATTGAGATCAATAACGTCGCCTTTCGGGCGGATAAGAAATTGGTGCGTGTGACTAACGAGCATTGTCGTCTGGAGCGGGTTTCCGGCAAGTTCCCCCGCCGGGTGTCGCGCTATTCGGCTGAGGAGCGGTTGGCTTTGGCTCTCGATTTTCTTGCGAGCCATCCCTATATGCGTGTGGTCGATTATGCCGTCATGACCGGGTTGAGTCGCACGGTGGCCGGCCGCGAGTTGCGCCGCCTTTATCAGACGCCGGGTTCGGGTATTGGCATCAGCGGCATGGGGACGCATCGTGTCTATGTCCGTGTCAAGCCCATTGAGGAGCCATAATTATCTCCCGTAAAGGCCTAAAATTAATAATAGAACATAAAATCGGACAGGTTAATTTTATAAATTCTCATTTTTTCTTGATTAATTCAAAATAATTTGTTAGTATCAAAAGGACATGGGCTTGTGACGAATTAGGGCTGTTTTGGCCAAATAATCTTTCCGAAGGACCCGATGTGGGCGATATTCGTACCTTTTTGTCATATTCCGGCTATTCACGTCACACTCGCCTGAAAAACGGCTTATTACTTAAGGTTGCTTAATAAATAGTTTTTTTTTACTTTCGCGACCGTTTATCGAAAAAAACGAAAGAACTCTATTTGTAATGTTAACAAGAGGGCCGCGAGCGAAGCGGTCCTGTTCTGGCAGAAAAACTTGTTTTGTGTAATAAATAAAAATGTGTTTATGAAAAAAAGGTTGACTTCTGCGCTGCTGTTCCTGGCCATGGGCACAGGCACGGTGCTGGCGCAGACATCAAAGGTTACCGGTAAGGTAGTCGACGAGAATGGCGAGCCAGTGATTGGCGCGTCAATCATCGTAAAGGGAACGACGGTTGGAACCGTAACGGATTTCGATGGAAACTTCGAGTTGGAGGTTCCGAACAATGGCAAGCATCTGGTGATCTCTTACATTGGTATGAAGTCTCAGGAAGTTGGGGTTTCTTCAAATGTTACTGTTCGCTTGATGTCCGACACGCAGAACTTGGATGAGGTGGTCGTAACGGCCATGGGTATCAAGCGTGAGCGTAAGGCTTTGGGTTATGCCGCTCAGGACTTGAAAGCGGATGATTTGAACAAGAGCGGAACGACCTCTTTGGCGAACGCTATCCAGGGTAAGTTGACAGGTGTGGATATCCGTCAGTCTTCAGGTGCTCCTGGCGCTTCCGCTCAGATCACGATTCGTGGTGCCCGTTCGTTCGACGGTAACAACCAGCCTCTGTATGTCGTTGATGGTATGCCTATCAATACTTCTGCCGATTTTGATACGGGTGCTTCTGTATCTGGCGCGAACTACGCGGATCGTAGTATTGATATCAACCCGGAGGATATTGAGTCAATCAACGTATTGAAAGGTCAGGCAGCTTCCGCTCTTTATGGTATCCGTGCTTCTAACGGTGTGATCGTCATCACGACAAAACGTGGTTCCGCCGCTAAGGGTCGTCCTCAGGTAACCGTATCAACCAACTTGAGCGCCGAGCGTGTTTCTCGTAAGTTCGAGCATCAGGAGGTTTATGCGCAAGGTAATGCTATTGGAGCTTATGACCCGACTTCTTCCATGACTTGGGGTCCGAAGATCAGCGAATTGCCTAATGACCCGACTTATGGTGGTAACGTAAACAACTCGTATACACAGGCTGACGGTATGCACCAGGGTATGTATTACAACCCGAAACGTGCGCTCGCTGGTTTGGATGGTTGGACAACTCCGCAGATCTATGATAACGTAGGTGATTTCTTGGGTACAGGATTTACCGAGAATACCAACGTAAACGTTTCACAGAATATTAATGGCATCAGTTATTCATTCGGTGTTAACAACTCACACCAGGAGGGTATTATTCCTTCAACGGGTATGGATCGTTGGGGTGCTCGTGGTTTGGTGGATTGGAAGATCAACGACCAATGGAACACTGGTTTCTCCGTAAACTATTCTTCAAGTGAGATCACTTCAGCTCCGGGCGCTAACGACGGTATCATGAACGTGGTTTACGGTGCTCCCGCAGAGTATGATTTGAAGGGTATTCCTTGCCACGTGCCGGGTGATATCACGCAGCAGGTATTGTATCGTAGTTTAGGTTTTACAAATCCATATTGGTTCGCTGAGTACAATGAGTATCGTCAGCATACGAACCGTGCGTTCGGTAACGCGTACGCTGAGTACCAACCGAAGTTGAATTGGGGTGACAACATGACCTTGAAGTTCCGTGAGCAGGCCGGTTTGGATATCTGGACTTCAGATTATAGAGATGTGCACGAGATGGGTAGCACTTCTGCATTGGCTGGTGGTGATATCTGGAATTACGGCACGCAACACAATGTCTTCAATAACTTGTTTACCATTAATTTTGATGGCCGTTTTGGTAGTGATGAGGAGTGGGGCTTGAACGTTATTTTGGGTAATGAGGTGAACCATGAGAATATGCGTAACTGGGATTACTATGGTAGCAATTTCAACTTCCCGAATTTCCCGACAATTGGTAACGCGACTTCTCTGACCGCGAGCGAGTACTCTCGTCAAGAGCGTACGGTTGGTTTCTTTGGTAGTGTATCGGCATCTTGGAATCATCAGGTTTACTTGACGGTGACTGGCCGTAACGACTATGTTTCTACCATGCCTCGTGGAAGCCGTAGCTTCTTCTATCCTTCCGTATCTTTGGGTTGGGAGTTTACGCAGCTGGCAGCATTCCAGGGTAACAACATCCTGAATTATGGTAAATTGCGTGGATCTTTCGCTCAGGTAGGTCAGGCTGGTACATATTATCAGAACTATTACTATACGCCTTCTTATGGTGGCGGTTTTTATATGCTTACTCCTGTATCTTATCCGTTGCCAAGTGGCGTATCCTCATTTGTGCCTTATTATAGGGTATATGATGATAACTTGAAACCGCAGAACACCTCTAACTGGGAGGTTGGTACGGATCTTCACTTCTTCAACAGCCGTTTGAAGTTGGAGTATACGTATAGTTTGCAGAACGTCACAGACCAGATTTTCGCGGTGCCTATGGACGGCGCTACGGGTTATCAGGAGATGTTGACCAACGCCGGTAAGATGCGTACGCAAGCTCACGAGTTGTCTTTGAACGTCGCTATCCTGCAGCACAAGGATTATGATTTGAACTTGGGTATCAACTTCACTCGTATTAAGAACGAGGTTGTCGAGTTGGCTCCGGGTGTTGAGTCTATCATGTTGGGTGGTTTCGTTGAGCCGCAGGTACGTGCACAGGCAGGTACAACTTATCCGAACATCTATGGTATCGCCTTCAAGCGTGATGAGGCTGGTAACCTGTTGTTGATGAACGGTCTGCCACAAGGTACAGGTGACAGCCGCGACTTGGGCGCTTGTTCTCCGGACTTCACGACTGGTATTAACTTTGGTGGTCGTTATAAGAGAGTATCGTTGTCAACGACTTGGAGCTGGCAACAGGGTGGTAGAATGTACCACGGTACGAACTTGACGATGAACTACTTCGGTGCAACTAAGGAGTCATTGCCTTACCACGAGGGTACGATGGTCGTTGAGGGTATCGACGAGGCAACAGGCGAGAAGAATACGATTGAGGTAAGCAAGCAGGATTACTGGATGGCTGCACATGATATTACGGAGGCCGGTATCTACAGCACTTCATTCGTGAAATTGCGTGACTTGACATTGAGCTATCAATTGCCGAAGATCGCCGGTGTAGATGTTTCTGTATATGGTTTCGCACGTAACGTCTTGATTTGGGCGGCTCTGCCGAACTTTGACCCGGAGTCATCTCAGGGTAACAACAACATGAGTGGTTACTTCGAGCGTTTCTCTATTCCGAATACATCCAGCTACGGCGCGGGTCTTAAATTAACTTTCTAAACATAATAATAGATTGATTTCAATTATGAAAAATAAAAATATATTTATCGCACTCTGTTCGGTGGCATTGTTAAGTTTCACCGCTTGTAGCGAAGATACATTCGATGATATAAACAAAGATAATCAGCATCCGGCTCCGGAAAGCGTACCTGCTTATCTGCAATTGACTGAGGCGATCATGAATACAGGTTACAGTGCCGTATCTGGAGATTATTCTTTCTATGTCTCTTCTCTAACAGAGCAGGAGATAGGTGCAGGTAACAACCAGTTGATGAAAGCTGAACTGCGTAACCCGATTGAATGGGCAGGTTCTACCACATTTAACAATGCTTGGAATTCTATTTATGGCAATTTGAATAACATTCTCCAGATGCAGGAGAAGATTGAGAATGAGGTATCTGGCAACGTGGGTCACTACGACATTTTAGCGATGGCTCAGATCCTGGAGGCTTTGAACTTTGGTATCTTGACAGATATGCACGGTGATATTCCTTATAGCGAGGCTTGCAAGGGCTTGGAGAACTTGCAACCGAAATTGGACGCGCAAAAGGATGTTTATGCCGGAATCCTGGCGACGCTCGACGAGGCGATAGCGAATTTAGATAAAGCAAAGGCTGAAAAATTAGAGAATGCGGGTAATCAGGATATCTTGTTCAAAGGAAACTTGGATCAATGGAAAGGTTTGGCTTATGGTTTGAAAGCTCGTTATTTGTTGCATAAATTGGCTATTGAACCTGCGGTGTTGGCTGACGTAAAAGCAGCTGCGCAAAAAGCTGTTGAATTAGGTTTTAAAGGTGCTTTAATTAATGAATTCAATGGTAGTACAGCTTTTAATCCTTGGACTGCATACTTTATTAGCCGTTATTACACATTGTCTTCAACGACTGTTGCGGACATGATGAAAGCAAACAAAGATCCCCGTTTGTCTTTTTATACATATGATTTGGATGCATATAAACCTGGAGATCAATTTGCGGCACAAATTTCAACTCCTTATGACAAAGATTATAATGTTGTTTGTTCATATCCAATGTGGCTTGATTTAGGTTCGCAACCTATCCATGTGTTTAGTATATCAGAGCTTTATTTCATCTTAGCTGAAGCTCAGTTGCGCACTGGCGAAGATGCGACAGAGGCATTCCAAACTGCCGTTAAGAATTCAGTTGTTGAGGTTTATGGTTTCTTTGGGGAAGATGGTAATGCTGCTGCGGATGAATATGTAGCAACGTTGGGCAAGCCGACATTGCAGACCTTGTTCGAGCAGAAATATCTGGCACAGTGTGTTGATGAGCAGGTTGAGACTTACAATGACTTGCGTCGTTTGGAGGCAATGGGTGAGTCATATATCAACTTGACCAACCCGAACAATACGCAGAGCGGCGTGAACCGTTTCCCGTATCGTTTGCCTTACGCTAATAGCTCTGTATTGGCTAACCCGTCGATTAAGGAGGCTTATGGTGACGGTTACTACATCTATAGCGAGAAGATTTGGTGGGCTGGTGGAAACCGCTAATCAGATGACGCTTTAGATAGAATAAGGTCATAAATTATAGATGGGCTGTCTCAAGATAATTGGGACAGCCCTTTTTGTTAGCAAATTAACTTATAGCCGATGCCCCGGATATTCACGATCCGCACGTCGGGATCGGCCTTGAGCTTCTTGCGCAGCTTGGTGATGAAAACGTCCATGCTGCGGGCGTTGAAGAAACTGTCGTCGCCCCAAAGGGCAATCAGGACCGGCTGCCGGCGCAACACGTCGTTGGCGTGCTCCACGAGCATTCGGAGGATCTCGGTCTCGCGATAGGAGAGGCTTTCGACCTGGTCGCCGATCTGAAGCGTCTGTTGGGAGATCCGGAAGGTGTAACGACCGATCGTATAAAGGTCCGGACGCTCGTCGGCCGGGACGGTGACGGGGCGGCGCAACAGCGCCTGCACGCGAACGACCAGCTCGGTCATGTCGAAGGGCTTCTTCAGGTAGTCGTTGCCGCCCAGCTTGAAGCCGGTCACCAGGTCGTCGGTCGACGAGCGGGCGGTCAGGAACAGGATCGGGACCTGCGGATCCATCTGCCGGATCGTGCGGGCCAGGGTGAAACCATCCATCCGGGGCATCATCACGTCGAGCACGAGGATGTCGGGTTTGGCCTGCCGGAAGGCGTTGAGCGCCGCCGGGCCGTCATAGGCCGTCGTGACCATGAACTCGCCCTGGCATTCCAGGGCATCCTTGATGATTTTTGCCAGGGCGATCTCATCCTCGGCGAGCAGTAATCGTATCATGCGGATTGGGTATTAAGAGGGTAAACAGGCTGCCGTGGCCCTCCTGGCTGCGGAGCCGTATCGTGCCGCCATGCCGCTCGGCGATCTCCTTGACGTAGCTCAGGCCAAGCCCGAAGCCTTTGACGTCGTGGCGGTCGCCGTCGGTGACGCGATAGAATCTCTCGAAGACGCGCCGCTGATGGGCGGGCGCGATGCCGATGCCGTCGTCCTCGACCTCAATGTGGGTGAACAGCTTGTCCGTTTTCAGGCGGATGGTGACGTGCGGTTCGGGCCCGGCATATTTCACGGCGTTGTCGATCAGGTTCTCGATCGCCTGGCCGAGATGCAGCTTGTCGGCGACGATGGGGCGCCCGTCCAGCTCGTCGATGATCCGGAAATGGACCTGCTTGCCCGTCTTGAGGGCGATCTGCCGGGTGAGCTGGTCGATCAGCGGCCCTGGCTGGAATGCCTCCTTGTGAAGACGGAGCGTCTTTCGCTCATCGACCGCCATGCTCAGTATCTTCTCCACCAGGCGGGTCAGATGCTTGAGCTCCTGCTTGCAGAGCGTGAGGTACTCGTCCCGTTTCGCCTTGTCGTCGATCAGGTTGTAGGTCTGGAGCGTATCGATGGCCGAGTAGGTGACGGTGATCGGCGTCTTCAGCTCGTGTGTCATGTTGTTCACGAAGTCGTTCTTGATCTGGGCGATACTCTTTTGCCGGAGGATCGTGCGGATCAGGTAGGCGTAGCAGGCGGTCGCGATGAGCGCCAGCAGAAGGGTCGCCCCGCCGGCCAGGAACATCCGCCGGTAGATGATTCCCGAGGCGTCGACAATGTAGCCCCGCAGGCCATAATCCTCGCTCATCGAGGTGCTGACGCGGCGGGTCTGGAGCAGCCGGGTCGGCTCGAGCGTTTTGGGCCGTGAGGTGTCGATCACCGTGTCGCGGCCGAACAGCTCGTCGACAAAATGGGCGTTGTGGATGCCCTCGTGCCTCAGGTGAAGCCCCCAAAGGCTGTCGATCGTGGTGACCCGGATCGGGTTGAACTGCGTGATCGACTCGTAGATGCCTGCCGTGCCTGCCAGGCGGATCGCCGCGTAGCTCTCCTTATAATAATCTTTCGTCAGGACGAGCGGCACGCTGTCGGTCGTCTCTGTCGGGTTCAGGATCGTCGTGCGGTAATAGCGCACGATCCGCTTGCCCGGCCGGCTCTTCTGGCGGGTGAGGCTGTCGGCGGCGAAACCGATCTCGAAGGCGCCGTGCGGGGCGTTGAGCGACGAGTCGCGGTTCATCTCCTCGATCGTGATGGCCAGTGCCTCGGCGATCGCCTGCTCGAGCAGCAGGCTGGCCCGTTCCTGGGTTTGCCGGCTCTCGATGTGGTAGTTGTTCCAGAGCCAATAGCCCTGAAACAGGAAGATCCCTGCGATGGAGAGGGAGACGAAGCCGATGATGAAGCGCATCCGTAGTTTCATGCGGGCAAATGTAATCGCTTTTGGCGAGCGGCCGAAATGGGGTAACACTAAATAACACTCGCTCACGAAGCGATAACCATCCCGTAGGCGGATCGCCCTTACTTTCGCGTCATGACGAATTTCAGGAATAGGAAAGCTATGATACGGATTTGGATGATTTTGGGCCTGGCGCTGGCAGGCGTCGGCCCGTCGGTGGCCCAGGGCATTCGTGGGCGGGTGGTCAACGGGCAAGGCGAGCCGCTCGAGGCGGTGTCGGTCGTGCTCCAGCGGCGGGATTCGCTCTTCTCGTTTGTCGATGCCGTCGTGACGGACAGCGCGGGCCTGTTCGCCTTCACCGACACGGTCGTGCCCTGTCGCCTGGTGTTGGGGCGCCTGGCCTACGAGGGCCGGACGGTCGATGCCGACTCGCTGTTGGTGGGCGATATCCGGTTGCGCGAGGCGGCGATCGGGCTTGATGAGGTGTCGGTCGTCGGCGACCGGCCTTTGGTGAAGGCGGAGGCGGGACGGTTGAGTTACGATGTGGCCGCCCTGACTCGCGACCAGGTGGTGAGCAACGTTTACGAGGCGATCGAGCGGTTGCCGGGCGTCTCGTCGGGCAAGGATGGGCTCAGGCTGGATGGCGCGCCCTCGTTGCGGGTCATCCTGAACGGGAAACCCACCTCGATGGACGCCGCCCAGTTGGAGGCGCTCTTGCGGGCCACGCCGGTCGGACGGGTCGAGCGGGCGGAGGTGATGTATAGCGCGCCACCGGAATACCATGTGCGGGGCGCCGTGATCAACGTCGTGCTGCGGCGCTCGTTGGCCGAGTCCTTTTCCGGCGAGCTCTCCGCCGATTATGTCAACCAGTATTACAACGATGGCGGCCTGGGCGGCAATTTCCGTTACGAGAGCCCGAAGGTGGCGCTCGACTTGCTTTATAAGGCGGCGATGGACAAGAGCTTCTCGAAGATCGACCTCGACTCGCGCCATACGCTGGATGGTCAGACTTACGAGATCCGCGACGACGAGGAGATGCGCTCGAAAGGATGGGCGCATCAGGCCCGGCTGGCGCTCGAGTATCGCCCCGACGACAGGAACCAGCTGGAGCTGGCCTATTATGGCCGCTTCGAGCCGCTCAACCGGTCGGAGGCCCTGACGACGGGCAACTATCAGGCGAGCCGGCTGGTGAAACGCGACGACTCGCGGCTCCATAACGTCTCGGCGCGCTATCTCTCCGGCTTCGGCCTGAGCCTGGGTGGCGACTATACCTATTATAATATGGCGAACAGGCAGCGGATGTCGGTCGCCTACACCGATGGTCGCGACGTGGCGTTCGGCCTCGAGGGCGGGCAGCGTGTGGAGCGATACACCTTTTTCGCCGACCAGAAACATCGCTTGCCGGCCGGCTGGAACCTGGGTTATGGCCTCTCGTACGCTCACGCCCGGAGTCGCGACTCGCAGGTCTACGGCGAGGTGACGGGACAGATCGCGGCGACCGATCTCCATTCGGACCTGCGGGAGCGGACGGCCGATCTCTATCTCTCGGTCGACAAGCGGCTGCGGGGCGGAAGCTCGCTCTCCCTCTCGGCGACGGGCGAGTATTACCGGATGGGCGATTACTCGCGATGGGCCATCTATCCGCGCCTCTCATGGCTCTGGTCGATCGCACCGGGCCATCTTTTCCAGGCGAGCCTCTCGTCGGACAAGCGTTATCCCGATTATTGGTCGATGCAGGCCACTGTCAATTACCTGGATGGCTATTCCGAGCTGCACGGCACGCCGGGATTGCGGCCGTCGAGCGTCTATGCCCTGTCGGGCACCTATATCTTGAGGAACAAGTATCTTCTCACCCTTTTCTTCAACCACCAGGGCGATTATTTCACCCAATCGCCCTATCAGTCGACCGAGCGGCTGGCGCTGATCTATAAGATGCGCAACTGGGACTATATGCGGCAATATGGTCTTTCGCTCACCTTGCCCCTATCGGTGGGCGAGTGGTACGACACCCGGCTCAACCTGACTGGTTTCCGTTTGCGCGAGCGTTGCGACGACTATTTCGACATCCCGTTCGACCGCCGTAAATGGGTCGGCGTGGCCAGTTGGGACAACACCTTAAAGATCTGCAAGAACCTCTCGTTCGAGGTGAACGGTCGCTATCAGTCCGGCGCGATCCAGGGCACCTTCGATATCGACCCCATCTTCAACCTGACGTTGGCGGCGCAATGGCGTTTCGCCGCCGGCCGTGCCACCCTCTCGATCCTTTGCGACGACCTGCTCGAAACAGGCTTTCCTGTGACAAGTGTCCGCTTCAAGGGGCAAGACCTGGATATGAATAACGCCTTCTATAACCGAAGCCTCACCATCCGCCTCGTTTACCGCTTCGGCGGCTATAAGGCGAAAGAGGAGAGGGCCGTCGATACCTCACGGTTTGGGCATTGAGGAGTGTTACGAAATATGTTGCTTTTATAATGATGATTTTTGATGAAAATATCAATATTTCTTTGATTTTATAAATATGAAATTAGAAGAAATGAACTGAATATTATTGTTGTAATTGGAGAATATTATGCATGAAATAACTTTAATTTATCTGTAATAAGTAGAGGTTTTATTTTGTATTTAAATTTTAAATTCTAGGTCTTATTCTAATGGAATTAATAACCTTGTTTGTGCGTGATATATCCGAAATATTTCTTGTTAAATAGAGGGTTTGCGAAAAGGATGTTTTCCAAATGATCGTTTGGCGGTTTTTCTCAGCATCTGGAGGCGACCCATTGAGCGTTAATTTTTGAGCAGACTGATGACTTAGAACTTTGCGGCCCCTGAAATAGGGATTTTGCCGCTTTTCCGTAACGATCGGCGGCTCGGTGAGGGATGGATAGGATTGAGCGGAGATCTTGTCTTATATGGCCTGAAAATGCTTTTCCTGGAATTACGCTCCTGCTCTGCCTTGTTCGTAAGGCTGGGAGGCGATATGGTCGCATAAAGATTCCCTTCTTGTTTCGTGGATATAGTCTATGATTACTGATCCTTTATTTTTGAATTTCAAATCTTCAAATATTCAAATCTTTTAAGTTCGCCCTCACTCTGTATTTGTATAATGTTTTCTTTTCTTTCTATTTTCTTTTATTTTATTTGTCTGAAATTTGCGTCTTTTTTTTCAGTTTCGTCTCTATTTTTGAGTGTTAAATTATGTTTCTTATATTGTGTA
>DGYMR06203__coassemble_1164_pt1 | contig 18232 bp, 10 predicted proteins | sample DGYMR06203__metabat2_low_PE_012 | metagenome-assembled genome bin DGYMR06203
GCGAGAAACTGAAGTGTCGTAATGCGTGTAGAATACCCCATTGCTTTGGTAAAATAGGCAAACTCTTTTGCTATTTAACGGAAATGTATTACCTTTGCTACGGAGTTACTGAGGTAGAATACCGCATATCACAGAAATGGCGACTGCTGCCAAGTCATTACCTCACTCTTTGAGAAATGCTCATAAGTGGCTTATTTCTAATATATTCCTATTTACATATCGAATTTTCGAAGAAAACTCTAATCCTTTCCGAGGAAAACGCTCTTTTCCCCCGGACGAAAATTCGGGCACTTATGTCTTAAGTCTATTTCCAAATACACTGCAGTGAAATTTCCAATACACTGCAGTGGAATCCAAATTTCACTGCAGTGCGATTTTTAGGGGCGTGAAATCTGCCAGAAACTATGGCCGGATAAGGACAATTCCAAAGAAACATTATACACATTGGTCCGCCGGTTAAAACCTGTCATTGAGAGCAACAGCAACGTGCGGATAATCTCGGATAAAGGTGGATATTATTCACTCAAAATAGAAAACTGATGACTTTCAGTCAATTGTCAGGCTGATGTCAGCAAAATGTCAGCCGTTTTATAGCTGCTTTTTCTTGTCGAACATTACTTTTGCACAAAAAAACAGCTATTCGTCATGAGAAGATTGAAACTTATTTTTTTGCTGCTTTGCAGTATCGTGTGTACAATACCGGCATGGGCACAACATACCGTCAAAGGTGTTGTGAAGGATTCCAAGGAACAATCTGTAACCGGAGCCTCAGTGGTAATCAGATCCAAGACAGATTCCCTTTATTACAAAGGTGGAACCACGAACAATGAAGGTCAATTTGCCATAGAAGGACTGAAGTCCGGAGATTATGGTCTTGAAATCTCTTTTCTGGGCTACTCGAACCATTATCAGGATCTGAAACTGGACAAGACAACCGATTTGGGAATAATCCACCTGCAGGAAAGTTCCATGAATCTGGAAGAGGTTGTCGTAACTGCAAGCATGGTGAAAAGATTTGCCGACAAGAAAGAATATAAACTGACCAATGTCGAAAAGGGGCAATACAGCAGTGCTCTGTCCGCATTGGAATTTCTGCCCAAGATACAGGTTCTTGACCAGAGTGTCTCGTCGGTTGACGGCAAGGCGGTAAAGATCCTGATCAACGGGGTTCCGTCAACTCCGACAGACCTCTCGGTCATATCTCCCGAGAACATCGCAAAAATAGACTATTACACACAACCGCCCATCCAATACTCCAATATGGGATTGGGAGCGGTAATAAATGTGGTAACCAAGGAAAAACAGAACGGAGGTTCTATCGGCATCAATACCCAGAATGCCGTGACTACAGGCTTCGGCAACAATGTTGTCAACTTCAAATACAACTGGGGAAATTCGCAGATAGGCGTAACATACAATATCAATTACAGGAACTACAACAAAAGGGTATTGGATGAAGAAATGGCATATTCTGTCGGAGGAACAGATTACCAAAAGACAAAAAGCGGACGCAACAGCCCGTATGCCTATGAACAGCAGATGGCTGAAATCAGTTTCAACAACTCGAAAGCGGACAACTATCTGTTCAGTGCAAAACTGTCATTCAACTCCCTGAACCGCAGACGTTCCTCGATACAGGACATCACATCAAGGATAAATGACGTGGAATCCGTCAAAATCGGTGAAAGCTCGGACAAAGACAAATACATCAGTCCTGTTATGGATATGTATTTCAGCAAATCATTCGGTTCCAGACATGAACTGATAATGAATCTTGTCGGTACTTACTACAAGTCAGACTATGATTATGAATACAAGGAACTTCTGGATGAAAAAACGGATTTTGAAACGGCAACGGTAATCAACACGGACAAATACTCCGTTATCGGCGAGGCTCTGTATAACTATAAGATGAAGACGGCAAACCTATATGTTGGAACCAGGTACATATACAACAACAGTATCCAGAACAATCTGCCTTCAAACAACCGGATAACCACCAATGAAATCTACTCCTATCTGGGCATAACCGGGATGCTGGGGGAAAGATTCAATTACAGCATAAGCGCTGGTGTAAATAACAATATATTTACCACCATTGAGAACAAGACTTACAACTTTACCTATTTCCGCCCGCAGGTGAAATTGGGATATTTCATAGACCAGAGTTCGGATCTGATGTTCAATTACGAGGTGAACACCGAAAACCCGTCGGTATCTTCGCTCACTTACAATCCTTATTTCAAGGACCCCAATTATATATTTGCTGGAAATCCGAATTTGACCCCGAGCAACAATCACGATCTGTCGCTGTCCTACTTCAAAGGCTTCAAGAAATTTATAATCAATGCAGAAGTGGGATATTCATATACAAAAGATGCCATCGCACCGATTTTCCAATCGGATGATACAAACATCATTGAAACATTCGGCAATCTGGACAACGCTCAGAACATGAAAGCCAGCCTGTTTCTGCAGTGGTACCCGTTTTCAAACAATATACTCAGACTGAGACTGTACTCTGAAGTGTTCCACCAGATAAACAGACTGGGCGATTCACAGTGGAACCATACGGGTTATTCTATCATCCCGTCAATATACCTTGCATACAATAAATGGGGATTGCAGCTGTTCTACCAGACTCAGAAGAAATCACTTATCGGACAGACGACGAAAAACATACCAAGTATGGCTTCGGTAGAACTGTCCTACAAGCCTGTCAAGAACCTGACCATCACCGGAGGTATAAGATACCCGTTCTATGATTCATGGAAGCAGGTTACATCCGTATCGGGAACACCGCTTCTGCAACGTACAGAAACCGAAAGAATTATCAACAATGCCAATATGGTGTATATAAATCTTGTTTACAACTTCTCATTCGGCAAGTCCAAGTCCGGCGTGAAACTGAAGATGCAGAATAAAGATAAAGATTCAGGGATACTGAACAGAAATTGATAAACTCAAGAAAAGGAAAAAGGGAGAACCAATCGGCTCAATGTCGAAAGATTCTCCCTTTTCTTTTACTCTTCAAAGAGTAGCGGATATTCCACCTTTCTTTTGCGTTCGATACTCGGAATTATTTTACCTTTTAGCACAGGAAAGAAATATTGGACAATGTAAGCAAAATATGATATCTTTGTTATCGGATTAAACTATGAGCTAAAACAAAAGTGGAATATTGGAAACAAATTGCATAGAAAAAAGAAGAAACCGCCTATATTGTTACCGTAAGTGAGTTAATAATCAATAAAAGCGTTAAATCTTCACCCTTTAGAATGTACAATTAAAGACAACGACCATATTTCTGACTTATTATCTATAAAATATTGAGTAATAATCGGTTGTAAATACGATCAATGTTTGGCGGAAGCAATCCTCATAATTCGCAGGACAGTATTTGTCAATCAGTTTGTCCGCATTTAGCCAATATATATCCTCTCTTGAAGGAAGATATACTGCATAAGCGGTTGAGGATATACTTCATCTGTCTGTGAAGATATACTTCGTTGGCAAAATAAGTACTGCATTTCCAATGTGACCGAATTGGCAACAGGCGGACATTCATAAATGTTTTAGATTTAACGTGAGTTCGATATTATTCAAAACATCGTAAAAGTTGCCCGTCTTTGACAAAACAAAGGTCAATGGCAGGCTTCTTTTCAAAGAAGCAGTACGCTGCTATGACAGAGAGCGAATTGGCAATAAAATTATTAAAGCAGTGATGCCTGTAGTGTTCAATCTGCGCGATGTTCTTCAATTCGTCATTCTCTTTTGGCGCTTATTGAAAATATCTGCGGAATACTGTTTCAGCACAATATCTCGAAAATGTGTACTTTTTAAGGAACGACTAAATACGGTCGGCTCAACCGGAGAAAGCAAGACTGTGGTCATCATGTGTGGAAATAATCCACACGTATTCCACAAAATTCCACACTTCACCGAATCTCACAAATTAAGACAAAAGCACATAAACACATATATAACAGCATATTAAACAAAACCTCCTATTTCATTCCTTTTCTGGCACGCTACTTGTTCATAACATTGGCGATTCATGATGTAAGTAATGTGTTTTTGAGTAAATGGTCTTTAAGAGACAAAAAAGATTGTTTTAGGGTAAAAATGAATAAGGTTGTTTTTAGACTTCAATCATATAATCATATTATTGAGTAGATTAGATTTCAGCCGTTTTGCCTGTGAAGGTGGAACGGTTCTCTTTAAAACATTATAGTTTCATGATATTACTATATAAATACACTGTTTACATTTTTAATAGTTATAGCCATCTTGTTCGAGAGAATAGGATGGCTTTTTTACTTTCGGGTAAAAAATGAAGCCATCCCCCTCTGAGCGACCTGCTCCATAAGGGGGATGAGCCTTACTTTCCACAAGGCAGGCAAGGCCTATGCCTGATGAACGGTCAATTGCGGGAACGGGAAGTTGATGCCCTCCTTATTGAATACCTCATAGACCGTCTTATTCATATCGAAATAGACCGACCAATAATCCTCGCTCTTGACCCATACACGAACCAGGATATTGACGCTGCTGTCCGCCAAAGCCGTAAGAGCGATAAAAGGTTTATCAGGCTCTTGCAGGATCCGTGTCTCTTTCGCCAGGATCGTCTCGAGCACCTGTTTCACGTGATCGTAATCGGTACCATAATCCACCCCGAAGGTCCAGTCGACGCGGCGGGTCTGCTGGTTGCTGTAGTTGATGATCACGCCGCTGCTGAGCGAGCCGTTCGGTATATAGATCATCTTATTGTCGGTCGTCTTCAGGATGGTATGGAACATCTGGATCTCGCTAACCGTGCCCGACTCTCCCTGGTAGTCGATGAAATCGCCCACCTTATAGGGCTTAAACAACAAGACGATCAAGCCGCCCGCGAAGTTCGACAGGTTGCCGCTCAAGGCCATACCGACCGCGACACCGGCGGAGGCCAGCAACGCGGCGAACGAGGTGGTCTGCACGCCAAGCGCCCCCACGATCGAGATGATCAGCAGGATGGTCAGCGTCACGTTCACCAGGCTGCTCACGAAGCTCTTGACCGACGGGTCGAAGTTCCGCTTGTCTAATATGTTACGGACCAGCTTATTCAGGAGGTTTATCACCACCCGGCCGACAATGAACACGATCACCGCCTTGATGATCGCGAACCCCAGCTCGGCCGAATGCTCAATCAATGACTTCAAGACACCTTCCAATCTTTCGCTCACTTCCAATACTTGCAATAACATCATAACTCTTACTTTTTATCATTAAACATACGGGTAAAACCGCCCGGTCGGTACTTCAATTATACATATAACAAAATTCCTTACAAAATGTGCTAAAGATATAAAGTTTTTTTATTCACCCCCGCCGACGCTTTTATTGATTAGATTCGCGTCCGGAAAAATGAATCAGGAATATGCGAACAATACTCTTATCCCTCAGCTTCTGCCTGGCCTGCGCCCTACCGCCGCGACTGGCCGCGCAATCGTACGTGGACTTCGTGGAGAAAAGCTATGAGTTCCTCGACAAGGAAGACCTGCCGGCGGCCGCCGAGAGCCTGAAGGCCGCCATGCGCCTCGAGCCGGGCAACCCCAACAATTACGCCCTGCTGATGAACCTCGGGACGATCCAACGCCGCCTGGGGCAGAACGACGAGGCCCTCGTCTCCTACAACGCCGCCCTGGGGCAACAGCCCCAAAACCTGCTCATCCTCGAGAACCGGGCGACGCTCTACACCGAGATGGGCGAGATCGAGAAGGCCATTACCGACTACAACACGATTCTCTCCATCAATCCGGATCACCAGGAGGCGCTTTATTGCCGGGGCATGCTCTATCTCCAGCAGAAACTCTTTGTTGCCGCCGAGGATGATTTCGAGCGGATCGTCAATATCAACGAGCGCTCCATCAAAGGGCGTTTCGGCTATGCCATTCTCGAGAAATTGCGCGGGAACTACAACGAGAGCGAGCGGATCTTCAACTTCCTCATCAACGAGATGCCGAGGGCCTGGTATCTTTATGAGGGGCGCGCCGATCTCTATTTCATGATGGGCAAGAACGCCCGGGCCATGGCGGACATCAACAAGCTATTCGTGGAAAGCGAGCCGACCGCCACGCTCTATGTCCTGAGAGGCAAGGTCAAGATCGCCCAATACGAGAAGGAATCCGCCGCTCAGGACTTCCGGAAAGCGCTCGAGATGGGTTACGACCCGAAGGTCATTGAGGAGCTGCTGAAGATGACGGAATAGGGAAAAGGAACGCCACCCGTAACAGGTGTATTACGACAGGCGTAACAACCCTATTATGGGTGGCGTAATACCTTTATTACGGGTGGCGTAATAGCCCTATTACGGATAACGTAACAGCCCTATTACGGGAATCAATTCTCACGGATATAGTTTACGATCCAAGCGCCAACCTCTTTAGTGCCGTATTTCTCGCCACCCTCGACCTGGATCTCAGGCGTACGGACACAAGCGTCTAATGAGGCATCGACCGCCCGACGGATCAGGGCACCCTCCTCTTTCAAGTCGAAATACTCGAACAACATCGCTACCGAAAGGATCTGAGCCAACGGATTGGCGATGTTCAAGCCTTTCGCTTGTGGCCATGAACCGTGAATCGGCTCGAAGACCGGCGTGCTCTCGCCCGTCGAGGCGGAAGGCAACAGGCCCATCGAGCCGCTGATGCACGACCCCTCGTCGGTCAGGATATCGCCGAAGGTGTTCTCCGTCACCATCACGTCGAAGAAGGTCGGCTCCTGGATCATCCGCATGGCGGCGTTATCCACATACATATAATCGGTCCTCACCTCCGGATAGGCGGGGGCCATCTCCTGGGCGATCTGGCGCCAGAGGCGCGACGAGGCCAGGACGTTCGCCTTGTCGACCACCGTCAGGTGCTTGCGGCGTTTCATGGCATACTCGAAACCGACCTTCAGGATGCGCTCCACCTCCGGCCGGGTGTACATGTTCGTATCGTAAGCCTTATCGTTGTCCTGATATTTCTCGCCAAAATACATACCACCCGTCAACTCGCGGATGCAAAGGAAATCGGCACCCTCCACCAATTCCGCACGCAGGGGCGACTTATGCAACAGGCATTTGAAAGTCTGCACCGGACGGATATTCGCGAAAAGGCCCAGCTTCTTACGCATGGCGAGCAAGCCCTGCTCCGGACGAACCTTCGCTGTCGGGTCATTATCGAACTTGGGATCGCCCACGGCCGAGAACAACACCGCGTCGGCATTCTTGCAAGCCTCATAAGTAGCCTCGGGGAAAGGATCGCCTACCTTATCGATCGCATCGGCTCCACATAGGGCATACTCATAATCGACCTTATGTCCAAACTTCTCGCAGACGGCGGTCATCACATCGACACCCTGCTTTGAGATCTCGGGGCCGATACCATCACCGGCCAAAACTGCTATCTTAAAATCCATAATCTTAAAATACTATACCTTATATTATTATCCAAAATTCTCTATCTTATTCAACATCTTCACGGTCGCCTTGATAGCCGCCTCCGTCTGGTCGGCATCCAAGCCACGGGTCTTGAAGTCGATGCCCGCATAATTCCAGCTGATGACCGTCTGCACGAAAGCGTCCGTCCGTCCGCCCGGCGGAATGGAAACCGAATAGTTGGTCAACATCGGGAATGGCCGTCCCAAATCGGAGTAGATCTTACGCAAGGCACGCACGAAAGCGTCATACTGACCATCACCCGAGGCCGACTGCTCGTAAGCCTCGCCATCGATCTCGATCTTGAGTGTCGCCACAGGCTTCAAGCCTTGCGCCAACGAGAGCGAATAATTGAGGATACGGATCTTCTGTTCCTCGATCATGTTATCATGATGCAAGACATCACTGATGATATATGGCAAATCCTCCGGCGTCACCATCTCCTTCTTATCACCCAACTCAATGATCCGTTCCGTCACCTTGCGCATCGATGCCTCATCGAGGTCAATGCCCAAAGCCTCCAGATTCTTGCGGATATTCGCCTTTCCGGAGGTCTTGCCCAACGCGTACTCACGGACCCGTCCAAAACGCTCAGGTAGCAAGTCGTTGCAATAAAGATTATTCTTGCTATCGCCATCGGCATGCACACCGGCGCATTGCGTAAAGACATGCTCACCAATGATCGGCTTATTGGGTGGAATATGAATACCGGAATAGGTCTCCACCAAACGGCTGGCCCGGTTAATTTTCTCCTCACGAAGAGCGGTCTCCTCTCCCAGTTGATCCTTGATCACCGCCAGGACACTACTCAAGGGAGCGTTACCAGCCCGCTCGCCCAAACCGTTGACCGTCGTATGTATACCCCGGATACCAGCCAGGACTGCGGCAAAGACATTTCCAACCGCCAAGTCGTAATCATTATGCGCATGGAAATCAAAGCGCAGGCCCGGATAGCGCTCCAGCATCTTCCGGCAACAACGGAAAGTCCGCATTGGATTCAAGACGCCCAACGTATCGGGCAACATGAAATGGCTGACCGGCTCGTCCTTCAAGGCGTCCATGAACTGGAAGACATACTCCGGAGCGTCTTGTATGCCATTCGACCAATCCTCCAGATAAAGATTCACCCGCATCTGGCGAGCGACAGCCCGACGGATCACCGCCCTGACATCCTCGATATGGGCCTCGGGCGTCTTGCGCAGCTGCTCCGTCACATGCTTATAGGAGCCCTTGCACAAGAGATTGATAACCCGGCACCCCGCCGACTCGATCCAGTTAATGGACACCTCGCCATCCACAAAGCCCAGCACCTCCAGCTTATCCAGATAGCCGGACCGCTCGGCCCAACGGGCCACTCGCTTTACCGCCTCAAATTCCCCCTCCGAGACACGCGCCGAGGCGATCTCCAGACGGTCCACCTTCAGCTCGCCCAACAGGACTTGCGCAATGCTCAATTTCTCGTGGGCCGCGAACGAGACCCCCGAGGTTTGCTCGCCGTCCCGAAGGGTCGTATCCATTATCTCTATCATAAATCTCGCTCTATTTTTCGTGCGCTGACGACGCGAAGATAGCATCCACCACCCACATCATTCGCATCCAGCAATATTCTTTTTTTCAAACAATTCCACCTTATCCCGGTTCTCCACCAAGAAATCGACATCATCCAGACCGTTCATCAGACAGTGCTTCTTGTAAGCGTTGATCTCGAATTTCTCGCGCCGCCCCGTCGCCTTATTCGTGATGGTCTGCTCCGGCAGGTTCACCTCCACTTCTGTCTTCGGATTGGCAAAGATCGAATCAAACAACTCCTTCAGGAAATCCTCGCTTACCACAACTGGCAAGACGAAATTATTCAGTTCATTGTTCTTATGAATATCAGCAAAGAAACTGCTTACGACCACCCGAAAACCATAACCGGCAATCGCCCAGGCGGCATGCTCGCGGCTTGATCCTGAGCCAAAGTTCTTGCCCGCAACCAGGATCTGTCCGGAATAGGTCGGATCGTTGAGCACGAACGCCTTATTCAGGGAGCCATCCGGATGGTAACGCCAATCCCGGAACAGGTTATCACCAAAAAACTTCTCCTCGCGGGTCGTCGCCTTCAGGAAACGAGCCGGGATGATCTGGTCCGTGTCCACATTCTCGAGAGGCAACGGCACGCAGGTACTTGTTATAATATTGAATTTCTGTTTCATTGTCTTTGTCTATTAAATCAGTTCACGAGGATCGGTAATCACACCAGTCACGGCAGCGGCAGCGGCAGTCAATGGGCTGGCCAACAGCGTACGTGAGCCAGGTCCCTGGCGGCCCTCAAAGTTACGGTTGCTGGTAGACACCGCATATTTACCAGCCGGGATCTTATCGTCGTTCATCGCCAGGCAAGCCGAGCAACCCGGTTGGCGAATCTCGAAGCCGGCCTCTTCCAGGATCTTATCCAAACCCTCCTCACGGATCTGGGCATCAACCATCCAAGAACCGGGAACCAGCCAAGCGATCACATGATCGGCTTTCCGACGACCCTTAGCGATAGAGGCAAAAGCCCGGAAATCCTCGATACGACCATTCGTACAAGCACCCAGGAAAACATAGTCGATCGGTTTACCCAGCAACGACTCGCCTGCCTCGAAGCCCATATAGGCCATTGACTTCTCGAACGAACCCTTCTCAACCTCACTCATACCCTCTGTTGTCGGGATACGATTCATAATGCCCATGCCCATGCCGGGATTCGTACCGTAGGTGATCATCGGCTCGATATCCACAGCATCGAAATGCACCTCCTTGTCGAACACCGCGTCGTCGTCACTTTTCAAGGTCTTCCAATAAGCGACCGCCTGATCCCAGGCCTCACCCTTCGGAGCATACTCACGACCCTTGATATATTCGAAGGTCACCTCATCCGGAGCGATCATACCTCCACGGGCCCCCATCTCAATACTTAAGTTACAGAGTGTCAAACGGCCTTCCATCGTCAAACCGCGGATTGCCGATCCTGCATACTCGACGAAATAGCCAGTCGCTCCACTCGTGGTCATCTTGGACATCATATAAAGAGCGACATCCTTGGCGGTTACGCCTTTACCCAACTCACCATCGATCGTGATCCGCATCGTCTTCGGACGAGTCTGCAAAATACACTGCGAAGCCATCACCATCTCAACCTCGCTCGTACCGATACCGAAAGCTACGGCACCTACAGCACCATGTGTCGACGTGTGCGAATCGCCACAAACGATCGTCATGCCCGGCAAGGTCAAGCCCCGCTCCGGACCAACCACGTGTATGATACCATTCCGCTTATCCATCATACCAAAATGCGTCAAGCCAAAATCAGCCGCATTCTTAGCCAAAGTATCTACCTGGGTACGTGAGACGGGATCCTCGATCGGCTTGTCTTGGTCGTGTGTCGGGGTATTGTGGTCCGGCATACAGAATATATGATCCGGGCGGAAACATTTCAATCCCCTTTCCCGCATACCGGCGAAAGCCTGCGGACTGGTCACCTCATGACAATAGAGGCGATCGATATACAGCTGAGTGGGACCCTCCTCGACCTGCTGCACGACGTGCGCGTCCCAAATCTTATCAAATAATGTATTCATGGTTCTTATTTTCTGAATTTATTGATACAATCGATATAAGCCTCGACCGAAGCGGCGATAATATCCGTATTAGCGCCAAAACCGTAATACATCTGGCCATCGTACTCTACCTGCATGTGTACCTTACCCACATCATCACTGCCCTTACTGATCGCCTGGATCGTGAATTCCTTGAGGGTCATGTGGCGGTTGATAATCTTCTTCAGAGCCTTAATCGCCGCGTCTACCGGACCATTGCCACTGGCTGCCGCCTCAAACTTCTCGCCTGAGATATTCAGGCCCAAGCTAGCCACTGAGCGGACACCAACACCGCTGGTCACTTGCAGGTATTCCAGTTTGATGTGATGATTTTGCGTACGGTCCGCACCGGCCAAAAGCAAGATGTCATCATCCGTAATATCTTTCTTCTTATCCGCCAGCTTCAGGAAATCCTCATAAACCTTATCCAGTTTCTCTTGAGTTAATTCGATACCCAAGACATGCAGGCGATGTTTCAGCGCCGCCCGTCCACTACGGGCAGTCAGGACAATAGCGTTATCGTCGATACCGACATCCTTCGGATCAATGATCTCGTAGGTTTGAACATTCTTAAGCACGCCATCCTGATGAATACCCGATGAGTGAGCGAAAGCGTTGCGCCCGACAATCGCCTTGTTGGGTTGCACCGGCATGTTCATCAGGCTCGACACCATCCGGCTGGTACTGTAAATCTTAGTCGTATTGATATTGGTGATAATCTCACGCTCCTTATGGCTCTTGAAGATCATCGCGATCTCCTCAAGTGAGGTGTTACCGGCACGCTCACCGATACCATTGATCGTCACCTCCACCTGACGTGCGCCATTCAATACGCCCTGCACGGTATTCGCTGTCGCCATACCCAAATCGTTATGGCAATGGGTCGAGATAATCGCTTTTTCGATGCCATCCACATGTTCCATCAGATATTTGATCTTGGCACCATACTCATCAGGCAAGCAATAACCTGTCGTATCGGGAATATTCACCACGGTCGCTCCTGCCTTGATCACAGCCTCGACAACTCTTGCCAAGTATTCATTTTCCGTACGCCCGGCATCCTCGCAATAAAACTCAACATCCTCAACATACTTTTTGGCATATTTCGTCGCGGCGATCGCCCGCTCAAGAATCTCCTCACGATTGGAGTTGAACTTATATTTGATATGCGGATCGGAAGTACCGATACCGGTATGTATACGTCCACGCTTAGCGAACTTCAAGGCCTCGGCCGCCACGTCAATATCTCGCTCGACCGCCCGTGTCAAAGCGCAAATCGTCGGCCAAGTAACCGCTTTCGAGATTTCAACCACACTATTGAAATCGCCCGGACTCGAAACGGGGAAACCCGCCTCAATCACGTCGACGCCCAACTGCTCGAGCGCCCTGGCAACTTGTATCTTCTCTACCGTATTCAACTGACAACCTGGCACCTGCTCACCATCTCTCAGCGTGGTGTCAAAAATAAATAATCTGTCTGACATACCTTAAATGCTAATATATTTTATGACTTATTCTCATTAAAAAAAGCCTCTCATGCTCCGGGAAGCAAGAGAGGCCAAACCAATATCTCCAAAAACAAATATCGCGTGCGCACCTTACTTCCCGCTCCGTTCCCAGAGTAGAATAATGGACAAAGAACCCAATAGGTGTAGCAACGCTGTATTCATAATCCCTTTACTTTTTTAACGCCGCGAATATACGTTCTTTTTCCTAGTCCGCAAATATAATCCGAAATAAATTTCAATAAATTTCTATCAAAACGTAAGAATCATGGAAATGTCGCCTATAAATCCTAAGGCAACGAATCGGTCAAGGAACTAAAAATATCCAAATCACCCGCAATGTAACCGGAACGGATATCAGCACCCGACAAGATCGAATGAAACAGGAAATCTGTCCGATAATGTCTTGCGCTGTTTTCCCGAAGGGCGGCTACCCTTTCAGGGTATTTCCGGGCATAACGCTCGGATGTCCAGACAAAACAGGCCGGATAGCGTAGGGTCGGATGCTCTACGCCATGAAGATAAAGACCATCCTCACCTAAGGATTCCCCATGGTCGGACAGATAAATCAAGACGGCCATCCTGTCACGGAGCCGATCGATCAGGGAAGCCCAAATCAAATCGGAATAGAGAATCGTATTATCATAGGAATTCACCAGCTCCTCATCCGTACAAGAGGAGACCACCTTAGAACGGATTACCGGAGTGTAACGACGAAACTCATCCGTATAATGCGACTCATACCACCAATGGGAACCGATCGAATGAAGCAAAATCAACTGACGGGGTTCATCTCTCCCCAGTTCCTCGTCATACAACGGGAGCAGATCACCATCCAGCCACTTACCGAAAACATATGATGTTTTTCCGCTATTGGCATAGGCCAGTGTATCGCATTCACCCATAAAATAGGCATAACTCTCAACTCTTCCTTGGTTAGCGAGCCAGGCCGTACGATATCCGGCTTGCTTAAATAGGGAAATAAAAGAGGGCTCCGTATAGGCTCTCCCGGGATGAACACTATCCGCCCGTGTCAACATCAAGGGGATACTGGTATGGGTAAAACATTCCTCCGTATAAATATGGGGAAAAGAAACCACCAGCGAGTCTCGCATGAGGTGAGGCGTCGTCTCACGTCCATAGCCATTAATCTGGAGATGATCGGCCCTAAGAGATTCGCCGATCACGAGTACTACTGTCATGGAATCACTCGCGCATACCGGCTGATCGGCGAATGTCGTCCGTTTCTCACTGATAGCGGCTCTCTCAGACAAATACCTTTTCACGTTATAATAGAGGGAATAGGGCATACGTCCGGATACCGGCCTCGCTAGCTTCGGCACAAACAGGTTAAACAAAGCGACGACAAATAGACCACCTAAAAGATTCGGCCACAATGAAGGCATAATTATATACCTGAAACGTATGATTATTGAAACAATACTTATCCCCAGCGCTGCCAGCATCACCACGATCAAAGGCAAGTCCACAAGAGTCAAGCCCGTCCGCACGTCGTTAACCAGGCAAAGCTCTATAATCATCGGTGTCAACGTAATGTTCGCCGTATAACGGAAATAGGTCAATATCGCACAGCACAACGTCATTGGTGTAAACAGCAAAGCGAACACCCATCGGTTCAGGGCCAACAACAACATTAACCCATAAGTGGCGGCCACGACCACACCCCACTGCGCCAATAGGATAAAAAAATCCTTTACACCCGAAGCGGGCGATCCGTAAAACTCCGAAAAGGCAAAAGCCAATCCATAAAACAGGGTGAGAGCGGTAACAAACAGGTGAAACCGCCAATTCTTAGCATACTCCATAAAAACATCTCTTTCTCAAACGCAAAGATAGGGTATAAGTTGTTACTGACATAAAAGTCAAGAAGAAAGAGCCACGCTCCCCCACTTCTGTCAGGGATCGCAGCTCTTTTTCTCAATAAATCACGAATCAGAAGCTAATCTTGTAACTCTTTCCTTCAATATATATAATGTAGGCGCCTTTAGTTGCGGGATTCCAGGAAAGAATGCCACCATTACCGATGCCACCATAAACCATACGGCCGGAGAAATCAAATATCTGATAAGGGATACCGGTCGGCAAGTTATGGATCTCAATCCGGTCGCCATTCGTTACGACCTGGATAAACGCTTTTCCATCAGTAATCCTCTCGTTTGCGGTAGTGGGCTGTCCGTAAAGCACGGAGAAAATGCCCATGCGATCGGTCTCGAAAGTTACGGTCCGGCTCTCCGGATCGTATTCCGGAATGATCGTGCTGACCTCTCCTTGCGAATAGCACAAGATATAATATTGTCCACCAGCGGCCCGTAAATTAGAGGACTTGATAAAGAAGGTCAGGCGGACCTTTCCTGACGGGATCGTATATAATGTCTCCACGTTTCCTTTGCTATCAAGACGGGAAATCAATTCTTCCAACGAACCGATCAACTCGCTTCCCTTTGTCGTTTCCCGATCGATCGCATCACGCATCTCTCCCGGCAAATCGTTTTCATCAACAGGTTTAGCATCGATCTCGAGATCCGGATCACCACCAAGGATAATGATCAAGGAATCAAGATTACCAATTCCTGGGGCCGGAGAAACTCCGTCATCAGGGGTGAACAGGGTTGTGTCCGGAGGCGTAATGTTGCTTTTCTCTGGAATGAATTCCGCCTCTACGTGCGCATGCGTCGAAGGCATATTAAAGGTGAAGACATTCTTGTCGGCAGTTGCCTGCAACTGGTAATAATGGTTGTAGCAAAGCTGGTCCGCATAAAGTTTATAACCTGCCGCGGGTGTAGCGGTAATCGTTACCACCTCGCCTTTTGCCGCCTGACTCTTGTCACTTTTCAGCGTACCGTTCAGGCAGCTCCCGACAATCACGTTATACTTTTGACCGGCCAGTGCCCTTAATACAAGGGTATTGTTTTCCAAAGCCAGACGGTATTCCTTAGACAGGTCGTCCGCCAAGACAATCCTCCTCAGGTCCGCTTCGGTTAGTTTATAGCCCTTTCCACCTTTAATAGCGACCCAGCCATCCTCCGCATCCGGACAAACCAGGGTCAACTGGTTGTTACTAACCATTTCACAAATGGTAACACAACCTTTACCTGTCTTTTTTCCAAGATAAATATCATCCTGGAAATTACCGCCATCAATTGTCAGGCTACCGTAAACCAATGCGGCATTCTCAATATTATAATTCCAAAGTGGATTCGATACCATCAGGCCCTTGCCCAAGTTCATTTCCCCATAATTCACGAAAGGAACGGCCACGTTATTGGTTAACGATCCTCCATTATAATTCAATACGCCGTAATTATAGATTAAAGGATAAACCGTATTCCCCACGATACAGTTGTTGCTAGCGATATTCATCTCAGCCCCATTAAAATGACAGGTCGCGCTGGAACCTATATAGATAAGCCCATTACCCGTATTATTGTGGAATGAGGTAAATTCCGCGTTGCAGGTGCCAAGCACCGTGAGCAATGCCCAATTCTCAATATTGCTGTGCGCGCCGGTCATCGTCACCCAGCTCAAGTTGAGGGTCGACTGGTTACTGACATGGAAGAAGGAACAATAATGGCTTGCTCCAGCAACCGTGCCATTCAAGGTCGCCTTCTCGATCGTAAGGCTGGCGGCACCCTCCAAACTAAAGAAACGGATATTGCCTGTCGCACCATTATTGAAAGTTAAGTTTTCGCCAGTCAATTTGATATGTTTGTTCTTGATTACAATTGTTTGGGTGACTGGAATGGCCTTGACAATATTCAAAACCGTTGGAACAGTAGCCGTACCGGCTGGTGCCTTATCGATAGCGTCGATCAATTCCTGAAGGGTTGAGATACCGCTCACGCCTGCTTTAGCCAATACAAAGGTATTGTCTTTCTTCTCCAAACGATATCCTTCGGGTAACTTAAAGTGCCCAAGGTCACTCTCCGTCAACTGATAACCATTGGCTCGTACCAGGACATCACCCGGTTGCACCTTCTCGTCGAAAGTCAATGTCACATTGTAAGTCAAGGGGCGATTCATGTTGAGGACACCTCCCTTGTGGAACATCATACTCTCGGAGAAAATATTTTTATTGGTAGCCGCGCTTCCATAATTGACAACTCCGGCGATACTGATATTACTGTCCATATGATGCGAGATTTCACCACCGTAAAAATCCAACTGACCAGCTACATAGACTCCACCGTACCAATATTCTCCCTGGATCGGGTTGTTGCCAAAAATCATTCCACCATCCATCACGAGTATGGCCTCTTTATCAACATAGACGCAACCGCCCAAAAGACAAAGATTGTCGCTGATGAAGCAACCATCGTGCACGTAGGTTGTTCCCTTTTGCAGGATCAACGCGTTCAGGTAATCCAAATGCCCAAAGGCGTTGGTCATCCGGACACCGTCGTTCAGATGACAAACTCCACCCTTTTGGTGAATAAAGGTACAAGTTTCCTCTGCCGGAGTAGTCAGTTTCTCACCCCTATTACCATCCAAGGTAATATCCTCCAGCGTGAGGCTTCCGGACTCTACCACAAACATCTTCAACCATTTCGTTTCCGAAAAATCGGCCGAGATCTTCCCGCCGGTGATCTTCACGTGCTTATCCTTGATCGTAACCGTCTTTGAGAGCGTGATACCCTTCTCAGGAACCGTGATAAGGGTTGGTGATTGAGCCGTACCGGTTGCCTGATCAATCAAGGCCTGAAGATCAAATTGCACGATAATGATACCACTACCTCCACTCTTGATACGGATTTGATTTCCAGACAACTCTGTCACGATATTGATTCCTCTAAAAACCAAATGCTCCCGGTCCGATTCCGTCAACTGATAATTCGATCCGCCTTGCGCAACGGTTTCTCCATTCTTAAAGCCGGAATTGCTCAACAACGGATTGCCCTTAGACAAAGAAAGATTCGTATGTAATGGAGAGACGATCTCCAAAGGCGTATCGCCGCACAAGATATTCTTTACGTTAAAGGATTGGGAGGCATTTTGATTAATAATCATCTTACCCCTATTTGAGACCGTACCGTCAATATTACCACTCATCAATGTCAAGGTCCCTGTATTCAAGCAACAATAGGGAATAACATCAAATTTGACTTCAAGACTTTTGTACTCACCAAATTTTCCACCTGTCATTCGCATGGTCCCGGCATTCTCAATAATACCCATTAAGGCTTTTGAGTGCGTGACATTTGTGATATTCGATCCATTCAGGCAAAAGGTCGCCCCTTCACGGACAACGATCTCCGGTGCGTTCGAGACCTCATTCGCACCATCAATATCGCTCTCCAATGTCAAGTTCGTTCCATATTCCAGCACAAAGATACTTTCACTAAAACCCTTATCCCGGATAAAAGAGTTTCCATGAATTCGTATGGGTGTCGTATTCCGTACCACCACGACGGTATCCACCAAAAGATCTTTCTCAATAAAGATATCCATTATTTCCTCACCAGCCCTCAATGGTGAGGAAAGCACGTCCAGCAACTCTTCCTGAGTCGATATGCGAACAGGTTCTTTTCCCTGGCCTTGGGCCAATGCCATCACAAGGCTACTCAAAAAGCAAAGCCCGATCAACAGAATACGGGTAAATAAATTTGTTCTTTTCATATTAGAATAAATTT
>DGYMR06203__coassemble_1174_pt1 | contig 18060 bp, 11 predicted proteins | sample DGYMR06203__metabat2_low_PE_012 | metagenome-assembled genome bin DGYMR06203
TCAGACATAATATCTTGGCTTTCTTTGGTGCTTTCGATAAAGTTCTCGATAAGAGCTTTTTTGCTGCGGAGTTCCAGACTTGAATCAATCGCCTTGTTGATGGTGATAAGAATTTCCTTATCCTTGCAATTGCTGTCGTGATATTTCTGAACAAGCATCAGGATATAATCGATATTGATCTCGATCTGTTTTACCAGTTCGATTTCAAAAACAACGTCGTCCGTTATATCTTCCTTGTCTTTTTGGTCTCTCATTCGTTTCCATTCCTCGTAAAGATCATTATATCTGCCCTGGTAGTCTTGCAGATCACGATCGGAAAGAATGCCTTCCCCTTCAAAATCATCGAATGCGGTAAGCAGGTTTCTCATTCTTAAAATGCTTCCAAACAGCATGATGAAATCTTTCTTGTTTTGTTCACCAATGATGGTAGGCTCTTCAAGCGGAAATTTATCCGTCAGAAAGTCTATCAGTTCTTTATATCCCTGGTGATGTTTGCCGTGCTCGTCGTCGAATCCATAATAATAATCCTTGTAGCCACGCATGAGGCAAATACCTTTAGCCTCTTTGTCGCCAAACAAGGCAATGGCTTCATCAGTGCGTTTTTGCAACGGACGGAAGCAAACAATGTTTCCGAACTTCTTGATGGAATTCAAGATGCGGTTGGTGCGCGAATAGGCTTGTATCAATCCATGGTTTCTCAGGTTCTTGTCAACCCAAAGCGTGTTGAGTGTGGTTGCGTCGAAACCTGTAAGAAACATATTGACAACCAAGAGCAAATCAAGCTCCTTGTTTTTCATTCGGAGCGATACATCTTTGTAATAGTTTTGGAATTTATCAGACGAAGTGTCGTAGTTGGTATTAAACATTTCGTTATAATCCTTTATCGCTCCATCCAGAAAATCACGGCTCGACTGGTCGAGGTTTGTAGTATCTTCCGGAGATTCTTCATCCAATATGCCATCCGATTCCTCTTCATTGGCTCCGTAGCTGAAAATGGTGGCGATCCGGATACGCTTTTCCGGCTGCTCGCTCATTTGCTTCTTGAACTCGTTATAATAGAGTTTTGCCGCTTCGACTGACGCGACGCAGAAAATGGAATTGAAACCGCTAATGTGCTGTTTCATTTTCACCTCTTCCACATTATTACGGTCTTTCGCGCTGGCCACCTCGGAAATATTTGTCAAGGCATTGAAAGAATAGACCTTTTCATTTCTGTATGTCTTGCGGTTGAAGTTAGTCAGGATATAATCTGTAACCAGGGCGATACGTTTCGGGGCCATATAAGCCTTTTCACGGTCGATGTCTGCCACTTGCTTATCGTCGATGTCTGCTTCTTTGTCCATTGTGCGAATATAATCTACACGGAAAGGAAGCACATTCTTGTCGTTGATAGCATCCACGATGGTGTACGTATGCAGCTTGTCACCAAAGGCTTGTTGCGTGGTGCGGAGCAATGTTTTACTTCCGGCGGTTGAGTTGACGGAGAAAATAGGTGTTCCGGTGAAACCGAAAAGATAATACTTACGGAAGGTCTTCACAATTGCCTGGTGCATATCGCCAAACTGGCTGCGATGGCATTCGTCGAAAATGATCACAAACTGACTGTTGTGCAGCAATTCCCGGCTTTTCTCTTCGTTCGCGTGTTTCTTGATGTAAACGGAAAGCTTCTGGATGGTTGTGATGATGATCCTTGCGTTCGGGTCTTCAAGCTGTTTTTTCAGTTTGGCAGCCGATGTGTTGCTGTTTGCCGCGCCTTTTTCAAAGCGGTCGTATTCCTTCATGGTCTGATAGTCGAGGTCTTTTCGATCGACCACGAAAAGCACTTTATCCACAAAAGGCAAAGCGGTGGCAAGTTGCGCCGTCTTGAACGAAGTAAGTGTTTTTCCGCTTCCCGTTGTGTGCCAGATGTAACCGCCGCCGTCAATCGTGCCGTATTTCTTGTAATTGTTGGCGATGTTGATACGGTTCAGAATGCTTTCGGTAGCCGCTATCTGATACGGACGCATCACTAACAGCAGTTGTTCCGCCGTGAATACGCAATATTTGGAAAGAATATTCAAGATGCAATGTTTTGACAGGAAGGTACGCGTAAAGTCCACCAAATCCGGAATTACCCGGTTTTTGGCGTCTGCCCAATAAGAAGTAAACTCAAAGCTGTTGCTTGTTTTCGTCTTCTTGCGGTTTCGCTTTGCGTTGGCATCTTTGATGTGTGAGAATCGTGTCGTGTTGGAATAATATTTGGTGTTTGTGCCGTTGCTGATGATGAAAATCTGCACATACTCAAACAAGCCTTTGCCTGCCCAAAAACTGTCGCACTGATAACGGTCTATCTGGTTGAAGGCTTCGCGAATAGGCACACCGCGCCTTTTCAGTTCGACATGAACCAAAGGCAAACCGTTGACAAGGATTGTCACGTCGTAACGGTTCGGGTGATTTCCTTCGTTTGTCTCGTATTGATTGATTACCTGAAGCCTGTTGTTATGAATATTCTTTTTGTCGATAAGCATGATGTTTTTTGTCATGCCGTTTTCACGTTGCAACGTCTGGACATGATCTTCCTGTATTCTTCGTGTTTTCTCTACAATGCCGTCGTTTTGTCCGGCAATGCAGGTGTTGAAGAACTGCGTCCATTCCGCATCCGTAAACTCATAGGCGTTGAGTTCCTGGAGTTTTACGCGGAGATTATTTATTAAATCATCTTCCGTTTTTATGGTCAAATATTCATAGCCTTGCTCGCAAAGCATCCGGATAAATTCCTTTTCCAAAGCGGCTTCGCTTTGGTAGGATTGTGATTTTTGCTTCAGTGGCTCATATTCTGCCAGCACGGTGCTTGTTTCGGACTGGGCAACTATATTCAATTGATTCATACGCGACACGATTAACAAATTTATGCTTTCTTTTCTTTGAATGTCAAAAGTTTATCCCTATAATATTCGTATTGTCTTCTCCTTGCTTCGATTTCTGCCGGTAATCCTGCTGTTAGGTCGTTGCAGAGTTGGTCGAAGCGGTCGAGGATGGAAACAATTTTCTCTTGGACTTCGAGTGAAGGAATGGGTAATATGACAGACGTTATATCTGCTTTTTTTAAGTTTGTTTGATCTACTCCATTATCGTATCTTAAAAGTTGTTTGTTTCTATTTAAACAGTAAGATAAAAATTTTGTATTAAGTTTATCTTTATCTTTTACAGCAATTGCTCCAATTCTCTGATTTAATGTAAATTTGTTATTCTCTGTTATTATAAATGTTTTACCTAATGCTTTGCCATTAGGTAAATCACTCATAACTATTAATATATCATTTATATAAAGAGGTGATAATTGTTTAGAACTATATTTTCTTATCTTACCATCACTAGATATAAATTTGGAATTAACAACTATAAAATCATTTTTATTTGAAGATATAATTTTTTCATGTCCCTTTCCATTTCTAAAATCTGCCACTTCCCCCAACTTCATCCACTTCACCTTATCATCGTCCTTATCAAAAGTCAAAAGTTTATCCCGATAATACTCATACTGTTTTTTACGAGCTGTCAGTTCGTTTGTCAGTTCGTTTGTCAGTTCAGTGAAATTGTCAAGAATTCTTACGATTTCTTGTTGGATTTCGAGGGGCGGGATGGGGATGGAAATTTTATTAATTATTTCCCTTCTTAAAGCTGGAATGCCAGCTCCATGCTGTGAAGCCATCAGATTGTTTTCTTTACTTTTTAAAATAAAGTATAAATATCTGTTGCATAGTTTATCATTTGGTTTCACCACATAACAATGTGCTCCTGCATAAAATCTACAATCAATCCAGTTTACAAAACCAGCAGAAGCACCACCTTGAGATATAGTGATAGTGTTTTCTTCTTCATTATAAATTTCTGCAAAACCAGAAGGATTTATTCCTCCATTTAATACTGGATATGGGCCTTCTGATAGCATATTGTTTTTGTTGAATTGTTTGCCTGTATATAAATTTATATAATTTCCCAACTCCTTAAACTCCACCCCATCCGGGCAAAGCCTATTAATCAACTCTTTAATTCTACTCATAACTGTTCTCCCTCAATTTCAGCGATAATCGCATCCAGACTATTTCTCAAAGAAGCCTGATGGGCCACAATCTCATGGATTTCCTGATTTAACTTGGTAATGTTGATTACTTCGCGCGTGTCTTCCTTTTCCACATACGAAGAAACAGAAAGATTGTAATCATTTTCGGCAATGTCGGTGTTCGAAACAAGGCTTGCCTTATGCTCCGCATTCGTTCTGTCGGTAAACAGTTTCAAGATGTTTTGGATATGTTGCGGGCGCAGCTTGTTGTTGTTCGTTACCTTTTCGCATTCGTCGGTTGCATCAATAAACAAAACGCTGTTATCCGTTTTGCCCTTCTTCATCACCATAATGCAAGTGGCAATACTTGTACCAAAGAAAAGGTTTGCCGGCAACTGGATGATGGCATCCACAAAATTATTGTCGATCAGATATTTCCGGATTTTCTGCTCCTTGCCGCCACGATAGAAAATACCGGGGAAGCAAACTATGGCAGCCACTCCATTCGTAGCAAGCCACGAAAGAGAGTGCATCACAAAAGCCAAATCGGCATAACTTTTCGGCGCAAGCACTGCGGCAGGCGCAAAACGCGGGTCGTTAATCAGAAGCGGGTTTTCATCGCCCGGCCATTTGGTAGAATAAGGCGGATTAGAAACAATGGCTTCGAAAGGTTCGTCATCCCAATGCTGTGGAGACAGCAGCGTATCATCATTGGCAATGTCGAATTTATCATATTCAATATCGTGCAGGAACATATTGATGCGGCAAAGGTTGTAAGTAGTCAGGTTGATTTCCTGACCGTAAAAACCATTGCGCACCTTGTCTTTTCCCAGTACTTTGGCAAATTGCAAAAGCAAAGAACCAGAACCACAAGCCGGGTCGTAAACCTTGTTTATTTCTGTTTTTCCTACAAGCGTGAGGCGAGCTAACAACTCGGAAACTTCCTGTGGTGTGAAAAATTCGCCACCACTTTTACCAGCGTTGCTGGCATACATGGAAATTAAAAACTCATAGGCATCGCCAAAGGCATCGATAGCATGATCTTGATAATTTGTTCCCAAGGACATATTACCAATGCCGTCAAGCAATTTTACTAATTTTTCATTACGTTGAGAAACTGTTTTACCAAGTATGTTGCTATTTACATTTAAGTCATAGAACAGACCTTTTAAATCGCTTTCGCTTTCAGTTCCAAGCGCAGAATCTTCAATTGCTTTGAATACCGATTCAAGGGTTTCATTCAGGTTCTCGTTGTTCTTTGCGTTCTTGCGCACATTGCAGAAAAGTTGACTGGGAAGAATGAAAAAGCCTTTGGTTGCAACCAGATCTTCTCGGGCCGTTTCGGCTTCTTCATCGCTCAGATCGACATAATTGAAAGATAAATCTCCTGCTTCATGTTCGCCCCGATTGATATATTCGGTGATATTTTCGGAAATATATCGGTAGAACATAAAACCTAATACATATTCTTTGAAATTCCAACCGTCCACACTTCCACGCAAATCGTTGGCAATGGCCCATATAGCTTTGTGCAGCTCTTCCCGCTGCTGATCTTTGTTTATTCCTTCCATGGTTCTATTTAATATATTACTTAGATGGGTAAAGGTAGTGTAAAAGTGGGAGATAGCAAAATAGCCATATCGGAAAGTGCGATATGGCTTGTCAAACATATGTTTTATGTAAGAAAATATAACAATATCCCAATTATAACTGTGATTATAATTTTTGTTTCTTTGTTATTGCATTCAAAGTATATTTTCATAATCAATCATTAATTAAAAATTAGTTTTATAGAATTGTGACTAAATTTAAAAGCCAATCCAAATTATTTTAATTAATATGATCATCATCAGAAAAAACATAGTACCGGGCAAAGGAGAACATTTTATGCCGACCTATGTATATAGAAAGGAAATTATAATAGGGTTTCTGTTTTAGTCTTATAGCATAAGTGCTATTTGCGTAAAGTAGTATAGTAGATGAAATTCTATCTCTTTCTATATTTTGGACTTCATTTTCTACCTTAAAGTTTATTGTAGGATTGTCTGAATTAAAGGGATTATTATCATCTATAAATATTGAAGGTATCAAAAATTGTCCCCAAGTTAATTTTTGGACTTTCCTGTAAAATGAATCTCGCAATAAACTTATATCGATGTCTTCCCAATTGCCTAACTGCCCATTAGAGACCTCCTTTTTTTTGAATTGTCTATAAAACTCCTTCAAGTTTTGTTTCTCTTTATCAGAGATTGAGCTTATGTGTCGACTTGAAGAGATAAAGAAATTTTTAAATTTATGCACATAAGCATCCGCAAAGTTTTCAAGCATCTTTTCATCTATGAAGATGCTTGTTTCGTCGATATTCTCAGTCGAAACCCCATAACCCCTCAGTATGCTTTTTACGGCACACAAGGGGACGTTCAAGACTTCCATAATTACATTAGTGGAAGTTTTGAATTCGCCATTGAAACCTTTAAGGGCTTCTTTAAAAAGAGATTCATATTTAATATCGAACTTTATCATAATTAATCTTTTGAAACAAAGGTAATCAATGTTTGAAAAAATGTATTATTTAGAGGGGTGTTTTATGATGTTAATATATGATAAATGGCTCAATTATAGATATATATATCTTAAATATGCTACACTTTTATTTTAATAACCTCCAAAAGGTTGGTCGTATATTGTTGGCTGATGTGCTCTTGTTTGAGACCCCAGTTTTTGGGAGAGGTGCCTTGGATGGCGACTTTGACCGTGTCGTGGCCGTTGCGGCGGTTGATGGCGTCGATGGCGGCGGCCAGGCGGGCTTGCTTGGCGCGGTCGATCGGGTCGAACAGGTTGGTCTGGATGGCCGAGGCGGCGGTGATGTCCCAGACGATGACGCCCGCCTTTTTATAATGATAGGTAGCCGAGCGGTCCCAATCGGCGCGGAGCAGCGTGATGGCGGCGTGGATGATCTCTTGCTGGTCGTTGGTCGGCACGGGCAGGTGGATCGTCCGGTTGATGCTCCGGGCGGGCAGGTCGTCGCGGAAACGGCTCGTGTAGGCGAAGAGCGTCAGGCCGGAGCAGCAGCTTTGGCGGGCCTTCAGCTTGCGCGAGCAGGCGGCGGCGAAGTTGGCCACGGCCTCTTCCAGCCGTCCGAGGTCGGCGATGCCCTCGTCGGCGAAGCTGCGGCTGGTGCAGACGCTTTTCTGCAGGGGCAGCTCGTCGATGTCGATGCAGCTCTCGCCCCGCAACTCGCGCCAGATGCGTGTGCCGGTGACGGTCAGGAGCCGCCGCGTCCAGCTCTCGCTTTTTTGCGTCAGGTCCCACGCCGTGCGCACGCCGTGATACTCGAGCGTCGCCCGCAGTCGGCGGCCGATGCCCCAGACTTCGCCGACGGGCAGCTGTCGCAACGCCTTCTCGCGCCGCTCGTCGGTGTCGATCAGGCAGACGCCCTCGTAGCCCTTGTATCGCTTGCCGTAGTGGGCGGCCACCTTGGCGAGCGTCTTGGTGGCGGCGATGCCGATGGTCAGCGGGATGCCGGTGCCCTTGCCGACGACGCGGACGATCCGCTTGCCATAGTCGCGTAGCGCCTCGCCGCTGCCCATGCCGGAGAGGTCGAGAAAGGCCTCGTCGATGGAGTAGGGCATGAGTGTGGGGGTGAACTCGGCGAGGAGCGTCATGACGCGCCGGCTCATGTCGCCATAGAGGTTGTAGTTGGAGCTGAAGACGGCCACGCCGTTTTTCTCGATCAGCTCGCGCGCCTGGTAGAAAGGGATGCCCATCGGGATGCCGAGCGCCTTGGCCTCGTTGCTGCGGGCGACGACGCAACCGTCGTTGTTGCTGAGCACGACGACGGGCGTCGTGCGCAAGGCGGGGTTGAAGACCCGCTCGCACGAGCAGTAGAAGTTATTGCAGTCGGCCAGGGCGATCATGGCTCAGCGTTTGCGGAATTGGGGTTTGATGTTGTAGGTGAGCACGCCCCAGATGATGAAGTTGTTCTCCTCGGTGACGCGGATCGGCTCGTAGTGGTCGTTGGCGGGGACGAGCCAGAGGCATTGCCCGGCCTGGTCGACCTTGACCCGCTTGAGGGTGAACTCGCCGTCGATGAAGGCGACGACGATATCGCCGTCGGCCGGCTCGATGCCCTTGTCGATGACGAGCAGGTCGCCGTCGTCGATGCCGCAGTCGCGCATGGAGTCGCCCACGGCCCTCGCGTAGAAGGTGGTGGCCGGATGGCGCACCAGTTCCTTATTGAGGTCGATGCTGTCCGTCATATAGTCTTGCGCGGGCGACGGGAAGCCCGCCCGCACGCCCTGGTCGGCGTAGGCGATCTGGAGCACGCTGCTCAGGTCGGCGGAATAGAGTTGGAGTTTCATCTTCTTTTCTTCAGCTAGTCTTGCCGCGAAGATAGGGAAATCTCCAAAAGGTTGGTCGCCTGTTGTTGGCTGATGTGCCCTTGTTTGAGGCCTTGGTTTTCTCTGTCACCTGCCAGTAGTTTGATTTTTCGCCCGGTTAACCGTTCCACCTGTTTCAGGGAAGACTCGATGGTATGACCGTCATATTCATTGCGGAAGGACACGGCTCCCAGTATAATGCCTGTGACAGAACGTATGAGGGAAGGTGCTTCAGGAAGAGCAAACCACACACTCATGCCGAGCGTACAAGAAAATCCCTTCCGGAACAGGATTCCAATCCGTCCGGAAGGGATTTTTAATTGTCACGGTCATTCACAGACCGTTTATCTGGAGAAAAACTTATTCCTTCGGTAAAGTCGCTACCAGGTTGCGATCGCCATAAGCGTTATCTACACGTGCGACATTGATCCAGAACTTGCAATCATGCAACCAAGGAAGCGGGAAGGCTGCCTTCTCGCGGGTATAGGCATGATCCCATTCGTTTCCAGCGACCTCGTATTCCGGATGCGGCGCGTTTTTCAGCACGTTGTCCTCTTTGGAAGCCTCGCCATTCTCGATCTCCTTGATCTCTTTCCAGATACATTCCATAACCTCCACGAAACGATCCAGCTCAGCCTTGCTCTCGCTCTCGGTCGGCTCGATCATCAAGGTACCATGAACAGGGAATGATAACGTCGGCGCATGATAACCGAAGTCCATCAAACGTTTAGCGACATCACTCTCGTCAACACCTGAGATCTCCTTGATCTTACGGCATTCGAGGATCAACTCGTGTCCTACACGGCCTGTCGCTCCGGTATAGACAATACCGTATGTATCCTTAAATTTAGCCGCCAGATAGTTCGCGTTCAGGATCGCCGTTTTCGTAACCGTCTCAAGTCCCTCAGCGCCTAACATACGGATATAGGCATAGGTGATCGGCAAGATTCCGGCGCTGCCGAATGGAGCGGCAGAAACGGTATTCTGGTCGCTACCCCACAGAACCGGATGTTGCGGCAAGAAAGGAACAAGATGCTCGGCCACGCAGATCGGGCCAACACCAGGACCGCCACCACCGTGAGGCGACGCGAAGGTCTTATGGAGGTTCAAGTGGCAAACATCCGCGCCGATCGTACCCGGATTGGTCAAGCCAACCTGCGCGTTCATGTTGGCGCCATCCATATAAAGCTGTCCACCGCAAGCGTGAACGATCTCGCACATCTCCTTGATATCCGGCTCGAAGATACCGTGTGTCGAGGGATAGGTGATCATACTTGCCGCCAAATGCTCCTTGTTGGCCTCTGCCTTCTCACGGAAGTCTTGCAGGTCGATGTTTCCGTTCTCGTCGCATTTTACCGTCACTGTCTTGTAGCCACACTGAACAGCAGAAGCCGGGTTCGTACCATGAGCGGAAGCCGGCAATAAGACGATATCACGATGGCCCTGGCCGATGCTCTCCAAATAAGCACGGATCACGCGCAAGCCGGTATATTCGCCAGCCGCTCCCGAGTTCGGTTGCAAGGTGCAGCCCTTGAATCCGGTGATCTCACAGAGGTAGGAAGAAAGGTTCTCGATCAATTCCGTATAACCTTCCACCTGCTCAGCGGGAGCGTAAGGATGGATATTCATGAATTCCGGACGGCTCAAAGGCAGCATCGAGGAGGCTGGGTTCAGCTTCATCGTACATGATCCCAGTGAGATCATGGAGTGCGCCAACGAGATGTCTTTCCGGCCCAGGCGAGTGATGTAACGCATCAACTCCGTTTCAGTATGATATTTCTTGAACACTTCCTGTGTCAAGAAATCAGACTGACGGGCAAAAGCCGGATTGAAGTAGCTCTTAAGCGGTACCTCTTTATTTAATGTATAATCTTTTCCAGCAGCGCCTGAGAAGATGTAGAGCAGAACGCCCAAGTCTGTCGGTTGGGTTGTCTCATCGATACTGATGCCGACCTTGCCATCCTCATAGTAACGGAGGTTTACACGACACTCGAGAGCGATCTCCCGCAAGGCGTCGACCGAAACCTGTTCTGGCAACTGGATCTTCAGCGTATCAAAATAGTCCGCGTTCAATTGCTCATAACCCAAACCCTTCAACTCTTCAGCCAGGAAGCCCGCATAGGCGTGGATACGTCCGGCGATATCACGCAATCCTTCCGCACCATGATAAACGGCGTAGAAACCGGCCATAGAGGCGAGCAACGCTTGCGCCGTACAGATGTTGGAAGTCGCCTTCTCACGCTTGATGTGCTGCTCACGAGTCTGTAAAGCCAGACGATAAGCCGTGTGTCCATAAGCGTCTTTCGAGATACCAATGATACGGCCCGGAATAGTTCGTTTATATTCCTCTTTCGTAGCGAGATACGCGGCGGAAGGTCCACCATAGAACATAGGGATACCAAAACGCTGGCTTGATCCGAATACGGCATCAGCGCCCCATTCGCCCGGAGGTGTCAACAAGACGAGACTCATCAAGTCGGCAGCGACACCCACTTTCGCGCCAGCCTCGTTTGCCTTGGTGATGAAAGCCTTATAGTCCTCGATCTGTCCATCAGCGTTCGGGAACTGGACAATCGCGGCGAATACCTCAGGCGTGAACTCAAATTCCTTATAATCGCCAGTCACGATCTGGATACCTTGCGGGATCATCCGGGTATGGATAACCGCTTGTGTAGACGCGAAGACATTCTCGTCAACAAAAACCGTGTTAGCGTTAGCCTTGACTTGCGCACGGCTGCGTGCGCCATGGAACATGGTCACCACCTCGGCTGCCGCTGTCGCCTCGTCCAGCAATGAGCAGTTCGACAAAGGCAGACCGGTCAATTCGCAGATCATGGTCTGGAAATTCAACAAAGCCTCCAAACGGCCCTGCGATACCTCCGCTTGATAAGGCGTATAAGAGGTGTACCAAACCGGATTCTCAAACACGTTACGCTGGATAGGAGCGGGGCAGACGGTGTCGTACCATCCCATTCCGATATAAGAGGTGAAAACCTCGTTTTTAGAGGCCAGCTCTGAGATGTGCTCGGCAAACTCGCGCTCGGTCATGGCCTCCGGCAGATTCAGCCGGGATTTCAAGCGAATATTGGCCGGGATGGTCTGGTCGATCAACTCATCAATAGACTTAACGCCGATAGCCTCAAGCATCGCGGGCACGTCGCTTTCTGAAATACCGATATGCCGGTTGACAAATTTATTTGTATTCATATGATATTAGTATTTTATAAATAAGGATTTTCCAATTGTTCATCTATAATACGTGTCTCTGGGCCATGACCGGGATAGACAACCGTCTCATCCGGCAAAGCCAATAGCTTATCATGAATAGCGGCGATCAGGATCTCCTGATTACCACCCCAAAGGTCCGTCCGGCCAATGCTGCCAGCGAAAAGGGAATCACCGCAAACGACGAAACCGTTTTTCTTGCTATAGAAAGCCAAGCCACCGGGAGAATGTCCGGGCACGGAGATCACAAGCAGTTCAGACTTGCCGAAAGTGATAATCTCGCCATTCGCCAAGAAATGGCCGATTTCGGTATCTACAACACGATCGTGCAAACCGAACATTTTCGCCTGTTGCGAAGCGGGAGGGAGCATCTCCACATCCGCCTTATGCGCCTCTGGCTTTAAACCATATTCACGAAAGATGAAATCATTCCCGAAAATATGATCCAGGTGCAGGTGCGTACATAAGTTATGTTTTAATGTCAACCCGTTGGCCGTTATAAAATCACGGATCTCATTCTGCTCGTCCGGACGCACACAACCACAATCAATGATGACAGCCTCTTTGGTCTCATCATATAAGAGATAGGTATTTTCCGAAAAATAGTTTACCTCAAAAGACTTGATAGAAATCATAACGTTACGTAAACAATTTTTTTGGTATCGAAATATTCATCATTAAAATAACCCTTCAACGGCTCACACAGGGCACTCTTCTTGAAGGGCAGGATCTCATGCTCCAATTCACCACCTTTCAGGCAGATCAACCCGTTGGGCAAAGCGTTCTGCTGTTCCCGCTTGATATTCTTACGGATGATCTTAACCAGGTCGCCTAAAGGCATGACCGCCCGGCTAACCACGAAATCGAAGGTCTCCTTCACCTCTTCTCCACGGCAATGCCTGAACGCGACATTTTTCAAGCCGATCGCCTCGGCAACCGCTTGCGCCACCTTAATCTTCTTGCCAATGCTGTCGACTAACAAGAATTGGCATTCCGGAAAAAGAATCGCCAAAGGAATACCCGGGAAACCGCCTCCCGTGCCCAAATCCATGATTTGTGATCCGGGCCTGAACTTAATTAACTTAGCGATGCCCAGAGAGTGAAGCACATGATGCGGGTAAAGATTCTCGATATCCTTGCGGGAGATGACATTAATCTTCGCGTTCCAGTCATAATAAAGATCATAAAGCGCCGCGAATTGTTCCTCCTGCAAAGGCGTGATCTCCGGGAAATATAGTTTTATGTTATTGTTATGTTCCATACTTTGAGATTCTACTAAATAAGTTTGAAAATCGGGCTGTCTTCACGCATTAAATGTTGAATCGCCTCGAATGGCAGATGTACGTTGATCACTCCGACTACATAAGCCGCGATCTCGTATTCATTGAAAGAGTAGGTGATGCCCGTCTCATCAACCAGGAAATTACCATTAGGGAAAATTTCCTCCACACTGAAGAAACCGATATTCTCCAACTCCTTAGCGTCTGTCAAGTTGTTATCTTTCGCGATTTGGTCAACCAACAACTTTGCCAGCTCTTCCTGATATCCCTCGTTGAAAATATCCTCTTCTGTCAAAGGCTTTCCAGTCGCTAAATCAATAACATGATTATTGTACGCGTGCGCACCATGAGCGCCACCCGTATAGTTTTCAAAGCTCACCGTATAACTAAGAAGGCCGGAATTGTTGTATACGATTTGGCTGGACGACATCTCATAATACGAAAACCAAGAACCAACCGGCGAGTCCTCAGTCGCCTTGCTCGATTCTTCCTTAAAATCCTCCTCCAAATCCTTGTAAGCGCTGATATAATCCTGCGTATAGCGTTCTACAGCCTCTTCTGGTGACAAACCCTCATAGTTCTCTCCAAAATAATCGTAAACGAACTGTTTCCGCATCTCCTCCAGGACCGCCTTATCCGCGTAATCTTTCGGATAAACGAAATTTATCTCCAGATCACAATTGGGATTATCTGGATTATCCAAAAGGTGATAGACTTTTTCAACCTGTATGGAATCAAACGTAATTCCATTACTCTCTGATTTCTTCGTCCCAACCTGGCAGGAGGTCAGAAACATCCCGCCAACAAGAAGCGAGAGACCAAATACGCCATATCGAATATTCATGAAATAGCCTTGATTTTGTTGTTACGAAGACAAAAATAGTAAAATTCCGCATATAGGCCGACGAATAATCAATATCTTCGCAAGATAAAAGCGATCATATTGATAATCAATATACATATATAAAAGATAAAAAAGAGGTCAAGTAAGAAACAGCGGTGATTGTTCCCGTGAATTTAAGGAGGGGAGATTAATTATTTTAAGATATTTCCTAAACTTCGGCACGTAAAGGTATAAATAAATATTATAACTCCACTAATATTTGTTATATAACACAAAAAATATTTTATCCAAAATGATTTTTGTCAACTTCAAATGGCATATATTCGCGGTATTGCTAACCAGAAATAGCAAAACAATCGAACTAAAATCTAAATAAATTAATTATTAAGATGGAAAGAAAACGAATTTACACTTTTGGTAATGGCCAAGCGGAAGGAAGAGCCGATATGCGGAATCTCTTAGGAGGAAAAGGCGCTAACCTCGCTGAAATGAATCTAATCGGTGTTCCTGTACCCCCAGGATTCACAATTACCACAGAAGTTTGCTCAGAATACTTTGAACTCGGTAAGGAAAAGGTGGTTGAGCTCCTTAAGGAGGATGTGGAAAAATCAATCAAAGGCATTGAGACTCTTATGAAGTCGAAATTCGGTGACGTGGAAAACCCCTTGTTGGTTTCCGTTCGTTCCGGTGCACGTGCGTCAATGCCTGGTATGATGGATACGATCCTGAACTTGGGTTTGAACGACGAGGTTGTTGAGGGAATGACTCGCAAGACCGGTAATGCCCGTTTCGCATGGGATTCCTATCGCCGTTTCGTACAAATGTATGGAGACGTCGTTCTTGGCATGAAGCCCGCCAACAAGGATGATATCGATCCGTTTGAGGCAATTATCGAGGAGGTTAAGGAAGCCAAAGGCGTAAAACTAGATAATGAATTAGAGGTTGAAGACCTGAAAGAGTTGGTAAGACGCTTTAAGATCGCTGTTAAGGAACAGACCGGCAAGGATTTCCCGTCATGTGCTTATGAGCAACTGTGGGGAGCTATTTGCGCCGTATTCGACTCATGGATGAACGAGCGTGCGATCCTTTATCGCAAGATGGAGGGTATACCCGCTGAATGGGGTACCGCAGTCAATGTCCAGGCGATGGTCTTCGGTAATATGGGCGATACTTCCGCAACGGGTGTTTGCTTCTCACGCGACGCCGGAAACGGAGAGGACCTGTTCAATGGAGAGTATTTGATTAACGCTCAAGGCGAGGATGTTGTGGCTGGTATCCGTACGCCACAGCAGATCACAAAAATCGGTTCACAACGTTGGGCTGAGCGTGCTGGTATTTCCGAGGAAGAGCGTTTGGCTAAATATCCTTCCATGGAAGAGGCCATGCCGGAGATTTACAAGGAATTGGATGCCCTGCAGACGAAACTGGAAAATCACTATCGTGATATGCAGGATATGGAATTTACTGTTCAAGAGGGTAAATTATGGTTCTTGCAAACCCGTAATGGAAAACGTACAGGCGCCGCAATGGTTAAGATCGCTATCGACCTGTTGCATCAGGGAATGATTGATGAGAAAACAGCGTTATTGCGTTGCGAGCCTAATAAACTGGATGAATTGTTGCACCCCGTATTCGACAAGGCGGCTTTGAAGAGCGCCAAGGTATTGACACGAGGTCTGCCCGCTTCTCCAGGAGCAGCGACTGGACAAATCGTCTTCTTCGCCGAGGATGCCGCAAAGTGGGCCGCAGACGGGAAGAAGGTTGTCATGGTACGTATAGAGACTTCGCCTGAGGATTTGGCCGGTATGGCTGTAGCGGAAGGTATCCTGACAGCACGAGGTGGTATGACTTCTCACGCCGCCGTAGTTGCCCGTGGTATGGGTAAATGCTGTGTTTCCGGAGCGGGTGCCATCAACGTGGATTACAAAAACAAAACAGTAGAGATCGAGGGTGTTGTCTTGAAAGAGGGCGATTTCATCTCTATCAATGGAACAACAGGTGAGGTTTATGCTGGTGAGGTACAGACAAAGGCCGCCGAGGTTTCTGGCGATTTCGCTGAGTTGATGGATCTTTGTGATAAATATACCAAACTGAAAGTCCGGACAAACGCGGATACGCCGCACGACGCGAGCGTAGCTCGTAGCTTCGGTGCTGTAGGAATTGGTCTTTGCCGTACGGAGCACATGTTCTTTGACAGCGACAAGATCATTGCCATGCGCGAGATGATTTTGGCTCCTGATGTAGAGGGACGTAAAAAAGCCTTGGCTAAATTGTTACCTTATCAGAAAGCCGACTTCAAGGGTATTTTCAAGGCAATGGATGGCTGTCCGGTGAATGTCCGTTTACTTGATCCTCCTTTGCATGAGTTTGTTCCTCATGATCAAAAAGGCCAGGAGGAGATGGCTAAGGCTATGGGTGTAACGGTTCAATATATCAAACAACGTGTAGAGAGCCTTTGCGAGCACAATCCGATGCTTGGACACCGTGGTTGCCGTTTGGGAAATACCTATCCGGAAATTACTCAAATGCAGACTCGTGCGATCTTAGGCGCGGCTATAGAACTGAAACGCGAGGGATACGATCCTCATCCAGAGATTATGGTTCCGCTGACAGGTATCCTGTATGAGTTTGAGGCACAAGAGAAAGTAATCCGTGATGAGGCAGCGGCCCTGTTCAAGGAGGAAGGTATAGAGATTCCGTTTAAGGTCGGAACAATGATCGAGATCCCGAGAGCCGCCTTGACAGCAAACCGCATCGCTTCACGTGCCGAATACTTCTCGTTTGGAACGAATGACTTGACACAGATGACATTTGGTTATTCTCGTGATGATATCGCTTCATTCTTGCCAGTCTACTTGGAGAAGAAGATCCTGAAAGTCGATCCATTCCAAGTATTAGACCAAAACGGTGTTGGACAATTGGTTGAGATGGCTGTCGAGAAAGGACGTTCTGTTCGTCCCGACCTGAAATGCGGTATCTGCGGCGAGCATGGAGGTGAGCCTTCATCCGTTAAATTCTGCCATAAAGTAGGATTAAACTATGTTAGTTGCTCTCCATTCCGTGTGCCAATCGCCCGTTTGGCAGCCGCACAAGCAGCAGTGGAAGAATAATTAATTGATTGATTCATACCTTGAAGGCCAACAGACGGGTTCTGCCTGTTTGTTGGCCTGTTTTATGAATCCCCAGGAAACCAATGAATTTTTACTTAATAAAGAAGATGAAAAAGAGTCTGTTTTTTCATGTTTAACTGAGAAATAATCGTAATTTTGTATAGACAGAAAACAGCAATGAGCACAAAACAAATGGAACGGTATCTTATCATAAAAACGAGAGATGAGTTGTTGCGTATAAGAATTGGTCAGATACTCTATTTTGAGGCCGATCGTAACTACACGAAGTTGTCGTTATCTAACGGTATTCAATTCACGTTCGCTATTAATATTGGTAAAATAGAGGAGATCTTGGAAAAACAGATCGAAGGTTGCCATAAGCTATTGATGCGTGTCGGCAAAAGCCATATTATCAATAAAAATCATATCCTTCAAATCAACCTGCCCAAACAGCGTTTATTGCTTTTGAGTGAGGAGGGGAAACCGCGAGAGTTGGTCATTTCCAAAGATCCGCTAAAACAGCTAAAAGACACCTTGGAAAAGGAAATGGAAAAAGAGCAACAGGAATAAATTGTCAAATATGCTGATTAAAATAGGTAAAGCTCCAGATAATGATGTCGTAATCAATGACCCGCATGTCAGCCGATATCATGCCCAGTTGATTCGGACAGAAAATGACACGTGGATCATCGAGGACTTGAACTCCACGAATGGGACTTTCGTTAATGGAGACCAAGTCATGAAAAAACGGATTGTCGCAACCGACGAGATTCGATTGGGCGATCAATACAAGTTATCACTTGGAGATGTACTGAAACAAGCCAATGATTACAGCGAGGAATTTAATGCCCTAAAAGAAGTATATGATAATTACATTAAAGAGAAAGTTAAAATACAGGCAAGCAATCAGTTTAAAATAAGAATATTACAATCGCTTCCTTTTGCCATACCAGGCGTAATAGGAGTCGTATTTGGTTTCTTGGGGAAAGGCAGTCCAACCCTGTTTGCCGTGAGTCTCATTATCGCCATTTGTGCCCCTGCAATCGGCATATTTTTGGGCGCAAGACAATCCGCCAAGATTCCACAGCAATTGCAAGAATTGACAAACCGTTTCAAGACGGCTTATGTTTGTCCCAAATGCGGCGTTTTCTTGGGCGAAATTCCTTGGGAATCTTTACGT
>DGYMR06203__coassemble_1339_pt1 | contig 15718 bp, 10 predicted proteins | sample DGYMR06203__metabat2_low_PE_012 | metagenome-assembled genome bin DGYMR06203
CGAACAGTGAAACGTTTTTTGTCGCCATGACCTGAGATACGGATAACAACACCGCGATACATCTGGATACGCTCTTTGTTACCCTCTTTGATACGATATGCGATCGTGATCGTATCACCGCTTTTGAATGAGGGATGTTCTTTCTTGGTTGCGAAAGCTTCCTCAGCTACCTTAATTAAATCCATTGTTTTTAGCTTTTATTTTTGTTTAGTAAAGAAACGCAATATAACGGGCCACATGTCCCGACAGAGATTACGTAAAGCGAACGCGAATTAACGAAATATTTTCTTCTTACGCAATATCTAAGTCTAATTTAAGGCTTTGTCCTAGAATATTTTTTCTGCTCTATATTCTTTGACTTGATCTTTTGGTGATTCAATTCTTGAATAGTGGTTTGTTTATCGATAACCCTTATCTTTGTCTTTATAATTATTTGTTGTGTTATGCGGAGTCGCTTTTTATTATTGTTGTTGTCTTGTTGGTTTTCGGTTATGGTTGCCATTGCCCAAACCACGACTAATTTAATGCGTCAGGTCGATCGGGACCGGATGGAGCATTGGGTAGATTCGGTTTTTGATTCGATGAGTTATGATGAACGGATTGGCCAATTGTTTATGATTATCGCTAATCCAACAACGGATAACCGCAATATACAAAGATTGACCAAATATGTAAATGAGATAAAAATCGGTGGCATCTTATTCCATAAGGGAAACCCGGAATCTCAGGCGGACGTGACGAATCGTATGCAAAAGCTCTCGAAGGTACCTCTTTGGATTTCGCTTGATGGAGAATGGGGGCTTTCCATGCGATTGAGCGGAACGACTCGCTTCCCGAAGAATATGATGCTTGGCGCTATTGAGGATAATAGTCTGATAGAGGCTTATGGTCGGGAAGTTGCCCGCCAATGTAAAGAGATGGGAATCCACATTAATTTCGCTCCAGATATTGACGTGAACAGTAATGAGGATAATCCCGTGATCGGCTTACGCTCTTTTGGTGAATCGGCAGGCGCTGTTTCTGATAAGGGATTGGCTTATGCTCGTGGATTGGAAGGTGAGGGAATCATCTCTGTCGCTAAACATTTCCCGGGGCATGGGGATACTTCTGAGGATTCACATGAGACAGTCCCGGTTGTCCGCCATTCCAGGGCTCGTCTGGACAGTGTGGAGCTTTTGCCATTTAAGCGTTATATATATGATGGTTTTGCGGGAGTAATGACTGGCCATTTGCGTGTTCCCGCTTTGGATAATGGTCCGGATCCGGCCTCTTTCTCTAATCGGATTGTCTCTGGACTGTTGAAAAGGGAGTTTGGTTTTACGGGTTTGTGTTTTACGGATGCCTTAGCCATGAAGGGAGCGGCCAGTGTTGACCAGAATCCTTCAGTAAGGGCCTTATTGGCCGGTAATGATGTTTTACTTTCCCCGACTTCGCCTATTCGAGATTTTGAGGCGATAAAAGAGGCGATCGATGAAGGGGTGTTGAGTTTGGAATCGATCGAGGAACGTTGCCTGAAGATCTTGCGTTATAAATATATTGTCGGTTTGAATGATTACCATCCGATTGAGCTGAATGGTTTGAAAGAGCGTTTGAACTCGCCTCATGCAGCATGGATTGCGGCGAAGTTGAATTCAGAAGCAATAACAGTCCTGAAAAATGAGGACCGTGTCTTGCCTTTAAAGGAATTGGACCGTAAACGGACGGCTGTCTTGTCGATTGGCGAGGGCGAGCGGAGTAAGTTCCAGGAGATGATCAATCGTTATGATTCGGTTGCCCATTTCTCAATCGGGCGTAATTCCTCGGCCGCTCAGGTGAACCGGGTTTATGCGCAGTTGGCGAAATATGATCGGGTGATTTGTGGAATCCATACGGTTCGTATTCCTGAGAGCAAGGCTTTTCGGGAGTTGACCGATAAGAAGGAGGTGATATTGGCCTTTTTCACCTTGCCCTACGCTTGCAAGAATTATGAGAAGTCGATCAATTCGGCAAAGGCGGTTGTCATGGGTTATGAGAGTACGCCATTGGCGCAGGAGTTCGCCGCTCAGGTGATTTATGGTGGAATTGGGGCGAAGGGTAAATTGCCGGTGTCGATACCTGGGCTTTATTTTGCGGGGACTGGCTTGTTTACCGAGAAGACAAGGCTTGGTTATCATGAGCCGGAAGAGGTCAACGCTAATGCGGCCCGCCTGAACGTGATCGAGTCTATCGTGAATGAGGGACTTGAGAAGAAGGCTTATCCCGGTTGCCGTGTGCTGGTCGCTAAAGACGGTTTGGTTATTTACGACAAGGCATTCGGCTTTTATAATTATGGCTCTCGTGAGGAGGTAACCAGGGAATCGGTATATGATTTGGCTTCCGTGTCGAAGGCGACCGGTACGTTGCTGGCGGTGATGAAAGCTTACGACGAGAAGAAATTTAAACTGAACGATAAGATCTCAAGTTTTTTGCCTGAGTTGAAAGAGTCGAACAAGCACAACGTGACGATTAAGTCCATGCTTTATCATCAGTCGGGAATTGTGCCTACGATAAATTTTTATCAGAGGGCAATCGATAAGGAGAGCTATTCAGGTAGTCTCTATAGTGGCGCCAAGAACAAGAGCCATCCGGTCCGGTTTGACGCGAAGACTTATGTGCGTAACGATTTCAGCTTCTTGCCCGGATTGGTATCCACGTCGCCTAAATCTGGATTCTCGTCCGAGATTGCCCGGGGCCTTTATCTGCATGATTCCTTCAAGGATTCGATCATGAAGGATATTATTGACTCTAAATTGGGGACCGTGGGACGTTATCGCTACAGTTGTATCAATTTTATCCTTCTGAAAATGATGGTCGAGAAACAGATGGGTGAGCCTATGGACCGGTTGCTCCGTGAGAACTTCTTCCGGAAGATGGGCATGACATCTACGACCTATAATCCGACGCGTTGGATGGATACGACATTGATTGTCCCTACGGAATATGATGGTTTTCTTCGCCGGCAATTGCTTCGGGGATATGTGCACGACGAGGCTGCGGCTTTCCAAGGTGGAGTCTCGGGCAATGCCGGGCTTTTCTCGAATGCCGATGACTTGGCGAAACTGCTCCAGCTTTATCTCGACTTGGGTGTCTATGGCGGCGAGCGTCTCCTGTCGGAAGCGACCTGCTCGCTCTTTACCCAAACCAAAAGCCCCACTTGTCGGCGTGGATTGGGATTTGACAAGCCGCAACCCGGTAATCCGAAGACTTCACCGTGTGGCGCTCTCGCGCCCGCTTCGGTCTACGGCCATACGGGATTTACGGGGACCTGTTTCTGGGTTGATCCGGACAATCGCTTGATCTATATTTTTCTTTGCAATCGTGTGACGCCCTCAAGGGTAAACAACAAGTTGTCTACCTTAGACATACGGACCCGCATTCAGGACGCGATCTATAAGGCGATCGATAGGAAAAAACAAAAAGATTCGTAAATTTGTGCTATAAAATAATTTGAACATTTTACCAATTAAAAGAAGCTTATGTTATACGGACACGGTGATGACTTTTACAACTCAAAGAATGAGGTGAAAATTAATTTCAGCTCTAATGTTTGGCATGGTGCGAACCTCGACAAACTGAAAGAGCATCTGATTGAGCACTTCAGTTCATTGACCCGGTACCCGGAACCTGATGCCGCGACACTGAGGCGTCTCTTGGCCCGTCGTTATGAGATTGACGAGAACTGTATCGTAGTGACCAACGGTTCTATCACGGCCTTCTATCTGTTGGCGCAGGCCTGGAGAGGCGCTAAATCGGCGATTGGCGTTCCTTCATTTTCAGAGTATGAGGACGCTTGCCGTTTGCATGGCCATGAGATAACCTATTTCTCCACTTCCGATGATATCTCGGAGCTGTCGTTGGCGGGGCAGGATTTCTGCTGGATTTGTAATCCGAATAATCCGGATGGTATCTTGCGCCACCGGGGCGAGTTGTTACGCCTGATCTCGGAGAATCCGAATACCTATTTTATCGTCGATCAGGCTTATGTCGCCTTTACGACAGAGGATATGTTGAAGCCGTCTGACGTGAAGGCTTACAAGAACTTGATCCTGGTTCAATCCATCTCGAAGGCCTATAATATTCCGGGATTGCGTATTGGTTACCTGATCGCTGATCCTGAGGTCGCAAGCAAGGTGAGCCAGTTCATTATTCCTTGGTCGGTGAACGCGATCGCGATCGAGGCCAGCAAATATATCCTGATCCATCCGGCGCAATTCACGTTGCCTATCCGGAAATGGCAGAGAGAAACGGTCGATTTCATCTACCAGTTGCGTAAGTTGGATGGGGTTGAGGTGTTGCCAACAGCGACGACCTTCTTCCTGGTGCGCCTGAAGAAGGGGAATGCTGCGGATTTGAAGCGTTATCTTTTGGAAGAGCATGGTATCCTGATTCGTGACGCATCGAACTTCAGGGGGCTTGATGAGACTTATATCCGTTTGTCTACACAAAGACCGGAGGAGAATCAAGTGCTGATTGACGCAATGCGGGATTGGCTCCAACAACAATAAACATGCGACAGTAAAACCCAGTACTATTGGGACAGTACTGCAGTACGATGCTGAAAGTACTCTAGTACTGTCCGCAAAGTACTGGAGTACTCTCTGGACGGTACTGGGAATAGCATTGCCACTGATCGAGACCGTTAATGGGAGTGATTGGAAAGAAATAAGGGAAAAAAGAAAGGGATCAACCAAGAGGCGGATCCCTTTCTTTTTTCCCTCATCTGTGGAGATTTACTCAAACCGTTTGTTGAGAGCGATATGGCCGAGATAACCAACGATGATCAATGCCAAACCTGTCAGAAGGATCGAGTTGGTCATACCACCAGTCAATGCGGGTACTGCCAAAATGGCTACTCCGATAAGGAGAACAATAACTCCAAGATATTTCAAAAATTCGTTCATGGTTATAGATGATTTTAAATTATTTTCAATCCTACCGCAAATAAAGCAATAATAACTCGATCGTGAAAATATTTTTATGAAAAAATACCCAAAGGATTAAAATTAGCCTCTATATTCGCGCTATAAACAGAGAGATATGAAACGGATAGTGTATTTGGTGTATTTGTGGCTGATCTTTTTACCGATATTTTTGGTGTTGACGATCCTGACGGCAGTGACGACGATTGCCGGTTGTCTGTTGGGTGGAGAACGCGTCTTCTCCTATTATCCGGGTATGATCTGGTCTCGCCTGACCTGCTATCTGGCGCTTTGCCCCATTACGGTAAAAGGTCGTGAGAATATCGACCGCAAACGCTCATATGTTTTCGTGGCCAACCATCAGGGCGCTTTCGATATCTTTTTGATTTATGGTTTCCTGGGTGTTCCCATTAAATGGGTGATGAAGGCGGGAATCGGTAAGATCCCGTTTGTCGGAGCCGCTTGTCGTGCCGCCGGATTTATCTTCGTGGATAACTCGAGTCCCAAGGCGGCCGCACGCTCGGTGCTTGAGGCGGAGCGTTGCCTGAAAAATGGCGCCTCGATCGTAGTTTTCCCCGAGGGATCGCGTACCAGTACGGGTAAGATGATCCGTTTCAAGAAGGGTGCGTACCAGATGGCGGTCGACCAGCATTTGCCGATTATACCCATCACGCTGAACGGGCCTTTCGACGTATTGCCGATTGGTTCCCTGAACGTTCATCCTCACCGTATGGAGATGGTTATCCATCCGGAGGTCCCGACGGCGGATATGGATACGAGCCATAAGGGCATGCAGCAATTTGCCGACAAGACACAGGAGATTATCGCTTCCGCCTTGTGGGAGAAATATCGCCAGTAAGGTTTGCCCTTGCCGGAGGAATCGCGATTTATTAACGCCAAATTAGATTTAAAATAGATATGAAAAGAATTTTATTGTCCATTTTGTTGATGGCCTTTTGTGTTGTTCTGGCGAAAGGCCAATCCCTGTTTTCCAAGTATTCGTCTATGTTGACAACCCCGGCTGGCTACGTCTGCTACCGGACGGCTGACGCGATCACGGTCGATGGTCGTTTGGATGAGGCCTCATGGCAAAAGGCTATGCCGACTGCCTCGTTCGCCGATATCCGGGGCGAGGGTTTTGCCAAGCCGATTTATGATACCCGGGCGAGAATGTTGTGGGATGACGATTTCCTCTATATCGGGGCGATCCTGGAAGAGAAGGATATCGTTGCCCGATTGACCCAACGGGATACCATTATTTATTATGATAACGACTTCGAGGTGTTCATCGATCCGGATGGGGATGGGCATCATTATTTCGAGATCGAGAATAACGCCCGGGGTGTTATTTTCGACTTGATGCTGGACCGTCCTTACCGTTCGGGCGGTAATTTCTTCTTGCAATGGGATTGTCCGGGCTTGCGCCTGGCGGTACATACCGACGGGACGTTGAACCGTTCCGATGATACGGACCGGCAATGGAGCGTGGAGATGGCGATTCCGAGACAGGCCCTGACCCGTAATTTCGAGAACCCGTTGAAGGCTGGTAATTATTGGCGGATTAATTTCTCGCGTGTACAATGGCTTAAGGCCGGCGGCCCGGAGGAGAATTGGGTTTGGCAGCCGACCGGAAAGGTGGATATGCACATGCCGGAGCGTTGGGGTTTCCTCTATTTCTCTGGCCGTACTGTTGGTGAGGGCGAGGAATCGTTTGTCTACCCTTATAACATGGACGTATATAAACTGCTTTGGGCGATGTTCTATGAGCAACAGACCCGATACGGAGCGGAGAAGAATTATATCCGGACGAAGGAGGATTTTTTCCTGGAGGATGAGGAGCTGGCAGCCCTGCCGGCTGACGCTCGGGTGGAGATAGAGGCGACCGCCAGTACTTTCCGTATGGGAATTGTCCTGCCTAATGAGGGCGTTTGTTATGTCGTGAACAATGAGGGACGCTTCTCTGTCGAGAAACTGGAGTCCCGTCAGGTGAAGAACTGGGTCTGGATGGGAATTGATAAGACGAAGATCGGCGAGCCTTACCGGAAACTGTTTGAGTTGATGAAACGTTGTGGCATCAGCGGTGTCCTGTTCGAGGGATACGACGAGGAGATCTATAAGCAATGTCATGAGGCGGGGCTTGAGGCGCACTATTGGAAATGGACCATGAACCGGGCGGAGTTGCTCGAGAGCCATCCCGATTGGTTTGCCGTGAACCGTAAGGGTGAGTCGTCGTTCGATAAACCGGCTTACGTGGATTATTACCGTTTCCTCTGCCCGAACCATGAGGGCGTGGCCGATTATTTGGCGGCGGATTATGTCCGGATCGCTCATTTGCCTTATGTGGATGGGGTTCATTTGGATTATGTCCGCTTCCCGGATGTGGTATTGCCTGTCAGCCTGTGGAAGAATTACGGCATCGAGCAAACAAGCGAGTTGCCGGAGTATGATTATTGTTATTGTGATGTCTGCCGCGAGAAGTTCAAGGCCCTGACCGGCAAGGACCCGTTGACGTTGCCTTACCCGATGCAAAGCCAGTCATGGGTTAATTTCCGTCTGGATGCCATTACCCGTGTGGTCGACCGGATTACGAAGGCGGTCAAGGCGGACGGGAAGCGTATCTCGGCGGCTGTTTTCCCCGGACCGTCGATGGCCAAGAGCATGGTGCGCCAGGATTGGGGGAATTGGCATCTCGACGCCTATTATCCGATGATATATAACGGTTTCTATTATGAGGGACCGGAATGGATCGGTCGTTCGGTTAAGGAGAGTGTCCGTACCGTGAATGGCCGGGCCAAGATTTACGCCGGCCTGATGTTCCCCGATATTAAGGCGGATTTTGAGAAGGCGCTCGATGAGGCTTTTGATAATGGTGCCTCGGGAGTCTCTTTCTTCGCTGGGCCGGATGAGGAATATCTTTTGAGATTCAAGGCCTATCTGGATAAGCGAGGATTTGTCGTGGCCGAGTGATGGCGCTTATTGCCATCGCTTCAGTACGCCTCGCTTGCTCACCTTGACCTGGAAACCGAAATTCTCGCCAGGCAAGCTGCCCGTATCGAGCGAGGCGGCCCCCTCGAACTGCCAACCTTTCAGTTTGGGATGCTTATAGGTCAGCCCGATGAGGCTGGCCGTCCCGTTTCTTTTCTCGGGGAATGGCTCGCTGTGCCGTCCCCAGCCGTTCATGACCGTGAAGAGTATCCGATAATCGAGCGTGGCCGAGATCGAGCCCTCCGCACCCACATGCCAATCCCTTACCCGATTGTTCTTGAATCCCAATGAGCCATCCTCGTTGTATTCCGGACTGATGATCAGGGGCGAGCCGATGCCCCGATTGAAATAGGCGAAGCCGGTCTTGTATTCCTGGTTGTTGTAATAGTCGTCATTGCCTCCGCCGACACCCGGATATTTCCCGTGGTCGAACCAGATGAAGTGCATCGGGCCACTTTGGTCGCGAGTGTTGAGATACTCGAATACGACAGCCCGGAGCCAGGGAAGATTTTTCGGTTGCCATTCAATGCCCCAAAGGCCATCGATGCCGTTCTCGAAAACCATACCCGACTTGTCATTGAATGGATGTTGATGATAGGCTGTCAGTTCCCAGGCGGGATGGCTGTAGCTTAGCTGGAAATCATATGAGCCGGAATGGCTGCCCAATACATTTTCCTGATCAGAGATGGAGGCCTGCTGGTCGCCTTTACTGCCGGTGAAGACCCGAAGGAAGTCCTTGAACGAGTGAGGTTGCTCGCCAATCGACGGATCGGTCGACGTGCCGCCCCATTGCGCCCAGTGCTGGAGGCCAAGCGTCAGGGATAGCGGGAAATCGTCATGCGTGTCCTTGATCCGGAGAAATAGCGACTTGTGATGCCAAAGGATACGCTCGTTGTAGGTCTCTCCTTTCTTGGAGAAGTCCTCAAGATAGCTCTCGTCGAACGATCGGCCCACGGCGAAATCGCCTTTGACCTGCAGCCAGCCCCGTGTGCCCGGCACGACGGTAAACGTCGGGATGCTGAGGTTGATCTCCGGGATCGGGCGTGCGTTGGCGGAGAAGGTCAGGTCGCCTGAGCTGAGACGCCTGTTACGCAGGGAGGTATAACGCTCCTTGCTGCCGATCGAAAGCCAGAGAGCCTGATAACCGATTTCGGCGTAGGCCTGTTGGAGATAGACATTCCGGTAGCGGGGAACAACACCGACCAGGCTCAGGCCCGCGCCCCATTGCCAATTCTTGCTTATCCGTTGGTGATGCGACAACCCGATGTCGAGGTATGCGTTGTTTGCCTCGATCGGCATTTTCCCGTATTGGTTGCTGACAGCCCAGAAGGGCGCATGATCGCCTCCGCCAACGATGCCGGAAAATTCTGCCGTATAGCTAGTCGCTTCCTCTGGGGCATGTTCTTGAGCGAGAGCGGGCAGGCCGAGTCCCCAAATGAGTAATCCCGTTATGGTCAATCTGATGTGTCGCATATCGATCCTATTGGTGTGTCGCGAAAATAGTGATTTCGTTCGAGGCATCCAAAGTCTTGTCCCTATTGGGGCATCTTTCAGCGGGTCGCGCTGTGCCTTGCCCCAACAGGGAAAAACTTCAGTGTGATTTTTGGCTCGCCAACCAACGGAAAATTGTTTGGTAGGTCTCGTCTCGGGCCGGTTGTCCGGAGAGGATCAGGTCATGAATACCATTATGGATCGCCTTATAGGTCACGTTCGGACCCAGTTGCTTTCCATATTCCTGAATATCCTCGACATCCAGGACAATGTCGGCCATGCGGTTACCCTCTTTCCACTCCACGCCCTCGGGCAACGATTGGTCGGACGAGAGCACCAGGACGGGACAATCCAGATTGGCTTCCTCCTGAAGTTCTTGTTGGGCAGCGTGTATAGCGTGGATCCAGCCCGCCTTTTTCGGGTGAGCGTATAGCTTTTTCCACTCATCGTTGAAATCCCATTCTCCTTTAAGACGCTTGAGGAGGCTGGCGCCATATTGCGAGAAGGCTCCGCCGTTTTGCGCCGTGAGGTTGGGAAAGTAGCCGCCAATGAAGGAGACGGCAGGGAGCAGGATGTTCTCCATGCCCCAACCGAAATTCCAGTCGAGGAAGGGACTGTTGAGGATCAGGCCATCGACGGGGCAATGGTCTTGTCGCTCGTGCAGGTAATAAGAGGTGATGAGTCCGCCTGTTGAGTGTCCCATCAACCAAATCCGCTCGTTTCCCTCGGAGCGAATCGTGGCGAGCGCCGTGTCGATGTCCGCGAAATACTCACCGAGATCCTTGCAGAAGAAGGCATCCTGGTGCGGGCGGAGCGAGCGTCCGTATTTCCGGAGGTCGAGCGCATAGAAGTTGTAACCCCGTGCGTTGACACTATCGCCAAGCTCTCGCTGGAAGAAATAGTCGTTATAGCCGTGCACGTAGAGGATCGCGTCGTGCGTGTTGTTGTCAGTTGTCCGTTTGACGAGTGTGCAAACCACCTCGCCCTCATAGTCATCCGTCATCCGGAAAGTCCGCTGGAGATAATTGTCTCCCAGGATATCCGGTTGGTATTGTGGCCAAATAGGTTGGAGTATGGCCAAGAGTAGAAGCGTAAAGAGCCATTTCATGATCGGTTGTTTTTTTTAGTTCTATCCTTATAACCGCGGAGAGATGCGATTTGTTCCCGTGCGATTATCACACGGGAATAAATGAGGGATTAGGGTACCGTGATCTTTTCGGGTTCGCCTCGGGCGATGTAACGGATAATCACGTCTGGCGCGTCTTCACTGACCAACTCACAAGAGAAGGAGACGGCGGACGATCCGGCAGGCAGGCTCGCTTTTCCTTCCGGTCGAACCTCTTCGATCACGTTATAATTCTTGTCGGTGACGACCGCCTTTCCGTCAGCCGTGAAAAGAAGATACTGGCGGTCGGAGATCTCGCAAGGGAATTTGATGACGCCTTCGGATGTCGTGAATTTCGGATCCTTGATCGTCCCGTCACCATCTACTTTCAAACGGATGGCGTAATTTCCGCCGTAAGGTGTCTCCCATGCCCAATCGGCGCCGCCGGGTTGGCCGGGTTGCATCTCGCCCAAGTTACAGGTGTAATGCTTGGAGATGAAGAGAGGATAGAGATTGAAGTTCTTGTCGTCGAGCCGTTCCAGATGCCATTCGGTCTTGGGGTCGCGCAGGCGACTTCTTTGCTCGTCGGTGAAGGCTTGCCGCTCACGCAAGTAATCCCAGTCATGGATGGCTTCCAACAAGCGATCGATCTGGCCATGCCGACGGAAGGTGTTACTCCGGATGGTCATGCCATAGCCCGCGTCGAAACCGGCTGCTTCAGACATGGCCCATTCCAGATCCTCAAGAGAGGTACATTCCTGTCGGCGATCGGCGAGTCGGATCAGGAACCAGCCGAGCATTCTTGGGAAAAGGTTGCGGCGATAGAAAGCCTGGTTCTTGATCCGGCTTTCCACTTGTCCCGTTCGCATCGCCTCGCCCCACGGTTCTCCCCAATTGGTATAGGTGTGTATATGCCAGGTGTTATGGCTCAAGCGGCTGGCGTCGTTACGCAGGGGCGCTTTAATCTGGTTGAAGAAACGGGTGACGAACCTCGACATGGCGTATTCGTCTTGTCCCGTATAAGAACAGCCCTCCAGTCCGTCGAAAGAGATCTGGCAAAGTCCTGTCTTGTTCATGATCTCGGCCAAACGATCAGAGAAGGCGTCTTGCAGGGTCAGATCCGGGAAAAGCGTCTTGTAGGGATAATCCCATAACTTATATAATGGAGCGCTGGCCTCATGTGTTGTGGCAGTTGTGCCCCAAGCGCCACGTACGCAATCTTTCAGGAGCAGCCGCTCGCCTTGTTCCTCTACTTTTCCGAAAGAGATCAACTCATTGTCGATCTGGAGCGCATTGAGTGTCAGCGGTACGGCAAAGAGATCCGATTTCTCGATGAGGATTTCGGTTTGGCTCGCGTCGAGCGGATCAACCAAGGTCAGTTTGCCCTGTTTCAGCAGATGCTTGGAAGGGACAGGTGTCACATAGGCATCGTTGGTTGTCATGAAATTGCTTAGGCAGTGTATTCCCATTCCGATTCCTGATGCCTTAGCCTTGTCGACCATAGCCTTGACACCGTTATCGCCTTGGCTGGAGAATTTAGGGTTCCAGTTGAAATGTCCCCAATCGAGGAATGGCCCTTCATGATAGATGTAGTCGAAGCCGGCTATTTTCGCCTTCTCAAGCGTCTGGTCGAGATTGCTTTCCGTGAAATCGGAGATGAGGTAAGATTTCATGGATTCTCTGGATATCTTGGCCCATTCGCCTTTCAGCATTGGGTGTGGCAATTGCTCGGCGACCTCGATCTCGCCAATCCGTTCGAGAGCTTTATCACGTTCGCAACCGAAAAGGGCGATCGCCGCACCTTTGATCACGCCGTCCTCTCCATTAACAGGTAAAGTCCACGACTGCTTGACTTGTAAAACCTGACGGTATTCTTCCCGGTCTCGACGTCGGGCGGCGAGTTGGAATACCGCGCCTGATGCGGTCTTTGTCGCTGCCTGTTTGTAACCTGGTACGGTACTGACCGAGAGAACGGCAGGTTCGCCTTGGTAACCGAAGGTTGTCATGATCTGTTCCGCATACTCCTCTGGTAATCCGGCGGTAGTCTTGATGTTTAAGGCTTGGGCTCCGAAAGCCAGTCCTTCACCTTGAACGACTCCGACCACCTCGCCAACGACCTCATTGAGGCGTACACCCAAAGGACCGAACAGCAGGATGTCGTATTGGGCTGGAACAGCGCTGGCATCTAAACGGACATGCGTATCTGCCTCCTTGTAGCGAAGGGTGATTTTTCCTCCATCCGACATAGTCAGTCGCAGTTGGTTTCCTGATTTTGACAAATGTGTCGGAGTGATTAACTCGCCTTGCTTGCCTGCGGAAACCAGGGGATACTGTTTTCCCTCAAGAATCTCTTGTTGGTTTACCTTTATGGAGGTGTAATAGCCTCGGCTGTCAATAGCGAATAGTGTTTCGCTTGTTTTTAGCTGGATGTCTTGTGCTTGCGTCACATAAGTAGAAAGCGCCAGGAGGAGCATCCAGATTCCTCGTCTCAAATACAGTTTCATGATAATTAAATAATAAAGTTAATAAGGACTAGAGTTTTTCCTGATGGCAAATGTAGTGTTTTTGGTTGAGGCGATCAAACCTGCTTATATCGTAAGATGACAAGAATGACCGGAAAGATTTGTCCGGATCGTTATGATTCTTAGGATTAAATCTTAACTTTACGGCCTTGAAGGTCGAAAAATGATTATGATTAAAACTTATATTGTTATGAAAAATCGGTTGTTTATGGCGCTTATGTTCGGGTTCCTCCTGGTTGGGCAGTCTCTTTGGGCTGGTAATTGGAAGGCGAAGCATGTCGTATTGATCGGCCTGGATGGCTGGGGTGCCTACAGTGTGGAAAAGGCGGAGATGCCAAATGTCAAACGGTTGATGGCAGAGGGTTCCTATACGTTGAAGAAGCGTTCGGTCCTGCCTTCCTCGAGCGCGGTCAATTGGGCGTCGATGTATATGGGAGCCGGACCAGAGTTGCATGGTTATACGGAATGGGGTTCCAAGGTCCCGGAGTTACCATCGAGGGTCACGAATGATCATGGGATTTTCCCGACGGTATTCAGTCTATTGAGAGAGGCCGCGCCAGAGGCGGAGATCGGCACGATCTATGAATGGGATGGCATTCGTTATGTAGTTGATACGTTGGCGATGAGTTATGAGAAACATGTGACGGATAAGCCGCTTGTATCGCAGGCAACTGCCCGTTATGCGGCGGAATACATCAAGCGTGCCCGACCAGCTCTGCTGAATATTGTTTTTGATGAGCCGGACCATGTGGGTCATGAGAAAGGGCACGATACGGCGGACTATTACCGGAAGTTGGCAGAATTGGATGGCTATGTTGGACAAATCTTACAGGCAATTGATGAGGCTGGTATCCGTGAGGAGACAATCGTGATCGTCACCGCCGATCATGGAGGAATAGAGAAGGGACATGGCGGGAAAACAATGATGGAGATGGAAACACCCTTTATCATACAGGGTAAAGGAATTAAGCGAGGTTATGAGTTCCAGGAGAGCATGATGCAGTTCGATTGTGCGGCGACCATCGCTTATATCTTTGGCTTGGAGCAACCACAGGTGTGGATTGGCCGTCCCATGACGCAGGTGTTTGAATAAGTGATTACGGATAGTTGGTCGGCATGGTCTTTTTCTCAAAGTCCATAATAAGTGATGAGGATCTGGTGGCCCGTTTGAGGCAGGGCGACGAGAAGGCGTTTACGGCGATTTATGAACGTTATCATAAATTGCTGTATGTCCTCGCTTGGCGTTACCTCAAGAGCCCGGAGGCGGCAGAGGATGCTGTGCAACAGGTCTTCCTGAGGCTTTGGGAATCGCATCCAGTCTTGATGGTCAATGTGAATTTGAGGAATTATCTCTATACGATGATCAAGAACTGGGTGCTGAATGAGATCCGTAATGCCGATACGGCTTTGGAGAAATGTTATGAGATGGCCCAAGAGAGCGCTCCGTTCGAGGATGAATTGTTGCCTAAGTTGGAAGAAAAGGAGATGAGGCGAGAGATTTACCAGGCGATCGGTCAATTACCGGAGCAAAAACGGTTGGTTTGCCTTTATAAATTGCGGGAAAATCTCTCGAATCAGGAAATTGCCGAACGGATGGGCATCTCATTGCCAACAGTAAAAAGTCATTATACTCAGGCCATAAAAATGCTGAGAGCTGCGTTGAGCCATCTGTTTGTTCTAATTTTGGGGCTATAGGACTCATACTTTATGGGCGTTTATGTGTCAATATGATAAAATAGAGTCGGAAGTTTATGGATAAACCGGATCGTTTGATAATAGAGCGGACATTAGATAATGAAGCTTCTCCGGAGGAGGCAAGGCTGGTCATGCGTTGGTTCCAGACACCAGAAGGACAGGCTTGGTTGTCTCATAGAATGGATCAGGATGAGGCCGCGATTTTGTCTGGTAGCGAGGAGGAATGGGTAGATGGCCCAATTCCTTCTATGGCAATGTACCAGAAGATCATGGAACGATTGCGCTATCGAAAGCTCCGTCGTCGTTTGTTATATGCCGCTGCGGTCCTTATTCCCTTGTTTTTGTTTGCGGGCTTATTTTGGCAAATGGATCGTCGTTTCGACCTGTTGGTTGATGCTGGCATGCAGGAGATTGTCGTACCAAAAGGTGAGCGAATGCAAGTCGTTTTCCAGGATGGTAGTCGTGTACATCTGAATGCGGGCAGTCGGATACGTTATCCTAAACAATTCGGATGGAGTGAACGCCGGGTCGAGTTGAGCGGTGAAGGCTGGTTTGAGGTTTCGAAAAACGCGAAACGACCTTTTATAGTGGAACTGGGTCTGATGGATATAAAGGTATTGGGAACAACTTTTGATGTTAAGGCTTATGAAGAGGATCAAACGATCATGATTGCGTTAGAAACGGGTTCCATAGATGTGAACGCTTCCAATTATGAGAGCTTTCGAATGGAGCCGGGGGATAAAGCCTTATATGATAAATCTTCCCGACGGTTTGAGATCCATCGTTCGAGTGACGTTACGAAGTATTCAACTTGGCGAGAGGATCGGTTGGTCTTCCGCTCCGAGCCTTTGAGAGAGGTGTTGAATACGATTTCTAGAAATTACAATATTGAGTTTGAGGTGAAAGATACCTCGATATTGGACTATTCTTATACAATTACGATCGATACGACCGACTGGCGTATTGCCCTTAAAGAGTTAGAA
>DGYMR06203__coassemble_1353_pt1 | contig 15589 bp, 12 predicted proteins | sample DGYMR06203__metabat2_low_PE_012 | metagenome-assembled genome bin DGYMR06203
CACGGACAGCCAATTTCCATTGTTAACCTTAAATCTAATACCATGAAAAACACAACGCGAATATAATACATAATGTTATACAACATAGCTATTGGTCATTATATTTCCGATAATTGTCCAGAATTTAAAAAAGTTTAACCCTTATCCCCCAAAATAAGGAACTCCAATGTTAAATTAAACACAACCTTAATTCTATCATGAAAAATAAAAAAGCCCGCATCTTCATTTATATTTCATTTTTTCGTTTATATTTGCGAGAAACAAATAACAACTTGTTCAAAGAAACGCACTATGAACAACATCAAAAACATAGCAAACTCCTTCGCCGAAGAATATTGCAGTGACGCGATTTACCCATCCCACTTGTTCAAGGCTGTTCTGCACAAAAGCATGGGCCTGGTTCATTTCATAGAAAGTGAGCTTGACAAGGATTATTATTATCTCCAGGAATGGGCGGACGTACAGATGCAATTATCGCCACGAGCACCAAGACCCCAGAAAGACCTGGATTATTCCGAAGAGGCAATAGCGGTCATGGAAGAGGCCGACGCCTACAAGGAAAAATTTGGAATGAATGAATGCGAGCCGGTCTGCGTATTGGCCTCGCTGGTAACGCCCGGAGTCGGATTCACGTTCGAGCAATTAAAAACCCTGCCGCTCAACGCTGCTGAGATATGCGAGCGAATCGGACAACCATCTGCCTCTACGCCCGCAAATAGTCCAAGCCCCAAAAGTCCATCCAGGAACGGTGGCCTTATCAGTAAATACTGTATTAACAAAATTGAGGAAGCCCGCAATGGGAAGATTGGGCCTGTCGTCGGTTTCGAGAATGAGATATCGACTATTTTTGAGATTCTTGGACGTAAGACGAAATCGAACTTGTTGATCACGGGTGAGGCTGGTGTCGGAAAAACAGCACTGATAAACGCATTTGTCAAGCGATTGAATGAGGGACACATTCCCTCTTTCCTGGACAACGCGACCGCCTACGAGCTCGATCTTGCGGGTATTGGCGCCGACGCCTCCTACAAAGGAGAGCTGGAGGATCGTTTCAAGAATCTCATCCGTGAGATCAAGGAACAGCCCAATGCCATACTGATCATCGAGTCGATCGACAAATTATTCGATAAGCAAAGCAATCTTTATGGCACCTCAACCATTCTCAAGCAAGAATTGGCTAAAGGAGGCCTGCTGCTGCTTTGCACAGCCTCGATCGACGGTTATACAAAAAACATAGAAACAGATAAGGAATTTGTCACAAAGCTCGAGAAAATTACACTCGAAGAGCCAAACGCAAATCTCTGTTTACGCATATTGAAAGGCGCGTTGGGTACCTATTCCGAATATCATCATTTGGGAATAGAAGAACCAGTTATGATAGAGGCGATTCGCCTGGCCAAACGCTATCTGACAGAAAAGGCGCTGCCTGACTCAGCGTTCGACCTGATCGACCGGACCATGGCGCTCGTCAAAACAATGAACGACATGTCCACCAACGATATCGCTCTGCTCAAGGAAGAGCTCTCAACCTTGTCGAACCGACAAGGTAACGAGGAGGATAGTCAATTGATGACTGAACTGGAATGGTTGCATTATAAGCTAATGAACCAAGTCAGCTGTATCCTGATGGCCCAATTGGACGCTGATGTAGACTTCAGCAAGATAACGACCGTGAAGGAACGCATTGACTATCTCCAGAAAATACTCGAACAGTTGGCTCAATTGAGCCAGGAGAAACGAACCACGCTCTTGAGCGCGGACCTCTTCGCCGTTGTCGCGAAGCAAACCGGTATTCCTTTAGGAAAAGTGCAATCGAAAGAGCGCGACCGGTTGATCAATGCGGAGGCAACCTTAAAGAAACGGGTCGTCGGTCAGGATCACGCCGTGAAAATCGTCCTCGACGCCGTATTCGAATCGCGTTCGGGCCTGAACAAGAAAGGACAACCAATGGGCTCCTTCTTCTTCCTTGGACCGACCGGAACCGGTAAGACCGAATTGTCGAAAGCGCTGGCCGCTTTCCTGTTCGAAGACGAATCGGCGCTCATCCGCTTCGATATGTCGGAATTTAAGGAAGAGCATTCCGTGGCCTTGCTTTATGGAGCACCTCCGGGTTACGTCGGCTATGAGGAAGGTGGTTTACTGGTGAACAAGATCCGCCAAAAACCCTACTCAGTCGTCCTGTTCGACGAGATCGAAAAGGCACACAAGTCGGTATTCGACCTGTTCCTGCAGATACTCGACGAGGGAAAACTTCACGACCGTCTTGGACGTGTGGGCGATTTCTCAAACGCATTAATCCTCTTCACTTCCAATATTGGCAGCCAATTCATCGTCGACTCGTTCAACAAAGGAGCGATTCCCCAGAACAACGACCTGATGGAGATCATGCAAAACTATTTCAGGCCAGAGTTCCTCGGCCGGTTGACGGAGATCGTCCCCTTCTCACCGATTACGGAAGAGACCGTGACACGAATCTTCGACATCCACCTGAAAGGATTGCTTAAGCTATTGGAAGAGCAAGAGATCAAACTCGAAATCAGTCCGGAAGTCAAGCGACAAATTGCCATGATGGGTTACAATCCGCAATACGGCGCACGTCCCGTCATCGGCATTATCCGGAAAGAGCTTCGCCATCCGTTATCGAAACTGATCATCTCCGGCAAGATCAAGTCGGGCGATACGGTTGAGGTCCAGATGAAGGAAGGCGTACCAGAATTTGTGGTAAAATAGCATTACACGTGTTAACACGTAAATAAGAATTAAGAATAGTAAATATTGAACCATTACAAAACAAGACTGAATTATGGCAATGAAAGAGAATTTCATCTCAATGGCTCCAGATGAAGAATCAAATGCGAAAGTCACTCCGATTGATAACAACAAAACGCTGATGATTGACCAATACACATCAAACGTTGAACCTGGAAACCCTGAATTCGTTGAAGATATCCGGACGATAAACGACGCGTTCGTGCACTTCAAGCCTTCAGTTGAGGTCGATTTCGTCGATGAGGAAGGCGGATCAGTCAATGAGGTCCTTCACTTCAGCGAACTTCGTGACTTCGAGGCGCAAGGCGGTAAAGGCCGATTGGTAGAGAACAGCCAATTCCTTTCTGGCGTGAAGAAAAAAATCGATACCAACGCGAAGATCAGGAAGAGCATTGAGCAAAATCGTAAGCTCAGGGATATCCTGAAAGACAATTCAGCAAAAGAGGAACTGAAAGAGATGTTGCGAGCTATGCTCGAGGAGCTTGAGAATAATAAATAACCACACGAATAAATATTTAAATCATTATGGCAGAAACAGAATTACAAAAAAGCAACATAGCGTCGCAAGCCGCTTCCGGCGCAAGCGAGGCGCAACCCAAACAACCGTCAAAAGACATATCACAGTTGTTATCGGCCTTTGGTGGTTTCAATGCTGTTCGTGGCTTCATGCCCGATGCGGACAATCTGAATCCCGCACGTAAGGCCGCTAAAGCGGTCTTCTTGTCAGACAAGCGTTTCAAGGATAAACGGGAAAACTTGATTAACGATATCAAGGGCTGGCTTGAGATCCTGGACGAGGATCATGAGAGCGCTACCGAGTTTGCCGACGCATGCAAGGAGAAAGAAGAGAAATACACGAAGGTGCTGAGCCAAGGTATCACTGACGCGCTTTATGCCACGGCCAATCTGGAACGCTCATATCGGGCCCTCGATGGCTTCTTCAAGAACGCCAATACGGATAAGGTGAAAAATCTGCGTGTGATCAACGTCTATAAAGATGATATCGCCGACAGCGACTCCGGCTTCGCGCACGAGGTAGAGGTTTTGTTGCGAAATGGTTTCGATCGCTTGAGTTTGAAGGACTGCTACAGCTTACTGGTTGTCCCGGGCAATGTTTTCCAAGACAAGCCTACACTGCTGCAATGGGCTAAGATCGCTTTTAAATATAAGGTCATGCTGATCACCGACCATGCGGACGAATATTCGTTTGACGATCTGTTCTCTAACACGGAATGGTATCACGACAGCGATATCGAACTGCAGAACGTGATCATGACCGCCAACTGGCTCGTCGGCCGCGACTCCGAGAAAATGTCGGAAGACGAGAAAGATAGCCCCGCATTCTATGTTTATGGATCAGGCGCATTGGCCGGTAAGTTATACGACGAGAGCGCTAACATGGCCCAAGGTGCCGGCGGTAAGAAATATGGAACGCTGGATGGTGTCAAGGGTGTCAAGCTCGATCTCCTGAAATCCGAGATCGCCGCTTTAATGGACAACCAGGTTATCCCGATGGTTTATTCCGAGGGACGGGTTATGGCCTTCAACAACACCACACTCTACAATGGCGACAATACCGCCATGAAGGAGTATCCGATCGTTCGTGTATTCGACTGGGTCAAGAAAGTCCTGATGAACTATGTGCATGAGGTAGCCCTCGAGAACTGGGATCCTTATAATTCGCCCAAGAACCTGAAAGCGAAAATCCAAGCCTTCTTGAACGACTATAAGGGTTACGGTAACCTGTTCCAAAACTATGAGATCAAGGAGCCGACACAAGACCCGGTTACGAAGCGTATCACCTGTGATATCAGCCTGACGCCGTTCTACTCGGCAAAGAACTTTATCATCAAGGTTTCAGCTGACAAAAAAGACAAAGATGCCCAGATGGCATAACATATTAACTAGAATTACTAATTTTTTAAACGTACAATTATGGCAAAGACACCAGTAAAATTAGAAGTTGATGGCTATAAGGAACGGGAAGTCATGATGGTTAAATATGAGTTTGACCAAGCCACCGATGTAGAGGGACAAATGTCGGGTATTCCACGCGGCGGAAAAATCAACATCCGCGTTAAAGCCCTGAATGATGGTACTCCCGACCTGCTGGCATGGATGGTCGAGCGTAACTTGCCGAAGAACGGCGTGATCACTTTCCTCGAGACAAAGACCGGAAAAAATATGAAGACGATCAAGTTCACGAACGGCTATTGCGTCAATTTCGAGGAGAAATGGGAAGACAAGCAAGGCCATTTCGAGGAGATCGAGATCACGTGCCAGAAGATCGAATTCGAATCGGTCGTTTTTGAGAACGATTGGGCTTAAGCCTTAAACAAAACGTAATGTCTAATTTTAAACAATTGAAAACCTATGGCAGAAAATATCACACCGGTACAATTATCGGTAAAAGATTTCGAGACTCGTGAGGTCATGATGATTGACTACGCGTTTTCACAGACAACGGATCGTGAAGGCCAAATCTCCGGTATTCCTAGAGGTGGACGCATCGACATCCGCGTCAAGGCAATGAACGACGGTAACAACCAATTGCTGCAATGGATGCTCTCGCCGAATGATCCGCGTGATATCAAGATCACTTTCTATAACACCATCGATGGCTCGACCATGAAGGAACTGGAAGGCGTCGGATGCTATTGCGTGCATTACCTGGAGAAATGGGAAGATGGCGAGGAGCACTTCGAGCAACTGCAGATCGTCTGCCAGGAGCTGAAGAACGGCCCCGTTGACTTCCAGAATCCTTGGAAATAAAAAACTTGAGCCGCATAAGCAAGCGGTTTCATGCCCATTATTCCCCGGCAGACACATAATCTGCCGGGGAAATGATTCTATAAACCAAACGTAAAAAAGATATCGTTATGTCCTTATTCGCGAACTTATATATTGGGGATAACGCCTCCGGCAATTATACGAAAACGTATCAAGTGGTCCAATGCCAGGTCAAGGTGGCAAGAAAATTCGAAGCCTACATGCCCGACAGCGATCCGCGATGCGACCAAGTATTCCTGTCCGTCATCGCCCCGAGCAAAAATGACCTGGAATTGTTTGAGTGGTACATCGACCAGACCTCACTCTCCGGGAAGATCGTGATCGATCTGGCCAACCAATCGGCCAAATACGACATAACGGAGAGAACCTTCAAATTTGAGGACGCGAAATGCTTCTCAATCGCTGAGTCGTATGATATCAACGATACCAATCGCCATCAGCTCAAACTGGGGATCATGATGGAGAAACTGGAGATCGACGAGAAAACATTCCAATAAAAGCGAACCATCCAATTCAGGTCCTGTATGCGAAATATCTCAAATTATATCAAGGCAACCCTCTTTTTCGACGACTTCAGCGAGGTCAAGGTCAAGAAAGAGCAAGGCTTCACATTGCAACAATTCAATTACGAATGTTCCCGGAAAAGGAACAACATGGGGATGCCCTATGGCCCGACACGGACAACTATCTTACGGTTCCTGATCAAGTCGCTGCCAGACGGCTACCTGAAAGAGATTTACAAACGGCTGGACGAGAATGCAGACTCAAGCTTCTCGATCGTTTTCAACGCGACCTTCCGCATGGACGAGAACGGGGAAAACACGCTAAACGATTATGATAGCGCTCTAATCATAACAGGATTCGTGATTAGTGTCGACGAATCCTATGGCGAAGATCCCCAAACCTCAAAAGCAACCGCTAATCTGATGATGACAGATGTCGGGTTCCTAACGAAATCGATCACTTATGTCGGTAGCGATAATTACAAAAAGAGATTGTACATCAATTACTAAAATAGAATAAGAAAGAGCTATGGCAAACACCTATAAATTGACAATTAACGATATTCCTAAAGAAAACTTAAATCTTGAGCTCACCTATAATCAAAAAGACGAGTCAACACAAACCTTGAGTATAAATAACACGAATTATAAATGTACGCTCAATAAATTCAGCTACAAGAAAGCGATCTACCAGCCAGGAGAAATTCACATTGAATTGCAAGTAGGGAAAGAATCAAATGCCGCTATCTCATTCTCGGAAGTGAAAGATATACATAATGCTTTCATTGGAAAATTCTTCCAATTACAATATACAGGGAAAAAATCGTTGAACATCGCTGAACGCTATTACACCTTTGATGTCAAAATAGAGAAGCAAGGATCCGGGAAACCGCTGACCGTCAAAATCCAAGCCTTTGATCCGCTCAAATTCCTGGCATTGGACAAATATTGCATGGCGTATACTTGCAAAAAACTAATTAAGGATATTCTCATGAATAGCGCGGTTTGGCCCAACGGTATTCCAGAAACATTAACCGGGAAACTGAGCTCCGCCCAAAGCACGATGGATGAGATCAATAAATTAAAATATGAGATATACAACCTGAATGAAGAAATAGACAGCCTTCAGAATCAAAATCAAGACACCACCGAAAAAAAGAAAGAATTAGAACAAAAAACGAAAGACCTCCAAACAAAAGAGGAAGACGCGTTCATCGTGACGAATACCCTCTTCTTGACCTATACAAACAATACGGATAAGACCTATACTGAATTCATCCAGCCCTATCTCGTGCAATACAACGAGAGTTTTCTCGATTTCCTGGTACGGGTCACCAACCGATGCGGGGAATTCTTCTACTACGAGGGCGGGAAAATCCATATTGGCTGGGAAGCGACGGATCCCATAACCATCCAGGAATATGTTTCCGTCAAGTTCCCGCAAGAGATCAGCACGGCATGGGCCGATTACGCGATCGCCGATATACACAACGACTATACGCAAGGCAAGAATATAATAAATTTCGCCGCGCCAATAGTCATGCGCGACTCCGAACTGGCATTCGATGAGAACCTGGCAAAGATCCCGCCCAAAGGCGAATACACCTCTTGGCAAGATTTCGCCCTATTCCCGGGTTGTTACTTTGTCAACAACATCTCCGGAGCCCTAAACTCGGCCACTATAACCGAGATGATGGAATTTTATGTTTTTAAATCCATGGCTTCCTTAATTAACAGCAAAGTACTATCCATCGATACGAACAATTCTTACGAAAAAAGCAACTTTGACAGCAGTAAACCCTATTTCGACGAAAGGAAAAACGGAGACGACCTTCATCCTTTCAGCACGAACGACACCAACAAGAGCGTAAAATCGATGACCGCCTATTGTCTGGATTTTTACACCAATATCCGGAATGGCATCGAATCGGCGGAGCGGTCGCGCCTCCAAATTGAGTTAGGAGACCATTATTGCGAGGCCTCTTTGGGCAGCCTGATCCAATTTGAAGGCGATACGCAACAATATATTGTCGTTAAGATCGAAAGCCAAATCGACAGTCAAACCGGCAAGTTAGGACTCAGCGGCGGCGAGACTCTCAGTATGGAGGTTATCCCTTACACTGAGGGAGAAACTGTTTATCCCCCATCAGCCCACGTGGAACCGATGCGATCGGCCAAAGCGCAGAGGGCCATTATCACCCACAACCAAGATCCGCTCAAGATGAACCGGGTGCGTGTCCGCTACCCATGGCAAGGAAAGACGGAAAGCGCTGACGACCTGAAGGCATCCGAGGACTCTACGCCGTGGATTCGCATCGCCCTCCCCATGGCTTCCGACGGAAGTGGTTTCAACTTCCTGCCCGAGGTCGGCGATGAGGCGATCATCAACTTCGAGAACGGGAATATCGAAAAGCCTTATGTGGAGGGAATGCTCTATTCTGGTGGACAAACGGTACCATTCAGCCATAAACGCAACAACGCACGAGTCCTCTCGTCGGTCAATGGTCATTGCATCATTTTCTCAGACCCAGGATCCAGCACGAACGCGATCAAGAGCCTATCCCCGTTATGGAGTACGATCAGCAGCTTTATCCCTACCGCTAAGTTTCCATTTAAAGACGATGATGTCCGTAAAGCGATGGGCGGTATTGAGTTGACAGACGAATATGGGCTCTATTCCATCTCCATGTCTACGGAAAAACGGGCCATCTCCGTCGATTCCCCTTTCGGGAATGTCAGCATCAACGCCTTTACCGGCATCACGATCAGCGCGCCGAATGGAAACATAAAAATTGAAGGTAAAAATATTGATATCGTAGCAGGGAATAACCTATCCATCAGTTCGGGCAATAATATCGATACGGAATTCTGGCCTTTCAAATGGGACAAAGAAAAACAAGATTTCGTAGGGACAAAAGAAGGAAGAGATTTCGGCAAAGGTCTTCTAAAAACTGCCATCGGAAAATTATCTCCAATAGATATGAAATTAATTCGCACTATCATAGAAACTTTCCTACGGCCGATCGGTGGAACGATGCTCATAAAGTCGTACAGGTATATGCGATTAGAAGCAGGCAAAGGATCCGCAAAAATTGCTGATCGAAACTTCATTAAGCAACGTTGGTTTAAGTCTGATAAAGTTAAAGCATTTTTTAAAGGTTCGTTCAATCACGACTCGAGTGATATTTTAAAGGACTTCCTCCCCACTGACAACGTTTATCGCATAGTAGATAATCTAAAAAATTTTATTTTAGATATACACCGAACGCACGCCCTATGCACAAGAATAATAAACGAAAAAACACCAGTATATACAAACGCATACAACACACTAACTGCTATAAACAATTATGCCAATAATATTGAAGGCGTACTAAAAACGACAGACGAATTAATATCAGACGCTACAAACAATACAGCCTATAATCCCATAACTGTAAACAATCCGGTAGCCGAACAAGACGAGCAGCCTGCGCCAATAGACTCGGCATTACAATCCGCAGTCAATAATCTTAACCAGCGTGGAAGAGAGTTGTCTTCAATTATAAGTACCACGAAAGAAGACAACATTTGGGCTGCTATTACCCCTCCTTTATCTGATAATGCTAAAGATATCATCAATAACGCATCCATAAAACCAAAAATCGAAGCAATCTATGGGGACGTTTGCTGGCATAAAGATCATACCATCCAAGTTCGGGACGAAAATAATATTGCTATTCCTAAATCGAAAATGCGGGAAGCGCTGTATCTCATCCTGAAAAAAGCGATAGAAAAACAAGACAGTAGTTATTATTATCTTTCCGTTGAGAGTGATTTTTCCAACTTCAATGACGATGCGGAATGGAATAATCTTGTCGATGGAATCCAAATCCGGTTCACAGAACAACAATCAAACAAAAAAAAGGATTTCCTCATAAGCTGCCTTAACATAAGCGATATGGCAGACCAATATGTATGGGACAAGACAGAAACAGGAGAGATACTTTTCTCGGATAAGGAAGGGAAAACATTACACTTTTCTGAGACAGGCATTACAGACTATGAGCGAACTTATGATACTCAGGCCAAAATTAACGATTTAAAACAAATATTAAACGTATAAATTAACTCTAAATTACGCAATAAATATGGATATTATAACAGCACAATTCTCAGACTGGAAAAGCGCATTAGAGGATTTTCAGAAAAGTGTGGAAAAAGACCTTGAAGAGATCCGCAAACAAAAAAATGAAATCCAGCAAATGAAAACGGAAATAATAAACCGTTTGGGGCAGGGACAATACATCCGTGACAACAACCGTATTGTCATTTCTGCGCCTGAAATCGTAATTGGCAACGTGGACAAAAGCGGAACCTTATGGAACAGTTATTCCCGAGTCATCATCCGAGGTAGCGATGTCAGTCTGGAAGGCGTTGGGAACGGGGTGACAGGCACCGGAACCATCATCAGTCGGGCGGCAAGCATACGGCAAATCGCTGTCGATCCGGGTATAGACGGTATGGAAAGCGTTGTACAGCCAATCTCTGAAATTGTCTCCCAAGCCCGCAGTGTCACGCTTAGGGGTGAAACCGCAAAGGACTTTTTCCCTAATGCCGCAAGCGGAGGCGAAGGTATTTCCCTTTCTTCCGACAGTGCGATCTGCATCGACGCAACTAAACCATGCGACACGTTGAAGGAACAATTGGATAATCAAGAGTCAGGACTGAAAAAACTGGTCACCAACCTCAAGGAAGAGATGAACGAGGCCAAGTCGATGACGGCATCCCTCTTCTCCAAACTGAACGAGCTCGCCCAAAAAGGCACTATGAATAACGACCTGATCGATACCCGCACCAATTACCTCGACATCGAGGAGCTGCATACAGAGTTCCGACAGCTTTCGAGCAGCCTCTACAGCACGATGACCAACTATTTCAACGTCCTCTCGCGCCTTGCCGAGGCGAACCGGCAGCTGGATTGCGTCAAGGAGCAGAAGGAGGAGGTAAACAAAATAAAGTCGTCTTTCAAGGAGAAGACGACGGACACCTTCATCTCGCTTCGCTCCGAGAACATCAACCTGACCTCGACCGACGGCGAAGGCAACCTGCGAACCAACGACGGCGCGGGCATCGGGCTGGCGGGCAAAGAAATCAGCCTCAGCTCCTACGACAACGACGGAGCATTGATCAAGGAGAGCGGCATTTTCATGGGTTCTCAGGAGGTGGAGATCAATACCGCCAATCCCAAAATATCAGACAAGAACATTGACCTGCCGGCGGAAGGAAGCGTACGCGTCGTCTCGAAAGCGATTGAGGTCGAGGCGGTGGACTACGAGACGAAAAACAACAAGACCGAGGAAAAGAGCCTGACCAAAGAGGGCTCGTTCGCCGTCCGGGCGGAGAAGATCAACCTCAACGCTACCGACACGGAAGGCAAGGCGACCGGATCGATCGCCGCCAACGCCAAGGCGGTCGAGGTCAAGGCAATGGACGTGGACAAGGAGAAACGGACCGACAAGAGCCTGGCCGCTGGCAGCACCCTGCTCCTGTTGGCAGAGAAGGTTTACGCCGGATCAAAAGACAAGAAGACCAAGAGCAAGAGCGTACAGGTGGCTTCCGACAAGGTGGGTCTCTTTGGCGATACGACTGTCGAACTCCAGCAAGATGGCAAGGCGATCCTGCAATTGAGCGGTGGCGACGCTTCGCTTTCCGGCAGCAAGACCACTTTCTATGGCGAGACCACCCTGCAAGGAAAGGTCACCTTCAAGTCTGATGTCACCGCCGGCACGGTCGATATGAAGAACCTTAAGGTACAAACCTCATTCAAGACGCCCTACACGACCGAAGGCATGTCCGTTCCAGGAGCGCCTTCCACCGCGAAACTGAGCGCTAAATTGAGCGAGGAGGAATTGAAGTCGAACAGCTAATATAAGGAGGAAGAATATGGCAAAATATGTTTGTATGGGCGCGACCCTGAAATGCTCTTTCGGGATGACGCCCTCCACCTTAATGGTCACGGTCCCCTTGCGGCCAATGATCCAGAACAAGCCGAAAGCCACCATCATGGATTTCGCGCCGATGGTCAACATCCTGCCTTTCGGCATGTGCCAATCGTTAAGCAATCCGACGGTCGCCTCGGCCACCTCGGCCGCGATGGGCGTACTGACACCGATGCCCTGCATCCCGGCCATCGTGGCCCCTTGGGCTCCGGGCGGTAAGGAACTGATCACCAATATGCCTGCCCTGCTCGACAACTGCAAGCTGATGTGCGCCTATGGCGGCAGTATCTCGATCACGATGCCGGGCCACACGTGCGACTCGCAAGGGAAATAAAATCTCACTGTAGGGGCTCACAGATTGTGCGCCCCTATTCATTATACTATTCCTCACCAACGAACTGGCTCAAATCCAGCTTAGAACCCTTGTCCTCACCACGGGCAGCCTGTCGTTCGCTCTCCGCTTTTTCAGATTCCGCCTTTTTCGTCAGGTATTCCTGATAAGCTGTCTCAATCTGTTTCTCCTTTTCTTCCCGATAGGACTTACAGGTCTCCATAATCTGGTCGTACAATTTCTTGAGCTCTTCTTTCGCCTCATCGATCTCCTCGGGCTTGGCGCCTACCAATTGCTTAGCGATCTTTACATCGTAGGCTGCGTTGGCCGCCTCGATCTTCGCTGTCATCTCTTCGTAAACGGCTTTTACGTAGTCCATACCCGCATCGTGGCGATCGTCGTTCACCTCGGGCATCGTACACAAGACATACTTATCGTCTTCCTCTTCCGATTCTGCCCCATCAGAACTCTCTTCCTCCTCGTTCATTGACTTCTGCTCTATCTTATAATCCGGATGCGCTTGCGCGACCGCCTTGCAAATAGCAAACAGGCTGTCTTGCTCTTTGGGGATCAAGGCAAACTGATCGTCCTTGGGTATCGCCACATCGGCCACATCCTCAAGGTTCATCGACTCATCGCCCAACTCAACCTCGACCGACAACAACGCGGCCGGTTCGGCCTTCACGCCGAAATGCATAAACTGGTAATTCATAAACACCGCGAAACCGCTCATCTTCTGTTGAGCCTCGCGCAACAGGTTATAAACCGATCTTCTCATATCCTTTTCTTATATATTATATCATTCGATTCTCTCAATACTCTTTCCTCAATTTCAACTCCAAGCTCAAGTTCACGATGTCGTTCCCCCGCAAGTGGATCACTTGCTCCGCCTCCTTCCGTCCTTTCACCAAATGGACTCGATAGGTCCGATCGACCGGTAAGTTGCGCAATACGCAAGGCGTGAATCCCACCGCCAAGCCGTTCAGGAAAACTGCCGCATCGACCTCATCACACGACACGTTCAACAGGCCATAATCGGCCTTCGGCGAGATCAGGTTCAATTCCACCATCTTGCCCGCCTCGACCCAGAAGAAATCGGTTCGCGACTCCAATCCCTCTTTCCTCGAGCTGACAGAATAGAAGCCCGGCATCAACTCTCCTTGCCACTCACCTCGCCCAACCAACTCACGGTTAAGCCAGATCTCCGTGTCCTCGTCGAACGCCGTAATATGAACATCCGACACGGCTGAAGCAAGAGTCGTATCACCACGCAAAACCGGAGCCGAAGGCTTTCCCTCCACAGGCACCGCATCAGCAACTAACGAGGAATCCGGCAAGAAAGAAGCTTGCTCCGGAAGCGGCTCGCCCCGTCTTGACGGACGTAAAGCCACACCTCGCAAATCGATCACCTTCCGTTCCGCATTGGCGATCTCAACCAAACGATCATAATAGATCCAATCGCCCTTCTCTATAGTCAGCCGATAACGCCCCGGTCTCAATCGTCCCGTTTCCGCACGCACAGAGCCAATCGATTTACCATCCAACAAGATCCGGACATCACTCAGATCGGTCTCTACCGTCAGGTAAGCGTAAAATGCCTCCAGAACAAACAGCTTCTCGAGCCGGGCGGAATCCGTCAACTCAATCGTATCACTCAAAGGCATATAAAATGGGGACTCAATCCGGCAGGCATGCTTACCGATAGGTAAATATAGTGACAACTGTCCATCCTGGATTTGGTACATCACGCTGTCCACATAGACAATCGCCCGCTCCGGTCTCACTGAGAGCAGGGCCCATTGCTTTTCCTGACGATATTCCTTATCCAGGCTCTCCGTATAGAGATAGGCATGGTAATGCTTTTTCCGCTTCAATACCTCAGGCGCTTTCCAGGTATATTGCCCATAAACAGGATGCTTGATCGTCAAGAAATCACACTTATGAGGCAAGGCCAACGTAACAAATCCCTCGCCTTCAGTTGTCTCGACCGCCACGCCACCCGTCGAGAACTCAAATCCCTTCTCGTTCGTGATCAGGTCGAGCAAGGCGAAACGCTTGTCGGTCGTGAACGGTGCCTTCCGCAGGAACGGTTTCTTATAGCGTCCCAAGTCCTCGACACGCATCCGCTGTGCCATCACCATCGGAACGACCAGCAAGCAGCCTAAAATAATCCACAAATACCTCATGCTCTTTGGAGTACTATTTTATTGATAGCAAACTTACGGAAAATCTATGGAAAAACCTTCAGAAATGATGAAAATGGATTAACCTGAACTTTTACAATAACACACAATGCCAATCTAAAATCGGCCGACAACAAGAATATTTGCTTAAACCTAACAAGAAAGGAATAGTCTAACAATTGGTCAGGTTATTCTTCTTTGCTATTTTTGAGTATCATCAAAATGAAAGATTATGAAAAAGCTTCTGTTCATATGGTTTTCATTAGTCGTTATCAGTGAGCTTGCCGCACACAGCAACGATTATACAGACATGTCCACATGGCAGGAAAGCAAGATCTGGAAAGGACTTACAGATAGCACTTGGGGTTTCCAATGTTTGCCGGACAGCTTAACGATTGGTACCGACACTGTAAAATACATAACAGACAACAGTATTGAAGGGCAACGTAAATATGAAGAACGTTTGGACAGTATCTGGCGCAAAGAAGATATTTGGAACAAGGGTGTCGCCAAAATAACTGGAGAACCTGTCAAAGATTTATCCACGATAGAACCGCCACGATGGGCAGTATGGGATTATGATCTTACAAAATACTATGTTTCCCAAATGAAATACCCGGAAGAGTTACTGGAAAAGAATATAGCAGGTTACTCCGTAACGATGTTTACCATAGATACTATGGGAATGCCACGAAATATCAATATCTTGACAACCATACATAAAGACTTTGACAGGGAAGTCATCAGACTGACCAAAGAGCTTCCACACTGCCTGCCATGCCGGGACAGGAATGGGAAGCGGATGGAATGTTTATACACGGTATATGTACCTTTCCTGCCACAACATTATAGAGACAGAGTAAAAGCAGACAGCATTGCGGAGGAAAATGCGAAGCATAGCTTCGTCGAATGGGAAGCCGTATCTTATTTTCAAGACGGGAAACCAAGTGCCGCACAAGATTACATTACTCAACACCTGGTATATGACTCTTCATTGTTGGATGACAAACAACAAACAAGAGGAATTTATAC
>DGYMR06203__coassemble_1454_pt1 | contig 14738 bp, 13 predicted proteins | sample DGYMR06203__metabat2_low_PE_012 | metagenome-assembled genome bin DGYMR06203
TTTTTACGCATGTTACTAAATAATTTGTGTCAACTTATTTAGTACACTACAAACACCGCTTTGTGTTCATTTCTTTCCTGAGGCAATCTTTAAAGCGGATAAAAATGCTTACATTTGTCCCTATGCTAAAACAATATAAACGATATAAGCACATGAGAAAAAAACGATGGACGGCCATGTGTTTGGCTATTTGGGGCATGATCGGGCCGTTGGCGGCGCAAACGCCAGAAGAGAGAGGATTGGAAGTGATTAATCGGGCGACCGCCGAGGCGCATATTGGCTTTCTGGCCGATGATGACCTGCTTGGTCGGGAGGCGGGAACACGTGAGGGCCGGATCGCCGGCGATTATATCGTGGCGAACCTCAAGTCGTTGGGCATAGCGCCATTGGATGGAAGTTATTATCATCCTTTTGAGGCTTATCATCTTGAGCGACAAAAAAGAGGGGCCCGTTGGCAAGTGGAGCCGGATTCGATCGTAAAGATCAAGCAAACGAATGCCTACCAGAAAATGTCCCTCAACAATATCTTGGGTGTTATTGAGGGGAAAAATCCAAATGAGATCGTGATCGTTGGCGCGCACTATGATCATCTGGGGCTCGATCCTTTCCTGGAGGGCGACCAGATCTATAACGGGGCGGATGACAATGCCTCGGGCGTGTCGGCCGTCTTACAGATAGCTCGGGCGTTTGTCGCGACGGGCGAGCGACCGGAGCGAACCGTGATTTTCGCCTTTTGGGATGGCGAGGAAAAAGGTCTGCTTGGCTCACGTCATTTTACCCGTAGTTATCCGGAGATCGGGAAGGTGAAGGGTTACTTGAATTTTGATATGATCGGCCGCAACAACGACGAGTCTAAACCGAAGCATGTGGTCTACTTTTATACGGAGTCGCATCCCGCTTTTGGGGAATGGCTGAAGGGCGATATCAAGAAATATTCCCTGGGATTGGAACCGGATTATCGGCCTTGGGACAAACCGGTGGGTGGCAGCGATAACGGCTCGTTCGCACGGTTGGAGATCCCGATCATCTGGTATCATACCGACGCTCATCCCGATTATCACCAGCCGAGTGATCATGCCGAGCGGATCAACTGGGAGAAGGTGGTCGCCATCACGAAGGCCTCGTTCCTCAACATGTGGTACATGGCCAATAAGAAGGAATTTTGAGGTATATATATTAATGTAAAAGAAAAGGGCGACATGCTTTGGAGGGAAGATCCCGCCGGCATGTCGCCCTTTATTGTATCGGACTTTTCTTGTCTATTATTGCATACCTTCAGTCTGGACGTTCTTGTTGATCTTCTTGATCAATCCCTGCAGAACAGCGCCTGGGCCTAACTCGATGAAGTGGTCAGCGCCATCGGCGATCATGTTCTGTACGCTCTGTGTCCATTTAACCGGAGCGGTCAGCTGAGCGATCAGGTTAGCCTTGATCGTATCCGGGCAAGTCTCTGCCTTCGTGCTGACATTCTGATAAACCGGGCAAGAAGGCTTGCTGAAGTTTGTAGCCTCGATAGCCGCGGCCAATTCAGCTCTGGCCGGTTCCATTAACGGAGAGTGGAAAGCACCGCCCACTTTCAGCTTCAAGGCACGTTTAGCGCCTGCGGCCAACATCTTTTCGCAAGCTGCGTCGATACCTGGGATAGAACCGGAGATCACAAGCTGTCCCGGGCAGTTATAGTTGGCGCAAACGACAACCTCGCCCTCTATGCTGGCGCAAATCTCCTCAACCTTCTCATCCGGCAAGGCAAGTACGGCCGCCATGGTGGAAGGAGTCGCCTCGCATGCCTTCTGCATGGCCATGGCACGTTTTGAGACCAGGACAAGGCCATCCTCGAACGACAGGGCGCCAGCGGCAACCAAAGCGGAGAACTCACCCAATGAGTGACCGGCTGTCATGTCGGGCTGGAATTGGTCGCCTAACGTCTTCGCTAAAATAACGGAGTGTAAGAAAATAGCGGGTTGAGTCACTTTTGTCTGTCTCAAGTCCTCATCCGTCCCGCTGAACATCATATCGATGATACGGAATCCCAAAATATCATTCGCTTTGTCAAACAACTCTTTAGCAAGAGCGTTACTTTCGTAAAGGCCTTTGCCCATACCTACGAACTGGGCGCCTTGGCCAGGAAATACGTACGCTTTCATATTTCTAATAATTTTCTAATTTTGTTTTTTTAGACCTCGCGAAGGTAATAAATTTGGGAGAATGTAACTTATAATTAATAACAAATACTATCTTTGCCCCCGTAAAACAAGAGTAATTTAAACTAAATGTTTTTTAATATCATGAATGAGTTATTATTTATTGGAAATTTAGGAACAGGTGAGATTATCATTATCGCTATTATCGTATTGTTGTTGTTCGGTGGAAAGAAGATCCCCGAGTTGATGAAAGGCATCGGTAAGGGCGTGAAGAATTTCAAGGATGGCGTTAAAGGTTTGGAAGACGATATTAAGATAGACGATAACGATACTACAAAGAAATAAGGCGAGATGCAACAGACTGATGAGATGTCATTCTGGGATCACCTGGAAGAACTCCGTTGGACGTTGTTTCGTTCTATTTTAGCGCTCTTTATTTTCGCGATCGGCGGATTCGCCGTCATGCCGTGGCTGTTCGATAATGTCGTGATGGCACCTTGCAGTTCCGACTTTATCGTCTATAGGGAAATGTGCAAGATTAGTGAATATTTGCCTTTCCTGCCGGATTTTTGTAACCAGGAGTATCATGTGAATATTGTCAACATCAAGTTGGCGTCGCAGTTCTTTACGCACATGACCACCTCTTTTTGGCTGGCATTGCTCCTGACCTTCCCTTATCTGATGTATGAGGTATGGAAGTTTATCAGTCCGGCTCTTTATGAGAACGAGAAGAAGAACGTCCGCTGGGTGTTCCTGTTCGGAACGGTCATGTTTTTTATCGGTTGCGCCGTTGGTTATTTTCTGGTGTTTCCGATGACACTTAGGTTCTTGGCGACCTATCAGTTGAGTGCGGCGATAACGGAGCAGGTTTCCCTGGATTCTTATATGGACAATTTCCTGATGTTGATTTTCGTCATGGGAATTGTTTTCGAGATGCCGTTATTGTCATGGCTCTTGTCTAAGATTGGATTGTTGAATCGCTCGTTCTTCCATAAATACAGGCGGCACGCGATCGTCGGCCTGTTGGTTGCGGCGGCTTTCATAACGCCAAGTAGCGATCCGTTCACTTTGGGAATTGTCTTTTTCCCGTTGTATGGGTTGTATGAATTGAGCGCGTTCTTTGTCAAGAAAGCACCGGACGATGATGAGGTGGATGAGGACGAGAGTGACGATGACGCTTGATGAGGAAAGACTATTAAAGGCTTAAACGTATAACGTAAGATTGAAATAGTTGGTGCTGGTATTTTTTCTTAAGGAAAAGGAACCTGTTGCCAACTATTTTTCGGTTTTTAGGGGCCATCTATATCCATTTGTATATAACATTTTGATTTCTAATAAAATATTCATATCTATGAAGAGATATATTCGTGTTTTTGTCTTCAGTCTCTTCGGATTGTTTGCCGTGTTGGTCGCTTATGGGCAGGAACCGGAGTCCAGGATCGATACGACGAGGCAGTCTCAGGAGGAAATTCAGGAAATGTATTTGACGTATGCTTCGATTGTCGCGTCGAAACATGAGCAGGAAAAGAAGGAATATACGGCAAGGACTTTGATTATGCCCGTATTTGGCTTTGGCGCTTCCCAGTTGTCAGGAGGTATCATGGTGGGTTATATGGCCCGGATGGGAGGATATGTGAAATTGAAATCGGGCTTGACCAGCAGTTTGTCGACGGGTGATCTGGAGTGCGAAAAGGGAGGTTACGTGGAAGGCGGAGACCAACCGTTGTGGTTTACCGGCAATAAGCACAAAAGCCGTTTCGCCGCGACTGCCGGTGTGACCTATGCGATCACGAAGCCTGTTTTCGCTTATGTCGGTGTTGGTTATGGTAACCGGACCTTGGCGTGGGAGACAACAGACGGTGGCTGGGCGAAGGTCAGCGACTACTCTTTCAATGGTGTTGAGGTGGAAGCCGGCGCGATCGCCTATTGGGAAAGATTGGCCTTCTCGGTGGGTGTCCAGACAAATAGTTTCAAATATTTAGAGGGAAATATTGGTATAGGCGTTATTTTCTGAAAGGATGGATGTTATGAACAAGATTTTTATGAATATAAGGAAGATCGGGTTGGGTATGGCCCTGTTGGGTGCCTTGTGCGCTTGCGAGAAGGATGAGGAGCCGATCGTTTTTTCCGCGAAGTTGGAGGTTCATGAGCCATTGACGGTTGGCCGGACTTTCGCGACCTTGAACGGTTCGGTGACTCTCGACGGCTCGGCGACGGTTAAGGAGGTTGGTTTTGTCTATTGGGAAGCGGGAAGTCCCGAAGAAAAGACGACCGTGGAGGGTGATACGCTCGCCTTGTCGGAAGTGACTGTTCAACTCGAGGGGTTGAGAATGGAGACCGAATACGAGTATCAACTTTTTGTGGGTAACGGACAGAGCCAGAAAAAAAGTAGCGTATCTCGTTTCTCGACAACCCGCACAAGTGTTCCCTTGTTGTCGGAAGTCTCTTATGATACGGCAACGGGGCAGCTTTCCGCATTGATTAAGGACGATGGTATTGATGGTACGGGCGACTACTTGGAGCAAAAAGGTTTCTGTTGGGGTACACGTGTGAACCCTACGATCTCCGGTAATATGATTGAGGTTGAGGAATCCGGTTTGGACATGATCGCCACTTTTCCGGAGGCGCTGACCGAGACAATCTATGTCAGGGCTTTCGCCCAAAATAATATTGGCTATCTGGCTTATGGCCCGACCTTGAAAATTACGCCGGGTGAGGAGCCGGTTGAGCCGGGCGACTCGACGGAGGTGAAATGGGCTTTGGGCGAGATCGCTGTTGTGGATACGCTGGCTCGTACGTTCCAGGGAACGGTTGCCACGAAAGGTGATGCGGTCGTATCGGCTTGGGGCTTCTGTTGGAATCAGGCGGGTAATCCGACAATTGAGGAAAACCGGGTGGAGACCGATTCTACGTTGGTGGCCAACCTGACCGACCTGCTTGATGATCAAACCTATTATGTGAAGGCTTATCTGGTGGCAAACGATAGTGTCATTTACAGCCCGGAATTGACTTTCTTAAGTCGATCAGTGGTTGAGATTGTAGAGCCTACAGTTGGTAACGTCAGCTTAGTGGATGAGAATACCTATACGATGAGTGCCTCTGTCGTGAATGATGGAGGATCGCCTGTCGCTAAAAAAGGCTTCTGTTGGAGTGATACGGAGATCCCGACTCTTGAGAATGGTGGCTGGGTCGTAGCTGACGAGAATTTCATGGCAACTTTGCAAGATTATCTGATGCAAGGGAAGACCTATTCTATCCGGGCGTTTGCGACGAATGAGGCGGGTATGACCGGTTATAGTGAGGTCTTAACGTTAACCATCAAGGATCAGCAAACAGGTCTGCTCCCGGTTTTAGGGCAGGTGACAATCTCGGATGGTGATCTTTTCTCGTGCGAGATTCTTGATGAGGGCGCTTCCGCTATTAATTATAAAGGCTTCTGTTGGAGCAAGGAGTCGGCTGAGCCGGTTTGGGATAGTGCCTGGAGTGTCTTTACGCCAACAAGCTTCTCCTCCAGGATCGAGCTCTCTCCAGGACATTATTACCTGCGCGCTTTTGCGGTGAATGGAGATGGCATCAGCTATAGCGAGCCGGTTGAGGTTACCATCGACTCGGAAGATGAGGGTTACCTGCCTTTGCTTGGTGAGATCACGCCGGTTGAGGGCATGTCTGACCTTTATCAATGTGAGGTTCTTGATGATCGAGGCATGGAGATCTCGGTCCGTGGTTATTGCTGGACAAACGAGCCGAATATTCTCCCAACCATCTGGGGGGAACGGCTGGAGGTGGATGAGTCATTTATTTTCGACGCGACGAATCTCTCTTCTGCGGGAAACTATTATGTAAGGGCCTACGTGGTGACGGCTTCTGGCGAGATAGTGTATAGTACTTCTACCGTAATTAAGCGGTGAATTTGATATTTAATTTGTAAGAAGAAATCCGACAAGAATGAGTCCCCTTTAATTGGGGGGAATTTAATTCTTGTCGGATTTTTTAATTCTGTTCAGCAGATATTTCTATCTGTTTATTTCCAATCCACCAACGATGATTTGAAGTAGTTCCAGTTCATAGCGTCCCAGATCAGTGAGTGGGAGGCAAGGCGGACTTTGTACTCATCCCAGTTGGTGTTTTCTACAGCCGACCAGCCCTTTTCGGCGACACCGGCCAAGCGAGGCATCAACAGGAACTGCAGGTCGCTGAAGCTACGGACGGTCTCGCACCAGATAGCTGCCTCCACACCGGCGATATCCTTGGCCGGATCCAGACGATCATCGAATTTAGCCGGATTCCAGTCGTACATCTCAGCTATGGTCTGCTTGGTATAGCCCGCGAGGCCCAATCGGCCTTGCTCCGCGGCTTGTGTAGAATCGACGCTGGCCTCCTTATAAGGATGGTCGAGATAGACATAGCCACTTGGCGACAAGATGATCCGAGCCTTCTTCTCCAGTCCGAGACCCATGTCTTTGGCGTTTTTCATGAAGGCCTCTTTCATCATTTCCTGGAGTTCTTTAGGCATAGTCGATTTCTTCTTTTTGGTGGTGTCGCTAGCGTTATCAGCGGATGGCGTGTTCTTATAGTGCACCCAATATTGCATCAGGTCGCCCTCGTCAAGATTCGTGCGGGCGGATTCTTGCCAGCCGACAACCTTCTTGCCCTGCTCTTTCACGATACGGCGGGTTTGATCGACAAACCGGACATATTTATCCTCTGATAATCCCCAAGTCTCGTCGCCTCCGATGTGGATATAGCTGCCGGGCGTCATGGCGGCCAGCTCAGCGATTACATCCTTGACCAATTGGGTCGCCTTCGGGTCATCCACGTCGAGCGCGCCGATGGCCTGTCCGCTCATGTTCAGGTCGAAATTCATCTTGGTGGCGTTCCTCAGCTCCGGATAGGCGGCGAAGATGGCCTTGGTGTGGCCCGGCAGGTCGATCTCCGGGACAACGGTGATGAAACGCTCCTGGGCATACGCGACAATATCCTTGTATTGCGCTTGCGTGAAGAAACCGACCGGCTTGCCGTCGTTCTCGAGCGTGCCGCCGATCTCCGTCAGCTTGGGATGGCTCTTGATCTCGACGCGCCAGCCCTCGTTGTCGGTCAGGTGCATGTGCAGCACGTTGAGCTTATAAAGCGCCATCAGGTCGATGACCTGTTTCACCTCGTCGACCGTAAAGAAACAACGGCAGACATCGAGCGAGAGGCCACGCCAGGCGAAGCGGGGATTATCCACGACGCTCAGGGTGGGGAGGTAGCGCGTCTCGCCCGGCGCGGCCGGATTGCCGGCGATCAATTGCTTCAACGAGGTCGCGCCGCGATAGACACCCTCCGCGGCCAGTCCCTCGATGGTGATGTTGTCCGCCTGTATGTCGAGCGCGTAACGCTCGTCGGCCGGATTGCCCTCCTTGGCACTGACGCCATAGGCGGCCGGCAAGGCGGCCAGCTTCTGGTTCGTCGCGTTCAATGAGAGGAAGATCCCCTTGCCCGGCTGGGGCGTGGCAGCCTCGGCCACGGTCAATGTGAGGCCGGCTTGGCGTTTGGCGTAAGCGGCCAGATCGTTGGCGATCCCTTTCAGGGATGGATCCGAATAAGAGATGACGCTGTTTGGTTTCAGAGCGAAATTACTTTTTGTAACGGTTGTTTGTGTGGGCGCGGGAACTAAATTGAAGTTTCTTGGGCCGACCTCTGGTGATGAGCAGGCGGTCAGCAACCCAAAGCCACATATCGCGGCAAAGGCGCGCCAATAAGAAATTTTTTTCATCTGTATTTGTTTTTAGTTGAAATTACGCCTTAAAGTTACGCGAAAAAAGGACAGGATGAGTATTGAATCGTGTCGACGTTTACGGATGTGGAAATATTAAAAAAATGATTACCTTTGGATTTTGATAGGCGATCCGTTTATGTCGGCTATCAATGAGTTGTATTTTAATTGATTAATGATTATGTCTGACAGTATAGTGATCATACCGACCTACAACGAGAAGGAGAATGTCGAGAACATTATCCGTGCGGTGTTTGGTCTGGAGAAGGAGTTTCATATCCTGGTGATCGATGACGGCTCGCCCGATGGAACCGCGGCTATCGTCAAGGGTTTGATGGCGGAGTTCCCGGAACGTCTGTTCATCGTCGAGCGTAAGGGAAAACTGGGTTTGGGTACCGCTTATATTTGTGGTTTCAAATGGGGACTCGAGCATGGCTATCGTTTCATCTTTGAGATGGATGCCGATTTCAGTCACAACCCGAACGATCTGCCCCGTCTTTACGACGCTTGCGTGAATGGTGGGGCTGACGTGGCCGTCGGCTCTCGTTATTGTAATGGGGTAAATGTCGTGAACTGGCCGTTGGGACGGGTACTGATGTCTTATTTTGCCTCGGTCTATGTAAGAATCGTTACCGGCATGAAGGTGCGGGATACGACCGCCGGCTTCAAGTGTTACCGTCGGGAGGTGCTTGAGACAATCGATTTGGATGGTATTCATTTCAAGGGATACGCTTTCCAGGTCGAGATGAAGTTTACGGCCTATAAGTGCGGTTTCAATATTGTCGAGGTGCCGATCATTTTTGTCAACCGGGTATTGGGCGTCTCAAAGATGAACTCCTCAATCTTTGGCGAGGCGCTGTTTGGCGTGCTCCAATTGAAATGGTGGAGCCTTTTCCATAAATTTCCACAAAAGAAAAAGAACGCATGAAGAAGTTATTGATAAAAAATCCGACGATCCTGAACGAGGGCCGTCGGTTTGTCGGCTCCCTGTTGATCGAAGGCGATAAGATTAGTCGCATAGGCGAGGGAGACGTGACGGGTGATCCGGCTTTCGAGGCCGATGAGGTGATCGACGCGACGGGCAAATGGTTGTTGCCGGGCGTAATCGATGACCAGGTGCATTTCCGTGATCCGGGCCTGACGCACAAGGGCGATATGGAGTCGGAGAGCCGGGCGGCCGTGGCGGGTGGCGTGACTACCTTTATGGATATGCCCAACACGAAACCGCAGACAACAACCATCGAGCAGTTGGAATGGAAATTCCAGCGGGGCGCTGAGGTGTCGAGGGCCAATTATTCCTTTTTCTTTGGCGGCACGAACGATAATACGGCAGAGATCGGTCGGCTGGATCGCTCACGCGTTCCGGGCCTGAAGCTTTTCCTCGGCTCGTCGACGGGAAATATGTTGGTCAACAATCCGGACACGCTGGAGCGTATCTTCAAGGAGAGTGGCATGCTGATCGCTGTTCATGCCGAGAAAGAGGAGGTGATCAAGCGCAATATCCAATATTATACCAACCTGTATGGCGAGGATCTCGACATCTCGTTCCACAGTAAGATCCGCAGCGAGGAGGCTTGTTATGCCTGCTCGTCGGAAGCGGTTGAGCTGGCGACGAAGGTCGGCGCCCGGTTGCACCTGCTGCATTTGTCGACAGGCAAGGAGGTGACGTTGCTCGACAACCGTTTGCCTTTGGCCGAGAAGAAGATCACGGGCGAGGTCTGTGTTCATCACCTGTGGTTCCATGATGGCGATTACGCCCTGTTTGGCAACCGCATCAAATGGAATCCGTCGATCAAGACCATCGAGGATCGTCAGGCATTGCGCGACGCGGTCAATAATAACAAGATCGATATCATTGCGACCGATCATGCGCCGCATCTCTTGTCGGAGAAGGAGGGCAGTTGCCTGAAAGCCGCTTCTGGTGGACCGTTGATCCAGCACTCACTGATCGTCATGCTCGAGCTGGCGATGGAAGGTCGCTTCACCTACGAGAAGGTGGTCGAGAAGATGGCGCATATGCCGGCAGAGCTTTACCACATCGACCGTCGGGGTTATATTCGTCCGGGCTATTACGCCGATCTGGTATTGGTGGATCCTAACCAGACATGGACAGTAGCGAAAGAGAACATCCTCTATAAATGCGGCTGGTCGCCTTTCGAGGGCTACACTTTCCATCATAGTGTCTGGAAGACCTTCGTCAACGGACAACTGGCCTATACAGATGGCCGGGTGAACGATTCTGTCCGTGGTATGGAGGTGCGCTATCTTGCTTGATTGATATAAATTAGCCTGGAAAAGAGATCATGGTTGAGGAAAAAGATATTCGTTGGGTTCAGCGGTTTGATAATTATCGTAAGGCATTGCGTCGTCTGAAACAGGCGGTGAAGATCCTGTCTGGAAAACCGGGTGTGGACGGTGAGGATGAAGTTGATGATTTGCTGAAGGAGGGATTGATACAGCGTTTCGAATATACGCATGAACTCGCCTGGAAAGTAATGAAGGATTATGCCGAATATCAGGGTTATACGGATATTCGGGGTTCTCGCGACGCGTTTCGGAAGGCTTTTGAGATGGGGCTTATCGCCGATAAACGTTGGATGGACTCTATTGAAGATCGTAACCTGACCTCGCATAATTATGATGATGAGACGGCAGAAGAGATTTATGAGGCTGTCGTGGCGGTTTATTATCCTCTTTTCCTGGATTTTGAAAGAACGATGTTGCCGCTTTCCGGTCTTGAACCTTCATTGTCTTGAATATGCCATACGGGTTGACAGATATAGAAGTGCGGAAGCTTACCGGAATATTCGCGAGCAACAAGCGAATAGAAAAGGTCATTCTGTATGGTTCGCGCGCGAAGGGAAATTTCAAACCTTTTTCCGATGTTGATATTACATTGGTAGGAGAGGAATTGTCAAGAGGCGATTTGAACCAGGTTATTCGGGAAGTAGACGATTTATTGTTGCCATACCAATTTGATATCTCATTATGTCATAAATTGAAAAATGAGGCATTGATCGAGCATATCGATCGAAGGGGAATAGAGATTTATGCCAGAGATCTTTTATCCTCAGGTCAGGATTGAATATTGAGCTCTGAAGTTACCTAATAGACGGCTTGGTAAATGAACAATAGTTCACTTGCCAAGCCGTCTATTGTTCACTAGGGGTAGTGGATAATTATTCATTTTCCAAGTGAACAGTTGTTCACTTGGAAAACCCCGAATCCTGAGTTTGGTATGATGTTATGATATTGATTATCAATGGCTAATAATAACATGCAATATGTTTCTATAACGACTGGGTTGTCAGGTGTTAATGATGCCCATTGTGAGGTGCTAACGATGCCTATCGTTAGCGCCTAATAACCCAGTCGTGAGACGTTGTTGATTGCTTTGCGGATCATTTATGTTGCCTTTACCTTACGAACATCCAAAAGTTGTCAGGCGTAATGACTTCGTAAGTCGAGTTTTGATAGTTCTGGGTGAACGTTTTGGGGATGGTGCTTTTTGCGTTTGGGTTCCATTTGAATTCGAACGCCCTTAACTGGCCATCTTCCTCCTCGATTAAATCAATTTCTTGTTGTTCGTGTGTCCTCCAAAAATAAAGGTTGGCGAAGTTGGAGGAATAGGAATTCCGCTTGATCCTTTCGCTTACCATCAAGTTTTCCCACAATGCTCCCGCATCGGTACGCAAGGCCATTGGTGCGAAGTTGGAGATGACGGCGTTTCGGATTCCGTTGTCATAAAAATAGATCTTTTTCCCCTTCTTGATCTCGTTCCGCATATTTCGGCTGAAGGAGTTCAGGCGGAAGATCACAAAGCATTTTTCCAAAAGATTGATGTAATTCTCTATCGTTCCCTTGTCCACACCCAAAAGCTGGCTAAGCTCATTATAGGAGACCTCGCTTCCCAATTGCAATGCCAATGCCCTCACCAATTTCTGTATGATGTCCGGTTTTTTGATGCCTTTATAGGAGAACAGGTCTTTATAGAGATAATTGTTCGTGAGCGACATTAACGTCCTTTTGGCGTCGGTAGGCTCGTTGACCACTTCCGGGTATAGGCCGTAGATCATGCGTTGTTCCAGCAAACGTTTTTCTTCCCTTTCGGAGGAGACATTCGCAAGTTCCACTAAAGAGAAAGGAAAGAGGTTATATTCCAGCAATCTGCCAGTGGCAGGTTCGTTGATCTCGTTGGCCATATCTAAGGAGGAGGAACCGGTTACGATTACTTGGGTATCCAATTTCAGGTCGCCAATGATTTTCAATGTTAACCCGATATTCTTGATACGTTGGGCCTCGTCGATATAAGCGATGTCGTAAGAGGAAAGCAAATATTTTAGCTCCGTGGAGGTCTTTCCTTCCAGTAACATCACGTCGTCTATATTATCACAATTCAGGAAGAGGACATTTTGGCCTGTCTCATGGAGTGCGGAAAGCATGGTGGTCTTGCCAACCTGTCTTGCCCCGAGAATGACGATGACCTTTTTTCTTCGGAAATCGGATAGGATTTTATCTTCAATAATTCGTTTTATCATAATTTCTTTTTTGCGAAGATAGGATTTTTTCGATTGTAATCGCCAAATTTTCCCGAATTTAGTGGTTGTAATCGCCAAATTCGGCCCAATTTGGCGATTTGCCTCTCAATGATCGGGCGTGAGACCGCTGAAAGAAGGGGCGAGCGCTTGCGGTCGCATAGGGTGATTAACGGACGTGCCGCTTGTGCTTATGTCCCATGAGCCAGTGCATGGCGATTAAATTGATGCCACCGATGATCAAGCCTGTTATCGCGTATTGTGATAATTCTTTTAAGGTAAGGAAAAGTGAAGTTTCCCTAATGGCCCAAATACAATAAGGTAGGCATATTAAGGTTGTCAGAATGGCGGGAATGTATCTTCTCCAGACCAGGAACTGGATCAGGTGAATGACTAGGTGAATCACGAAAGCAGCCAAACAGCAATACCACGGTATGATATTATGGGTATATAGGCTTATGGCCGTACAGACGATCACAATAAGAAGTTCTTCTAAGGCGATAGTTGCGAATGATTGGGTGGTTACCAGTCCCATTTTTGAGATAACAGGCTTAAGCCTTGGAAAACGTTCGTAAAGAAGGGGGATATTACGAGTAATCCAAGATTTTACCATGATGATTTCCTCTAGTTCGTGTATCGTAAAGAAAATCGGTAAGGGCAAAAGGATATATAGATTATTCATGTTGTTTCCTTGATTTTTCCGTTGTAAAGGTAGGGAAAATAAATTGATGCCTATGGATTTAGGCATTCTTAAAATTAACGTTACGATAATTATGTGTTGATTTAATGTCAATCCGTTCCGAAGAGGATTCCAGTCCTTTTCGAAGAAAACTCTCTTTTTCTCCGAACAAAAATTCGATGCGCTTAAGTCTATGAGAGGGATCGTTGTCGAAGATATACTTCACCCGTCATCGAAGATATACTTCACCCGTCATCGAAGATATACTTCATTCGCTGTTGAAGATATACTTCATTTGCTGTTGAAGTACTACTGGCTGTCTTTTGTCTTTTCCTGATTTTACTAGACACTATTTTAATTGATAAACTAATTCAGTAGACACTTCTCCGATAGTGATACGGTATGAGTAGACATATTCCGTCTTGTTGAGTTGAAAAGGGAAGAGCCATTTCATTCATCAAGATTTTTTGTTTTCAAAGAATTGGATTGAATTTTTGTTGGAAAAATTTCTGAAGTTCTATTAATTTCCTATTTTTGCGATTGGATTCTTATGCCTTAACCCGAATGTTGTAGAGGTAAGACCTGTTCTTCCGATGCGATAGGTTAGGGAACCTGCGCCGAACAGCGTGACAAATCTGTTCACCTTCTTTTGCTGCATTAAAGAACTCTTCTCGCTTATCATGTCCAGATATTCGATCTCGTATATTTTGAGCTTGACCTATATAAAGTAGTTCTTTTAAGCTAACTGTTTGTTTTTCTTGATTAAATGTGCAACGATAAACAATATAAATACCACTATATGTAGGCAATCCGGCTCTATTGCAGTCTCGCCTATATCCTCGAAATAGAATATTATATTTTTCCATAAAACAAACTTTACAACATTACTATAGGATACAAAAGTAGAAAAACAATCCGAGCTATTGAATATAATTCGCTATATTTGCACAATAAAATCACATCTAAGAATGAAACTAAATAGGATAAAGGCGGTCTTGTCGGACAAAGGTATTTCCCAAACGTGGTTGGCTAAAAAACTGGATAAGAGCTTCAGTATGGTCAATGCCTATGCTTGCAACAGAATCCAGCCTAACTTGGAGACACTGCAGCAAATTGCAGAGATTCTTCAGGTAGACTTAAAAGATCTGATAACAGACAAGGATGAACGGGAATGATGTCCTGTGGACATGTGTTATCTTTTTTAGCGTATAACTTCTGATAATGCAGAAATATAGGAACAGCTATGACACCAGAAGAAAAAGCTAGGCAAAAGATAGATCAGTGGTTCGCCGAGGCGGGTTGGAAAGTAATCAATAGGGAAGATTATGAACCAACCTGTACAGCTGTTGCCATAAGGGAAGGATTGCTGAAGGGTAATCTTGAAGCGGATTATTTCCTTTTCATTAATGGTAAGGCTGTTGGTGTTCTTGAGGCCAAAAGGGAAGATGTGGATGCGCTTTCCGATAAGGTATGTGAGCAGGCGGCATTATATGCCAAAAGAGTTCCTCATATATATCAGACATATCAGAACCCATTGCCTTTTATTTTTACTTCCAATGGGAAGAATCTGTATTTCTGTGACTTCCGCAAGCAGGAGCAAAGTTTCAAACAGATAATGGCTATCCCAA
>DGYMR06203__coassemble_1578_pt1 | contig 13690 bp, 13 predicted proteins | sample DGYMR06203__metabat2_low_PE_012 | metagenome-assembled genome bin DGYMR06203
ACATATTTTCGGGATTCACCATGGTCTTTCAAACTTACAGTCTGTCTCTTATCTTGACTTAAGATATAGGTTTTGTCATTATACTTTTCCGTAAATTTCATTCGGCATCAAGATCCAACAATTGTTCATACTTCGTGTTCAATTCAGAAGAAATATTATCGATACGTTCGGCCTCTATCTGCTTTATCTCCGTGTCGATTATGGATTGGATCAATCCTCCTTCCGTGGTATATGCGGCGACCTTTTCCGGCTCTATCCAATAAATGGAAGGGATTATTTTTTCCACTTCTATTGGATGATTTACCCCGACTTGAGCGGCATACATAAGGTTATTCAAGGCAGATAGAATGTAAGGGCTATGTGTCGTACATATTAAACGATTCCCTTCATGAGTATTCACCTGCCTGACCAATTCTCGCAATAGACGCTCTTGGGATACAGGATATAAATTCAATTCCGGCTCTTCCACAACATTCACGAAGTGAGAATAGCGGAAACGAGAAGACAGGGATTTCAGCGCGGCATTCCGAACCTCTTCCGTCAGGTCGGAATTGGTCATTATTGCCCGGACCTCCCGTTCCATCTTCTCATAAACAGCCTGTTCCATCTTCGTTTTATTCATATCGTTCATGACAAGCTCACCCAAATGCCAACTTGCCAGAAACAATGGAGCCAACGATTGAAAGCCACTGGCCGAATCTGACAAACGTGTCCGGAACTTATCTCCTTTGATCCAACCAATCCTGTTCAACCGGTCATAGGTAAAAACAATGTCATCAACAGGCAATGACAATTCAGCCTTTATATTTGACCGCGCGTTGTCGTATTCTTCATAAAAAGAGCGCAACGCGTCCGGTAAAAATTTGATTATCCCCGTCTTATCCGTCACACTGACAAGATTCCGTTCCGCCGGGATATACAAGACTTTGGGCAGGTCAAAAACCTCAACCTCCCGACGGCTGACCGAGAACGCGCCTTCAGCATACAGAAAATGATAATATTCTCCCTCATAAGCGATCCACGTCTCCGGACGGAAATAAGAAGACAAACGATGATATTGACAATATTTATTCTGAAAACGATTTTTTTTCACCAAATCCTTCTCGGAGACCTCTCCCCTCACCAATGCCTTTTCCAACCACGAGAATTCAGATATCAACTTAGCGACCGTACTCTTGCCACTCCCTTGTGGACCAACAAAACAGGTACATTTTGGTATATCAATAAGATTACCCCCCGTACCCCTCAGGATGGGGCCGAACTCTCCAATTCCTATTTTGCATAAATTTATGTCAACCATCTATTATATTCTTTCGAAATCAAACCATCTAATCCATACCCTGCAATTGGGCTGCCGAAGTCATAATCTTGTATTTTCTACAAAGATAATTCTATTTCCAGAATATCTTTATAAGGGGATCGATTTATTACCCGATTGTCTCTCCGGATCTGCCTGTCGTAAACTCCTCCGTTCGCCAAGGCGGACACAGAGACCAGCAGATTACAAATCTGCTGGAACGGACGGATTGCAAACCTGCTGGAACGGAATAAAAAAATCTCTGTGTCTCCGTGTCTCTGTGTTTAAAAACGCAGTATAGCTTCATCGCCACTTGAAGTATATATTACTTGGCCAACGAAGTATATCTTCTCCGGCCAAGGAAGTATATCTTACTTTTTCACAGCAGCAGGTCGGCGGCTTCCGAAAGCTCCCGCTCGAGCCGCATGATTTCCGCGAAGTCGGGACAAGAACCGCCCTTCTCGTGCTTGGCATAAAGCCGCACCAAGTCGTCCGCATGGCGATACAACATCCGAACGGCCGACCGATAGACAGCGCCCAAGCCGTTATTGAGATTGAGATACTCGCTTTTCAGCAGCTTGTAGACTTCAGGGCTGTACTGACGCAGCAATGTCTTAAAAGCCTTATGGCGCAACACCACACGCATCCCGTCATATTCCGTTTTTCCATGAAGCGACGGGACGAACTGAGACAGAAGGAACTTATTGAAATCCATCGCGTTAAAAACGATGAACATACACAGGTGGATTTGCAGGATATCTTCTGCCGTCGCCCCTTCGCCTTGGAATATCGGAAGAAGGTTGAGCCAGGCCTGGCGGTCGCAGGTGATCTCCTCCACTTGGGATCTCTCATTTTGAAGCACCCGGTCGATATAGTCGGGGCGGATGGAATTTGCCGCCAGCATCTCCCGCAGGTTCTCCTCCATCTCTAGGCGTTCAGCTTCCGGCAACTCCCGGGGAATCATATTCTCGATCTGCCGCCGGGTCTTGGGATGGTTCAGGAGCTCCTCCTCCGTGACCAACGAAAGACCATCCTCCAATTCCGCCTTAATGTCGAGAAGAAGCTGACGGGTGGTATCGAATGCCATGCCCCGGTTGTCGGGATCGCGATGAAGGATGAAGTGAAACGACTCGTGAAAAAGCAGGAAATAGAGCTGCTTCAACACGCGCGCCCGGATCTCCTCACGCTCATCCTCAGACAAAGCGGATAGATCGAGACACGCCAACTCCTGGCGGAACGCGTCGAGATGAGCCCGTGCCTGATCATATTCATCCATCTCCAAGGCGGCATGAAACAGGGAATAACGGACAATCGCCTCACCCGTGTCAATACCACCGTCCATCGCCAGGTCATAAAGGGCCAACAGGGTCTGCACCTTGGGATTGAAACGGAGGGTGTATGAGGTCGTGCCCCCGTTAATCCCGACGACGTTCTCGGGAAAAAAATTCAGTCCGTCCGTCTCCTCGATTCCGGCCTCGATCTGTTGGTAATGCCTCAAGGAGTTGAGCACCACCCGCAAGGGGGTTTTATAAATCGCTTTCATGTGTCGCTATGTTGATCGCCTGGGAGAGAGTCAGTCCTCCCCGCTCGAAATGACATTTTTTGGAGGTGTAGCTTACGGACGTTACCGCGTCATCTCCCATTTCCTCCCGGATGTATCGTAAGGCCAAGGCCATTACTGACGGGTTTCCCTCGAGCGCATAAACCATCACCTCGTAGGAACTTTCACCATCGAAATGGGTCTTACGCTCCTTTATCCACATCGTACCGAATTTCTCTTTCAAGAGACGAAACATTCTCTCAAGGGATTCGCCACTGATCCGGATGGTAAACGTGAACCGGATGATGACGGTATGGTTGTTCACCACCGTAGAGGCTCCGGGAGCGACCACCTCGGCATAGTCGATATGAGACACCTCGTGACGGTTGCCACTGTCAGGATCGCCTGGTATGTTCTTATTCTTGCCGGTCATAGAAAAGCCTCTTTACCTTTTCCTCAATGATCGAGTCTTGGGGTACCTTACGCAATTGGGCACGGACGGAATGCGCCTTGTCCCCTTCCAAAGCAAGGGTAAGCGTGGTCGCGTTGGTCTCCGCGATAATACCCGCGTTACACATTATATATATGATGTTCGCCACCAGGTCGCGGTTGAACGTGGTGTCCCTCTGCTTTCCGGGCTCGTAGACAACGGCGGATACCTCAGGCAGCCCGAGAATCAAACGCCAAAGGGCCTCGTAGCGGTTCTTCCAATCGGGCGCGACATAGGGCTTGAGGTTCCCCGCGTATCGCAGGATCTCCGCCTGTCGCTGGACGCGGTCGGCATTCTTGGCGTTGGAATCCGGGGCCGCACGCTCAGGCTTGCGGTCGCCATAATGGTTGCTGGTGACCGTCGTGGCATTGGGCGCTATGGTCTCCACATAATTGATATGGATCTCCTGAAAAGTATTTCCCGTACCGGGATTACCCGTTATCTTAATGTCCATAACACTTTCTATTTTTCAGTTTATCGTATTGATTTCCATACTGAAAGAAAGAAGAGAACAGGGATGTGGTTTCTTCCTTGCTTTCAGTTTCCGGCGACTCTATTTTTGCTCATGTAAACAAAAAACAAATCATTTTTAACTCCTGCCGGGCGCGAGCCGTAAGCCGCGTAAATGCCAAGTCCCATACCGGCGATGGGCAACTGTATGATTACTTACTCTACATTCATGTGGAAAAGTCCGTTGGACGAGAGCGCCGTAGAAAAGGCGTATGCCAAGAACCAAGTAACCAAGGTGATGACCTTCGACGAGTTCGTGAAACACATTTCCGACCACAATGGGGTGTTCACCCGCGGCACGGTAAAGGGCGTGGTAAGCGATACCTGCTCCTGTCTGGTCGAAATGCTGCTCAACGGCTATAAGGTCCAATTCGGCGAGTTGGGGACTTTCGGGCTCTCCATCACCTGCGAGCCGGCCGAGTCGCTGGCCAAGTTTACGGCAGACAATATCAAGGCGGTAAACATCCTGTTCACACCGGGCAAGGATTTCGAGAACCTGCGTTCCAAGGCGGAGTTTGTCCCCGTAGCCAGCCGTGCGGCACAAACCGCTACGCTGAAAGCGGAGAAGGAAATGCTGGATACCGTAGATCTGGCCGCCGCCAAAGGAAAGACCCCCTCTGACGGGGAAGACTCAAACCCTGAATCGCCTTCAGAAATTTAATCCTGTTTCGTATGAGACTATTACTTATTTATCTTAAAACGACACGTATGAAAACAAATTGGAAAAAAGTATTGCTTTACATCGTGAGATTCATTGAGTTGATCATTAGTGGTGCCGCGGGAGGAGCACTAGGCAGCAACTTATGAGAACCATCACGTTAATCATCGTACACTGCTCCGCCAACAAGGCGGGCAGTGCCTTTCGGATGGCGGACATTGATCGCTACCACCGCTCGCTTGGCTGGATCGGTTGCGGCTACCACTACGTCATTCCGACAGACGGGACCATCGAACCGGGAAGGCCGGAGGAAATGGTTGGCGCGCATTGCAAGAACCATAACCGCCACTCGATTGGTGTCTGCTACATTGGCGGACTATCCGCAGACGGCTTGCCGACAGACACGAGAACCGAAGCGCAACGTATCGCCTTGCGGGCGTTGTTGGAACAACTCCACCGGAGATATCCCCAAGCCCTTATCGTGGGTCATAAGGACCTGGAGCCACGAAAAGCTTGTCCCTGCTTCAACGTCGTGAGTGAGTTCCACGACTTGAATCCTTGAGTTATCCACGGCGAAAAACCATTCCCCGGACGCCCGCTGGGAATACCGCTAGTTATTTGGCGTAATGGCCGTAACCGTAATGATACCCATACCGGTAGCCGTAGTTCTTGTAACCGTAGGCCACCGTCGTACCGTTGAGCAACAACGCCATATTCTTGAATTTCTTATCGGCATACAACTGCTCGACTACCGGTAGCATCTCACGCTCCATGAGGCCGGCACGCACCACGAAGAGGGTCGTGTCCGCCCATTGGGCGATGATCGACGCGTCGGCCACCACCTCCACCGGCGGACAGTCGTAGATCAGATAGTCGTAGTCTGCCCGGGCTGCCGCCAGCAACACCGCCATTCGGGGATTCAGCAACAGCTCCGTCGGGTTGGGCGGTACGGTACCGACCGGCAGGATCGCCAGGTTCGGGGTCTCCGGTACCGGCACTATCGCCGTCCGCCAATCGGCCAGACGCCCTACCAGATAATCCGAAAGACCGTTCGACGGCTTATTCACCACGCCGCTCAAACTTGCCCGACGCATATCCAGGTCGATCAACAGGACCCGCTTCTCGCGCAACGCCAGGCTGGCACCCAGATTAAGGGTAATAAAGGTCTTGCCGCTGCCGGGGTTGAAAGAGGTCAACATCAGCGCCTGATGGGTCTCGTTCGTCCCGGTCATGAACTCGAGGTTAGTCCGGGCCACCCGGAACGCCTCGTTCAGCACGTCGCGCGCCCCCTCTTTCACCACCAGTTGATAGCCGCCCTTCTCCTTCTGGCGACTGCCGATCTTCCGCTTCGCCGCGTCGGGCGACAAGGGAATCTCGCCGGCGAAAGGCACCGAGAGCCGTTCCAGATCCTTACGTCCCCGGAGGCGGGTATTCATCGTCTCACGCATAAAGATGATCACCACCGGAACCAACAGGCCCAAGGCGAAAGCCACCAGAAGAATATTCTTCTTGACCGGCGCTGTCGGGATCATCGAGCCGCGAGGCGGCGTGATCACCCGGTTGTTATAAGCGGTAAAGGCCTGCGACAACTCATTCTCCTCCCGTTTCTGCAACAGGTAGAGATAAAGCGACTCCTTCACCTTCTGCTGCCGCTCGACGGAGAGCAGATATTTCGCCTGGTTCGGGTTGGAGGCGATCTGTGCCCGGGTCTCCACATCCTGTGTCCGGACACTCTGGATCTGGCTGTTCAGGTTGATGATCAAGTTATCGACCGATTTCACGATCACCTCCTGCATCGCCAGGGCACGATCGGTCAGGTCGCGCACGTAAGGGTTTCGCTCGCTCGAGTTGCTGAGCAACTTGATGCGCTCTTGCAACAGAGCGTTGTATTCCCGGATCTGGTCGTTCACCACATTATTCCCTACCTCCAGGTTAGCAGGCAAAAGCTGGAACTGCCGGTTCAACGATTGCCGGATCACCCGGGCTGCCGTCATTTGGTTCGTCAGCTCCATCAGGCGGTCGCGGTTGGTAGCCGATTGGGTCAGGTAGAGGTTGGAGGCCGCCTGTACGTCGGGCAACAGGTGCTCGCTCTTGAAACTCGAGATGCTGTCGTCCACATTGCCCAACTCCCGCTCGATCACCCCCAAACGCTCGTTAATGAACTGCGAGGTGCTGATGGCGATCTGGTTCTTATCGAGGATCCAATGCTCATTATAAATCTGGATCAGGCTATTCAGGATATCCTCCGCCTTCTGGATCGAGGCGTCGGCAATGCTCAGGTTGATCACCGTACTCTCGTCGTCGATAAAGGCGGCGTTCAATTTCGAGGAATAAGCATTTGCCACCCCATCAATCGTACCCCGGCTGTAACGGATGCTCTTGCCGTAATAATCCGCTTTATAATCGGCCGTAGCGGAAAGGATCAAGGTGCCAACCGGTGTCTGGATCGAATCGCCCAAGACACCAACCAAGCGGCTGTCAAAATCCGCCCCTTGATAACTGAAATCATCCAGCGTAAACTGGTTTTGCGCCGACAACTCGATCGTGAAGCTGACCCCCACCCGGCTCGGGTCGTTGAAGATCACCACGACTGGCGCGCATTTATAAAGTTCACGGGGCTTCAGCCCCTCCTTGACCGTAAAGGTCTCATTCAGCCCCAAGCGACTCACCACCTCCTCCATCAAAGCGGGCGACTTCATGGTCTGCAACTCATTATAAACGTTGGAACTGTTCTTGAAAAGGCCCAGGTCGGCAAACTCCTCCGCCCCGACCGATGCCGATCCCCCTTTCGAATTGTCCTTGATCATCACCGCCGCCGAACGGGTATAAACCGAAGGAGTCATCATCAGGTAGAGGACCGCCACCGAGAGAGTGACACCCAACGAGATCACGAACCACCACCACTTGCCCAGGCAGAGGCCCAAAAGATCCTGGATCCGCAAGAAATCCTCCTGCGGGGGACGGGCCACACCGGCCGTTCCCATTCTTTTTTGTTCGATTGCCATTGTTATTCTTATTGTTGTTATCTTATTCTCAAAAAAAGTAGGGACGCACGGCTCGTGCGTCCTTTATTAATATTTGAATATCAATGATATATAATAGGGTTACATATTGTTTGTCCTTACATTAACCCCCGTCGTCTATTGATTCTTGCCGTGATCCAAAAATGCATGATGGTCCAAAGCAGGACATCGATCCCCAACAGGGGCGTGATGGCTACATAATGAATCCCCACCATATTGAGGAGCGAAAAGCCCAACGAGATGGCCAGGATGATCAGCATCGCCTTCCGGTGGCTGTAGCCCAAGGCGATAAACTTATGATGAATATGATTCTTGTCTGGCAAGAAGGGATGATGGCCAGTCCGTACACGATGAATGACCACCCGTACCACGTCGAACAGCGGGACAATCAGGAACGAGAAGGCCAGGATCGCCGAACTGGGAAACATAGCCTCCTTCACCGGATCATAAATACTGAGCCGTATCGCCAGTGTCACCAGGATCATGCCCATCGTCAGCGAACCGGTATCGCCCATAAAGATCTTTCGCCCGCGAGCAACCTGCCCAAATACGTTATAATAGAAAAAAGGAACCAGCACGCCCAGCGAGACAAAAGCGATCAGGGCATAAAGGAAAGCGTTCAGCCGCAAAAAGACATACCCCATAAAGAGTAAAGCCATCATGCTCAAGCCCGAGGCGAGACCATCAATTCCGTCGATCAGGTTGATGGCGTTCAACACATAGACCACCACAAAAACCGTCAGCGGAAACGAGACCCACAAGGGCAACTCATAAACCCCAAACAGGCCATACAGGTTATCGATCCTCAAATCCACCAGTGCCAAAAAACAGCCGCAAAGGATCTGGATCAGGAATTTAGAGCGATAACGCACACCGATCAGGTCATCCATCATACCTGTCAAATAAAGAATAAACAGGCAACAGACAATCACCAACAACCGGTTGGTACGCTCAAAATCCAAAAGATTCGTTCCAAAAAGCTCATTCCGGAAAGCGATCACCAGGAAAACGGCGATCAGAATCGAGGGGAAAAAGGCCACTCCACCCAGCCGGGGCACATAACCATGATGAACCTTGCGCGGATCGACCGAGTCGAACAGCCGCTTCCGAAAGGAAATCAACGAGATACGGGGGATGATCACGTAACTCATAAAACCACCCAACAAGGTGGCCCCCAAAAGTTCCATCAGTTCAATATAAGACATATCGTTAATGTTAGCTCATCCATACGGGTCCGCTCAATCATCAAGCGGCTCGCAATACCAACGGGAAATACGGAGAAAAACGCCTAAATCCACCAGGCAGACCACCACGTAATAATGGCTCTGGTAGCGAACCAGCTTTCCCTCCAACCCTTTGAAAAGGCCCTGCTTGACGCGGACACGCTTACCCGGCCGCTCGTCAGCAAAGGTACGGGTCGTATAAAACGTATTCGAGTAATTGGGATCACATACCGCCCGGAATTCCACCATCTGACGATCCGGAATCTCGTAAGGCTCGCCGGTATCACGATGCCGCATCACACGTACGGGCACCGGACAATTCGCCAGGATTCTCGTCTGACGATGCCCGTCGTCCTCTTTAGGCAAGAACAACAGGTTATGTACCGCGGGATGCAGTTTCCGGGACTTTACACCCTCGGCATTGACCGTTTCCCGATAAAGCCGTGGAATAAAGGGAGTATAACCATTCTCTTTTAAATAGGCTTCCACCTCCAACTCTTTTTGGTAAAATGTTTGCAACGCGTACCAAACAGAAGCGGGCTCTTGGTTTTCACAGGGTATTATCATATAATCTATATTTTGCGGGTCACCATGGTATTAGTGAATCCTCTTTCGCTTTTCAAGCGAAAAGAGATCCACTTAATAAGAGTGCTTTGTCTTAGAGGGGAAAAGACTTAATCCCCACCAAGACACGATAATTAATGTTGTTTGATTTAAAAAATATGTTTTCTTTAGTTTTCCCTGAGAAAAAACAGGGACAGGGTTTGACATCACCTTACGGAGAGTGCAGTTTCTCTCCTCCCCCCTCTCAGTAAAAACTGATGGGGTGATTTAGAGATGACGCAAAGGACACAGCCTGTACGCAAGACCTCTGCACAAGAGTTCTTATCTCCTTACTAAAAAATTGAATTAAAGCCAAAACACACACAAATAATGACCCTGCAACCGAATTCAATAACTCAACTTTCCTTTAACGTAAGTTTAAAAAAATACGTTCGAGAATTATCTAATTCATTATTTTTTATATTTTTGCATTGTCATAGTACTACGCTATGCTCTCTGTGAATGATAATTCTTGTGCAGAGTTTTTCTTCCTTTTACGCTTTGAGTTATCCTCCTTAAAAAGTTTGTTTATGATCCGTATATTGGCTTGATCCAGGGAGGTATCATCAATATCCTGTATGTAGACCTGTGTGGTGCGTGGTTGCGAATGGCCCAGCCCTTTTGATATTACCGCCAACCCGACATTTTCCTGATAGGCGCAATTGGCCCAGGTATAACGGGAGGTGTACGACGAGAGCGGCTCCTTGATACCTGCCTTTACCGCCAGAACCCGCAAGAGACGATTATATCGGTTAAGGCCCTGCCTGTATTGAGTATGCGCCTGATGGGCATCCGCCGGGTTCTTGAGGATGGGGAAAAGATAAACACTGTCAGGATCGCTGTAAGTCCGTATAATCTCGTGCATCCGTTCGTTCAGTTTCATGCGGATTCGTTTACCTGTCTTATGACGATGATAGACCAAATAGCCGTCGCGGATTTGCTCCTTGCGCAAAAAGGCCAAGTCGACAAAAGGCATGCCACAAGCCAACAGACTGAAAACAAACAGGTCGCGGGCAAAACAAAGCAGTGATGAGAAGGGTAACGACAACGATTCCAGCCGCCGGATCACCTCTTTCCCGAATTTTAGCCGAACCGTTTTCTCTATACCGGTATAAATCTTGCGGAACGGCGCTCTCTGCTTGGTCAAGCCCCGTTCGACCATTCGGTTGTAGACCGCTCGCAAGGCTCGCATATAACATGACGAGGTATTGTGGGCAATGCCACGGTCGCGAAGCCACCCCTCATAAGCAACCATCAGATCAGGCGTGATCTCACCTATCGTCAGATCCTTGCCTTGCCTGAACTGACGAAAAGAATTCAACGCCGTCCGGTAGTTGGCGGCCGTATTGTAGCGCCCCAAGCGAAGGAGCCGCTCCCGCTCCCGTTCCATCAAATCAAAAAATAGGCGAGACTCCCGTTTTTTCCCCTTTTTTACCTGTCCCCGCTCGGCCTTGTCCGAATGCCGCCTATTACCCCAGTTAACCCGAATCTGTATATCTATTGTCAACATAACCAATCCCCCAAAATACATTATATATATGTTATACCCCAACAAAAATCATCCGGCACGACGAGTCAAGCGTCAAGCCTTATACCGGATGAACCTAAAATAATACTTTTCCGGCGAACATGAATTAGCGTGTCACAAAATAATACCGTATTTTCGCGTCTTAAATTGGAATTTGTTGTCGATGAAAGTTTGTATTGCCGAGAAACCGAGTGTCGCCCGCGAGATCGCCGAGGTATTGGGCGCCACCGAACGTAAGAACGGATATCTGGAGGGAAACGGATATCAGGTCACCTGGACCTTTGGCCATCTCTGCACGCTCAAAGAGCCGCACGAGTATTCGGAGAGCTGGAAACACTGGAGCCTCTCCGCCCTGCCCATGATCCCGCCCCGCTTTGGTATCAAGCTGATCGACAACCCCTCGTACGAGCAGCAGTTCCGCACGATCGAGGAGCTGATGAGCCGGGCCGAGATGGTGATCAACTGCGGTGATGCCGGCCAGGAGGGCGAGCTGATCCAGCGGTGGGTCATGCAGAAGGCAGGCTGCCGATGCCCGGTCTACCGCCTCTGGATCTCGTCGCTGACGGAGGAGGCGATCCGCGAGGGATTCCAGCAACTCAAGGACCAGGCCGCCTTCAACAAGCTCTATGAGGCAGGCCTCTCGAGGGCCATCGGCGACTGGCTGCTGGGCATGAACGCCACCCGGCTCTATACCCTGCGCTATGGGCAGAACCGGCAGGTGCTCTCCATCGGCCGCGTGCAGACCCCTACCCTCGCCCTGATCGTCAACCGGCAGAACGAGATCGACCATTTCAAGCCGGAGCCCTACTGGGAGCTGAAAACGCTCTACCGGGGCGTCACCTTCTCGGCCACCAAGGGCAAGTTCACCGATAAGGCCGAGGGCGAGCGGTTCCTGAGCGAGGTGGTCGACGATCCCTTCGTGATCACCCAGGTGACCGCCAAGAAGGGCAAGGAGTTCGCGCCCAGGCTGTTCGACCTGACCTCGCTCCAGGTGGAGTGCAACAAGAAATTCGCCTTCACCGCCGACGATACACTGAAACTGATCCAGTCGCTCTACGAGAAAAAGGTGACCACCTATCCGCGTGTCGATACCACCTTCTTGAGCGACGACATCTATCCGAAGGTACCCGCCACCCTGAGAGGGCTGGTGGACTACACTGAGCTGACTGCCCCACTGCTGCAGGAGGTCAAGCTGCCCAAAAGCAAGAAGGTGTTCGACAACTCGAAAGTGACCGACCACCACGCCATCATTCCGACCGGCGTGCCTGCCCGGGGACTGACGGACAACGAGCGGAAGGTCTACGACCTGGTCGCCCGCCGCTTCATCGCCGCCTTCTATCCCGACTGCGAGATCTCGACTACCACCGTCATGGGTAAGGTCAAGGAGGTCGAGTTCAAAACCACCGGCAAGCAGATCCTCAAGCCGGGATGGCGCGTCGTCTTCGGCGCCGACCAGAAAGACCCGGAGGCCGAGCCGGCCGACAACGAGGAGGGGGTATTGCCCCAATTCACCCAAGGGGAGAGCGGACCGCACCAGCCCCTCCTGAAGGAGACCTGGACACAACCGCCCAAACCCTACACCGAGGCCACCCTGCTGCGGGCCATGGAGACCGCCGGCAAGCTGGTCGACAACGAGGAGCTGCGCGACGCCCTGAAAGAGAACGGCATCGGTCGCCCCTCCACCCGGGCCGCCATCATCGAGACCCTTTTCAAACGCAACTACATCCGCAAGGAGCGGAAAAACCTCTATCCCACCGCCACCGGCATGGAGCTGATCGGCACCATCCGCGACGAGCTGCTGAAAAGCGCCGAGCTGACCGGCCTCTGGGAGAAGAAACTGCGACAGATCGAGAAGGGCACCTACGAGGCGAAGGATTTCCTCGACGAGCTGAAGGAGATGGTGCGCCAGATCGTGATCAACGTCCTGACGGACCAGAGCGGACGAAGCATCACCATCGAGGCCCCGGCAGCCAACAACAGCCCCAAGGAGAAGGAGGGCCAAGCGCCCGCCGCCAAAGAGAAGAAAAGCCGGAAACCCCGTGAGCCGAAGGTACCGACCTGCCCCATCTGCAAGAAGGGAAGCATCCTGAGGGGCAAGAGCGCCTACGGCTGCTCGGAGTATAAGAACGGCTGTACCTTCCGGCTCGATTACGCGACCTATGGTGCCGAGCTGACCGACCAGGAATTGATAAAAATCATCAAACAGATCAAGCAATGAGAACAGAATGGTTTCCATTAGTGGACGAGAAGGGCGAGGTGACCGGCAAGGCCACCCGACAAGAGTGCCACGACGGCAGGAAATGGCTGCACCCGGTGGTGCACCTGCACCTGTTCAACCCTGAAGGGGAATTATACCTGCAGAAACGCTCCATGCGCAAGGACATCCAACCCGGCAAATGGGATACCGCCGTCGGCGGACACGTCGACTACGGCGAGAGCATCGAAGAGGCGCTGCGACGGGAGGTCCGCGAGGAGCTGGGCGTCACCGACTTCGTACCGGAATTCATCACCGCCTATATCTTCGAGTCGGCCATCGAGAAGGAGCTGGTCAACACCTTCCGCACCACCTATGAGGGCCCCATCACCCTCGATCCTGAAGAGCTGGAAGACGGACGCTTCTGGCGCCTCGACGAGATTGAGGCAAACCTGGGCAAAAACCTCTTTACCCCCAATTTCGAGCAGGAATACAAACGCCTGTTCTCTAAGCGGTAATGCAACCGTCCAAGCGGATTTGTAATCATAAGTGGTTGAAAGATTTTAACGACTTATTATTCAATGAATTACTTGCATATTCTAAGTTTTTTTAGTACCTTTATAA
>DGYMR06203__coassemble_1687_pt1 | contig 12842 bp, 15 predicted proteins | sample DGYMR06203__metabat2_low_PE_012 | metagenome-assembled genome bin DGYMR06203
GGAGTACTCCCCGAAGAGGACTGGAAACGGATACGGAATTGCTACCGCAACCATCACTATCCGGAACCGGATAAGCTACATCTCTACTGGAAACGGATACGGAATTGCTACCGCAACCATCCGTATATACGCTTTCGCAGATACGGAAGGGAACGATTTCCTCTACTATTTATCACAATTGCGGTTGTTATCCCTCTACAATGCCTATTATGAATATCCCATGATGGGCATTATTCACTCTTAACAATCCAACTTTTAATATCACTATCTTTGGACACTTCGAGCGGAAGATATTCTTACGCACGTACATAATTATATGAGGAATAAAATCATTATCATACCACCAAGCGCCAACAGCCATATACATTCCTTACTTTCATATACCAAACAAGCGTTATTGTTTTCTTCTTATATCTAACCATACAGGAGATTCCAGTTTTCTGTTTTGGAAAACATTTTTCATGATCAAAATCATAAAGTTTTCCATAACTAATAAATTCATATCTGATTATAAACAAAGTAACTTATTTTAACTAGACAAAAGTTTTCCAAAACAAACAACATATGAATAGCAATGGTATCTTTGCCGACGAAACAAACTCAACAAAACATCTCAAACTATCATGATTCAGACTGTTGTTAAACGAGACGGCAGAATTGTCGGATTTAACGAGGAAAAAATAATTACCGCAATACGAAAAGCCATGCTCCACACGGAAAAAGGTGAGGACATGTCGCTCATTCGTCAGATCACGGACCATATATCCTTTAAAGGAGATTCACAAATGACGGTGGAAGCCATTCAAGACGCTGTCGAAATGGAACTGATGGAAAGCAGCCGCAAGGATGTCGCCCAGAAATACATTGCTTACCGCAACCAGCGAAGCATTGCCCGTGAAGCGAAAACCAAGGATATTTTCCTGGAAATTATCAATATCAAATCGAATGACATCACCCGCGAGAACGCGAACATGAATGCCGACACACCGGCAGGCATGATGATGAAATTCGCCAGCGAGACTACCAAGCCTTTCGTGGACAATTATCTATTGAGCGAGGAGGTAAAAAGCATGGTAGCCAACAATTACCTCCATATCCACGACAAGGATTATTACCCGACGAAGAGCCTGACTTGCGTGCAACATCCGCTCGACCGGATCCTCACTTATGGTTTCTCGGCCGGTCATGGCGAGTCGCGCCCGGCCAAACGGATCGAGACGGCAAGTATTTTGGGTTGTATCTCCCTGGAAACGGCCCAAAACGAGATGCACGGCGGACAGGCAATTCCGGCCTTCGATTTCTATTTGGCACCGTATGTCCGGGCCAGCTTCATCGAGGAGATCAAGAAACTGGAAGATTTGACCGGCAACGACTATTCTCATCTTTACAATATTGAGATCGAGGATTACCTACAGAAGCCCCTGGAGGGATTGAGCGGCGAGGCACGGACACTCCAACACGCGATCAACCAGACCGTAAGCCGTGTGCATCAATCGATGGAGGCTTTTATCCATAATATGAACACGATTCACTCTCGTGGTGGCAACCAGGTGGTATTCAGTTCTATCAACTATGGCACGGACACCTCGGCGGAGGGGCGTTGCGTGATCCGCGAGATCCTGAAAAGTACTTATCGGGGTGTAGGCAATGGCGAGACGGCGATCTTCCCCATCCAAATCTGGAAGAAAAAAAGGGGGGTCAGCTACCTGCCGACCGACCGCAATTACGATCTTTACCAATTGGCTTGCCAGGTGACCGCAAGACGTTTCTTCCCCAATTTCCTGAATCTCGACGCGACATTCAACCAGAGCGAGGAGTGGCGGGCCGACGACCCGAAACGCTATATGCATGAGGTCGCCACGATGGGCTGCCGCACCCGTGTCTTCGAGAATCGCTTCGGACCGAAGACCTCAATCGGGCGAGGCAACCTCTCCTTCTCGACGATCAATATCGTACGCCTGGCAATCGAATGCATGGGCATCGAGAACAAGGAGGAACGGATCAGCCTCTTCTTCTCCAAGCTGGATCATCTGTTGGAGGTGACCGCCCGCCAGTTGCACGAGCGGTTGGAGTTCCAAAAAACAGCTTATGCCAAGCAATTCCCGCTGTTGATGTCCTCCTTGTGGTTGGGTTGCGAGAAGCTGAAACCGAACGACACCATCGCATCCGTTATCAACCAAGGTACGCTTGGCATCGGCTTCATCGGATTGGCAGAGTGCCTGGTTGCCCTTGTGGGAAAACATCACGGCGAGGATCAGGAGGCACAGGAGCTGGGCTTGCGCATTGTCACTTATATGCGCGACCGGGCCAATCAGTTCTCCGACAATTACCAGCATAATTACAGCGTATTGGCTACACCGGCAGAGGGACTTTCCGGCAAATTCACCCGGGCGGACCGCAAACGATTCGGCAAGATCGCGGGTATCACCGACCGGGAATATTACACCAACTCCAACCATGTGCCGGTCTATTATAAATGTAGCGCACGACACAAGGCGGAGATCGAGGCTCCTTATCACGACTTGACTCGTGGCGGACACATCTTCTACGTTGAGATCGATGGCGACGCGACCCATAATCCAGACGCTATCATGCAGGTGGTCGACATGATGGACCGCTACAACATCGGTTACGGCTCGGTCAACCACAACCGCAACCGATGTCTTGATTGCGGTTATGAGAACGCCGACGCCCACCTGACCAGCTGCCCCCGATGCGGAAGCGAGCGTATCGACAAGCTGCAACGCATCACCGGCTACCTTGTCGGCACGACCGACCGCTGGAACAATGCCAAACTGGCCGAGCTGAACGACCGGGTTATCCACAATCAGAACTAAAGGCCATGCTCTCCATCATCGACATTATCGAAGAGACAACAGTAGATGGTCCCGGTTTCCGGACCGCCATCTACGCCGCCGGATGCCCGAATCATTGTCCGGGATGCCACAATCCCGAGACGTGGGACATCCGCCAAGGCCATTGGGTATCGACCGAAGAGATCCTGGACAAGGTGCTCGCGGACGACTTCTCGAACGTCACCTTCAGTGGTGGCGACCCGATGTTCCAGCCCGAGGGTTTCGCCAGGCTGGCCAAGGCGATCAAGGAGCGCAGCCAGAAGAACATCTGGTGCTACACGGGTTACGACTTCGAGCAATTGCTCCAGAACAAGCAACAGGCGGAGCTGCTCCAATACATCGACGTGCTGGTCGACGGCCGCTATCGCCAGGAGCTGCGCGACGAGAGCCTCCTTTTCCGCGGGAGCAGCAACCAACGGCTGATCGACGTGCCCGCCTCGCTCAAGGCCCGGCAAGTCGTCTGCCTCAACTACGCGCCCTTCCCCAGCCTCTCATAAAACGGGAAACAGAACGACAATCTCCTATCATTTTATCCTAACTTCGCGAAAGGACTAAAATGATAGGAGATTTTCTTATGCGCGATATCAAGCAAAGCCTGACCGAGCTGATCGGCCATACGCCCCTGCTGGAACTCAACCGGCTCGCCGCCGCCAAAGGGGCCAAAGCACGAGTGGTAGCCAAACTGGAATGTTTCAACCCGGGCGGCAGCGTGAAAGACCGCGTCGCTCTCGCCATGATCGAGGACGCGGAGCGGCAAGGCCTCTTGCGGCCCGGCGCCACCATCATCGAGCCGACCAGCGGCAACACGGGGGTCGGCCTGGCCTGGGTCGCCCGCCTCAAGGGCTACCGGACCATCCTCACCATGCCGGAAACGATGAGTCTCGAACGGCGCAACCTTTTGCGTGCCATGGGTGCCCGCATCGAGCTGACACCCGGCGCCGAGGGCATGAACGGAGCGATCCGACGGGCCGAGGCGCTGAGAAGCGAGATCGAAGGCGCCGTGATCCTCGGGCAATTCACCAACCCCGCCAATCCCACCGCCCACGAGCGCACGACCGCCGAGGAAATTTGGAACGACACCGGCGGCGAAGTGGCCCTCTTCGTGGCGGGCGCCGGCACGGGCGGCACGGTCAGCGGGACGGGGCGCGGACTGAAGGCGCATAACCCGGCGATCCGCGTCGTCGCCGTCGAGCCCGACCGGTCCGCCGTCCTCTCGGGCGATCGCCCCGGCCCGCACGGCCTGCAAGGTATCGGCGCCGGTTTCATCCCCGCGACCTACGACGCCACGACGGTCGACCAGGTGATCCGCGTCGCCGACGAGGCCGCCTACGAGATGACCCGCGCCCTCGCCGCCTACGAGGGATTGCTCGTCGGCATCTCCTCGGGCGCCGCCGCCCAGGCCGCCCTGACCCTGGCCTGCCAAGAGGAATACGCGGGCCGCCTGATCGTCGTCCTCCTGCCCGACACGGGCGAGCGTTATCTCTCGACGGGGGTTTTCGGGGAATGATATTATATCAAATACATTAGAGCCCTGAATGAACGGAACCTTATCGCGTTTCCGACCATTCAGGGCCTGCTTGTTTGGGGAAGAAAAGGCTTCCCTACCGATAATATTTATTGCGGCGGTAAACGTCCTTCGCTCTCCCTCGAAAATCGTACAAAATCACCTCCCGATCATTCTTCTCAATACGGTTTCGATAAGTAAGGAAACCAAAAGTGCCATCCTCGTATTCCACGATTACCGGCCTCGCCACCGAAGAATAATAAATCGTATCATTCTTTATCTCATACAAATAAAGTTCTCTAAACCCTGCAACAGAATCCTGATAGTTAAACACTCCTCCCTCCAATTTCAGACCTGCTCTTTGGTCGTTCACGTAAGTTTCGGGATCCTCAAGGAACTTATGGATTGTCCCTTTCATTGTGCCATCTGGATCAAAAACAGGAACAGGATCTGAGGTGATCTCCTCCACGTCGTCGCCACAACCAGCCAGACAAAAGCCGGTTATCAATAGAAATAATAATAATTGGATGTTCTTTTTCATGAATCTTATTTTTAGAATTTAAGGAACTTTTTGATAATCAAAAAACACACCTGTAAAGGTAAGACCTATTTCTGTTTGTTCCGACCATTCAGGGCCTTCTTGTTTGGGGAAGAAAAGGCTTCCCTACCGATAGATATTTATTTTTTGGGTCGATAGGTATCTTCCTTCTTTCCGTTGAAATTATATAGAGTTACCTCATCCTCACCGAAACGGATAGGATAAGCGACGATCTTGTTCGACTCGCACGATACATCATCTCTAACAAATATGGAATCATTCCGGAAACCAAGTATAATACCCATAAACAAACGCATCGTCTCATAATTGAAATGGCAAAAAGATTTTGATTCCTCACTCCAAGACATAAAAAGCTGGTCCCGATCCTCATTTTCCCAAAACGCAGAATCTGTCAAGAAATTATCACCGGGGCGATACGGTTTAAGAGGCGGTGTTGTGGAAACAATCGCCTCCTCCACGTCGTCGCCACAACCAGCCAGGCAAAAGCCGGCTATCAATAGAAATAATAATAATTGGATGTTTTTTTTCATGAATCTTATTTTTTAGAATTTAAGGAACTATTTGATAATCAAAAAACACACCTGTAAAGGTAAGACCTATTTCTGTTTGTTCCGACCATTCAGGGCTTTCTTTGAGAGAAAGGAGGCTCTTTTACTATTCCATGTTCTCTCAAAAGCGATAACCTACAGAAAGAGTTGTCGCATGATATTGCTCGTCGCCAAAAGAGAGATCAAATCCCAAACGGACAAAAAAGCGCTTGACCTCTACACCTACCATTGCGGAAAGGCCCAACTCGGCGACACGGCCATAATCGCCTCCATCACCCCAACGTTTCCAATCGTTCGCAAAGAAAAGCCCCAAGTAAGGTCCCGCTCCCACGAATACCCTCACGTCATCCGCCACCTTCCAAGTGAAGCGGGCCCGCAAGGGAACCTGGAACATATGACGCACCAACGAGGACATTTCCTGGACAGACTCCGGCCCGAGCGGCCCGTCCTCCACCCAATAATTAACAAATCCCCGTTGCGTATAATACAAACCGGACTCCAATGAGAAATTAGATTTGAATTGGTAGTTTACGGCCGCTCCAACCTTAACAGCAGGGCGCCATTCATAAGAACGCCCGCGAAAAGCAGACAAGCCAACCTCCGGCGAAACGCTCCATTGCGCCCGCACGGACGAGAATACGCCCAACAAGCACACGATCAATAGTAAGAATCTCTTTGACATAAAACAAACATTAAATATAAATGATTAATACATAACACTCTCGCAATACTCAATCTATAAAGGAGATCTTTTGGCATGCAAAAAAAAAATACCATACAAAAATCCACCATTTTTCCCATTAAATAACGTTAACGCCATAAAAAGGACAAACCTTTCGTCTCTATATTTCACTTGGCTAACAAAAAATCTCGTCCAACCCTTGAAGGAGGAGAATTATTTTAAGTCGCTAAAGGATGCACGAGTCGAGCATCCTCACGTATCGTTATCATAACGATATTATCCACTGCCGCAATTATACAAAAAGCGTTTTCACTAAAAGTAATGGAAGCTCTCCATTAGGGCTGATGGAGACTCTCCACTAGAGCTAATGGAGAGCTTCCACTAGAACTGATGGAGACACGCCACCAATCGGCGGGTTGGTATTACCAAACAGAAAAAGGCCCCGTCGGAAACCCGACGAGGCCTTCAAAAATAAATCCAATTCCTTATCACATATTAGAGGATGCCTTGCGCCATCATCGCCTTGGCCACCTTCATGAAGCCGGCGACGTTCGCGCCCTTCACGTAGTTGACGTAACCATCCTCCTGCTTGCCGTACTTCACGCACTGCTCGTGGATGTTCTCCATGATGCTCCGCAACTTCTGGTCGACCTCCTCGCTGCTCCAACTCAGCTTCTGGGCGTTCTGCGTCATCTCCAAACCGGAAACGGAAACACCACCCGCATTAGCGGCCTTGCCCGGAGCGTAAAGGATCTTGGCCTTGAGGAACTCATCGATCGCCTCAGGCGTAGAAGGCATGTTCGCGCCCTCGGACACGGCGAAACAGCCGTTGGCCAGCAACGTGCGGGCATCGTCGCCATTCAGCTCGTTCTGGGTCGCGCTCGGCATCGCGATGTCGCACTTCTCGCCCCAAGGACGTGCGCCCGGCACATATTTCACGCCATATTGCTCGGCATACTCGCGGATCCGCCCGCGATAGAGGTTCTTCAGCTCCATGATATAATCCAGTTTCTCGCGGTCGATGCCATCCGGATCGTAGATATAACCATCCGAGTCGGACATCGTCACCACCTTCGCGCCGAGACTGATCAACTTCTCGACCGTATATTGCGCCACGTTACCGGAACCGGAAACCGTCACGACTTTACCCTTGATGTCGATGCCGCGCGTCTTCAACATCTGGAGCAGGAAATAGACGTTGCCATAACCCGTCGCCTCCGGACGGATCAACGAGCCACCGAACTCGATGCCCTTACCCGTGAAGGTACCCGTATTCTCGCGCGCCAATTTCTTATACATGCCATACATATAAGCCACCTCGCGGCCACCAACGCCGATATCACCGGCGGGCACGTCGGTATCCGGGCCGATATGGCGCCACAACTCCATGACGAAAGCCTGGCAGAAACGCATGATCTCGGCGTTCGACTTGCCCCGCGGGCTGAAGTCGGAGCCACCCTTACCGCCACCCATCGGCAGCGTCGTCAGCGAATTCTTGAACGTCTGCTCGAAAGCGAGGAATTTCAGGATAGACAAGTTCACGGAAGCGTGGAAACGGACACCGCCCTTGTACGGGCCAATCGCGTTGTTGTGCTGGATGCGGTAACCCATATTTGTCTGGATCTGTCCCTTATCATCCATCCAAGTCACACGGAACGAGAAGATACGATCAGGAATACACAAACGCTCGATCAGGTTGCTCTTCTCAAACTCGGGATGCTCGTTGTAAACCTCCTCGATAGTCCCTAATACTTCGGATACTGCCTGATGATACTCGGGCTCATTCGGGAATCTTCTTTTCAAGTTGTCTAATACTTCACTTGCTTTCATTGCCTAAATAATTATTTATTGATTGTTCGTAATATCATATTGTCAATAATTCGCCGTTTTCACTGACGACACGGCAAAGGTAAGTAAAGTTTTTTTACGAGCAAATAATTGAAAGGAAAAATCACGCAAAAATATCAATTAGACGTAAAACGAATGAAAAAGTATCTAATTGTCACTTCTCACGATTCCTGAAATTCTTATATAAGGGAACAAATACGATAATCGCCGAGGCGACCAGCGCGAACACGACATCAGCCGTGACCTTTTCGCTATAAGCCAACAACATATAACACAACGCGCCCCACAGGAGCGTGATGCAAACCGCCTGACTATTTGTTATTTTTCTTCGAGCCATGATATCTTTTTGTTTTTTAGTTAGAGGACAACAGGGAGCCGAAATAGACAAACAGGGCCAGCATGACCGCGATGAAGATGAAGAAATAGAGGATCTGCCTCTCGAGCGGCAGGTCGCGCAGGAACGGGATGTGCCGCGTCCAACCACCGACACGCATGACCGGCTCGTCTTCCATGTCCACGTATTGGGCATAGCCGCCCTCACGCATCAGCTCGAGCGCACGATCATAATCCTTCTCCAGGATCTCGAGCCGGGCGCCCCCGACATCCACGTAACCGGCCATGAGTTGAGAGGTCAACTCGTTCCGGAGATAACACTCGATCCCTTCCGACTCGAGCAAGGCCATCAATGGCCCGGCCTCGGAAGGATAAGTAAAGCGTGCGATCTCAACCATCTTGTCCATAATCAGCCTCCTTTTATTGATTAGGATGGTAAAGATAAACGAATTTCCCCAAAATAGCCTCTTGTCGGCTATGCTTTTCGCTACGGCAAAGTCACGGAGATCTCGGCGCCGATCTGGAACGGCTTACCCAACTGGATATAGGGCTTGCTGAACGACTCGAAATAGAAGGCCGCGTAATCCGTGTTGGTGATGTTGCGTGCCCACAAACCGCAAGAGAGGATACCTTTCCGGACACCTATCCGGGCATTCAACGTTCCATAGAAATTCTGGTAGATATCGTTCTTCTCCGTCCAATAGATCTTACCATTACCACTGAACTGGGCCGAGGCGTTGAACTGGTCGATCCAAACGCCACGGAACAGCTTGACATATTGAGCGCCGACGCTCAACGTATGCCGTGGCGTATACGGGATAAAATTGCCCGCATAATCCTCCTGACCATCATTGTAGTCGCGGAAAGAGGCGTGCGTATAGCCATAATTCACGTCGGCCGTCAGGCCCTCGGTCAACAAGAGACGAAGAGAGGCCTCGGCGCCATAGCTGCGAGCCTTCCCGGCATTCGTCAGGATACGCCCGTTACCGCTGTTCACAAATTGCGTGATCTGTACATCCTTAACATCCATATAGAAAAGGGCCAACTCAAAATTGAGCCTCCGCTTGATCAACTCGCTCCGAAATCCCACCTCATAGCTCCAACTCTTCTCCGGCTTATAGGAGGTCACCTCCTCCACCGACGCCGGTTCCTCTATCTCGATCGGGATCATCGACTCGAAAGCCTTCATCATATCGTAGCGCATCTGGTTCTGCATCAAGTCCGCCGACATCTGGACATTGTAGCCGCCCGTCTTATAACCTTTAGCGACCGAAGCGTAGGTCATCGTCGTCGGCGAGCATTCATATTTTAAGGTCACCTTAGGCAAGAGTTCCCAAAAGTCTTGCGAGACATGCTCGTCCATAACGGTCGTCGGCATCGGCATAATATCGTTCAAGTTTACGTAAGGCCCGCTGTCCGAGAAACGGATACCCATATCCATCTTGGCTTCCGACTGATAATCCATCTTTTGTTTCTCATAATCGAGACGGATACCCGCCGTAACAGAAAGTCCTTCCGTAAAAAGATTATTATAGGTGGACTGATGATAAAGCGCCAAGCCATAAGAGGGCGTATTGAACGAGCCCGGTATATAAAGATGATCATTCAGGATCTTCAATGAGGGCATCTTGGGATTATTGGCCTTCAACTGGTCGAAGACAGGCTGAAGCACCGTCGATATACCATCCGCCTTAAAATCCACCGGTCCGTCCGTTTCCAAGGCATTATAAAAGCCATACAATCCGAACGACCACTGATAATTGGAACCCGCCAGGCTCTTGATGGAGATCTCCTCGCTGATAGCGTTCTGCTTCTGCTTCTGGTTAAGCGTAAAGATAGAGAGCGACGAGAAATCCTGGTCCATCAGCATATCATCCTTAAAATATTGATAGCCGGTCGTACTGCTGACCGAGAACAGGTCCGCCTGATAATTCAAGGAGAGGTTGTTCGTGATCACCAACCGCTTGTAAGAGCTTGGATCGTTGATGTTGACCGGATCGACATGAGCGACATCGACCGCGCCCGTCTCGCCTTGATACAAGCCATAAGGGAAAGCGCCCTGATCCGTATAATCGGCAGAGATGGAATAGGCCGCCGTAAAACGAGGAGAGAAACGGCCCTCCAGTTTCAACCGTCCACCATAGACATTCTCCGGATCAATCCGCTTCCCGGTGTACTGGTTCGTGAAGAAGCCATCCTTATGGTCATAATAGGCAGCGGCCGTGAAACCGATCTTCTCGCTCAGCTTGGCGTAATGCGATGCCTTCACGCTGTATTGCCCATAACTTCCGGCCGAGACCGAAACCCGCTTGCCCTGGAAATCAAAAGGCGAGATCGTATAGATATTGATAATACCTCCCATAGCGTTACGCCCATACAACGTTCCTTGCGGTCCACGCAAAACCTCGATCCGCTGGATATCGGTCAGCTCAAAATCGAACACGCTCTTATCCAGATAGGGCATATTATCAATATAAAGACCGATTGATTGTCCGCTACTCCGGGCTCCAATTCCTCGAATATAAATAGCCGAAGTCAACTTCGAGCCATAATCAGGCATATAGAAATTAGGGATAAAAGCGCCCACATCCTTCAAGGAATGGATCTGCCGTCCGGCGATCGATTGGGGCGAGATCACCGAAACCGCTCCGGGAATGCTCTTGAACGCGTTCGTCTCTTTCGTGGAAGAGGTAATGATCACCTCACCCATTTGATAAGTCTTTATCGTATCATTCTCTACAGGAACAACTTTGTTCCCCCACATCTCGCCACTGCCCATCAAACACAAGGCCAGCATGCCAAAACCAATAGCTCTCATCAATCCAAACGTCTTTTTTATTTCCGCCGCGAAGGAACAAGAAACTTGCGGATCTTCCAATCACTAGATGTGGTGATTTATCGGCCAGGAAAAGATTCAACGGGCCTCGATCTCGTCACCCGAGACAATCCCGTTCATAATGGCATAAAAGGTCAGACCCGAGATGGTCTTGATCCCCAATTTGGCCGTAATGTTCTTTCGATGAGACAAAACCGTATTCAGGCTGATATTCAACCGGTCCGCGATCTCCTTATTGGTTATTCCCTTTACGACCTGTCTTAACACGTCGACCTCACGCAGGGAAAGATCCTTGTTTGTCTCAGCGGCCATCACGCCACCCGCTCCGCTCGGCTCACCCATCAACAATCCCTGCAACTGCTCCACGATCACCTCCTTCGACGAGAGCATCGGCAAATAACACAAGCCTGCGTTCGAGGAAACCTCATCGGCGGAATGGATCAACAGGGCCACCTTACCACGTCGGGGGAAAAAGAAATCAGCGTTACGGACATGAATCTCGGGATCCGTTATATAATAGTCGAACCCTTCCCTGCCGGCATAACCCATAAACGACCGGAAATCCTGGAAAGAGATGGCCTCATGATCCGGGAAAAACTCCTCGATCAAACATTTCAGGCCGATAGACCTCAAGACATCAGGAATAATAAGCGCAATTCGTTTGGAAGGATACATAAGTCTACACAATTATCTTGTAAGTTTCTCCAAACCAGCCACCATCGGCATCACGATCCGATAACGGATCCGGTTGTGTTGCTTCACATCCTTCTCCAAACTGCCAATAGCGAACAACACCGCATAACAGAGATTATCGTTATAATTACCCGACAAATGCTTGATGATCAAATTTTCCAGATCGCCCAACAGTGCCTCGATCGGATCCTCGGCCACCTCTTGTTCCGGCGAGAGATGAATGCCTTCCGCTTGACAAGATTCCCGAGTCTCATGCTCACGGGCAATCGAGAGGCAATAAGGGAACCAAACCTGATCATCGTGCTCTATCCTCGCCAGGAACTCCCGCTTGAATGTCCCGAAAAATCGGCGAATCACCTCCAACGAGGAATTGCCCGCCTGACTCATAGAGATCAACGAATCCAGATGCCGTTCAATATTAGGAACCTGATAACGGGAATAATATTGATTTGTCCTGGTCAGGTACTGGATGATCTCCGAAAGGTGAAAACTCTTCAATTTCTTCTCCGGGAAATAATCCTCATTCAGGAAAGTATTGATTACGGTCAGGAAAAAATCGACATCCAAGGCATGCTCCTCACAAACCGCCTTAACCGACTTGTCGCCAAGACCCAGTCGGATATTAAACCGGTTAATCACCGGAATTAAAGCCAAGTGGTTTTTCACCACCTCACTCATGGACATATTGGGCGAGATCAACGGCATAATATTATTGTATTTGTTTTCTGATCATTCTATTCGCGAACGTATAAAAATATTCAGAGCTTAACGAAAAAGCAGCTACTTTTTTCCAGACTGGCTTTCAACAAGAATTTTCACATGAGAAAACAAGCATTGAAAACGAATAAGATAGCTATCAAACTTAAACTTTTATCAAAAAAAGACGCAAAAAGTTTGGAGCATAAACAAAAAGAACTACCTTTGCACCCGTAATCAAAAACGATGGTGCCATAGCTCAGTTGGTAGAGCAAAGGACTGAAAATC
>DGYMR06203__coassemble_1704_pt1 | contig 12726 bp, 10 predicted proteins | sample DGYMR06203__metabat2_low_PE_012 | metagenome-assembled genome bin DGYMR06203
AAACCTAAATGGAATTTTAATTATTAACCTGTCAACTAAATTCAGTACACTGCAAAGTACTGCAGTCCGATGCCGAAAGTACTCCAGTACTTTCCGGGAAGTACTGGAGTACCGACCGCACAGTACTGGGATTATCTCCGCTATTCTAAATACTCCACTACCCAGTCCTGAGACCAGGCAATCGCATTAATACATCAATAAGCCAAATGGAACAAGGGAAAACGGACTACTACCCAGAATAAAAACGAAAGGAGGGCACGCTGCTCGCATGTCCTCCTCGTATAATAAAGCCGCACCGTAGATATGAACAAACTCCGTATGACAGGATTTGAGTGCTTTACCGCCTTTGTAATCCGCCGTGCTAAGCATATCCCCGAAGGGACGCGGCCCGCCATTAGCGATAAGAGCTATGTCTCGGAATTAGATAAAATTGATGAGTTTCCCAATCGAACAAGTGCGGCTTACTTTTCATTTTATCTATACCGCAAATATAGGTATTCTTTTTTAATCAGCAAAAATTCCCGACAAAAAATGAGGCTACAACAAGCAAATCTTACCACCCCATTGACGCCCTCACCCAGCACTTTCCACACGTAATCCTTATCTTGAGAAAACGCTTTCCTGTCTTATGTCGGAAAGCGTTTCCAAAATCAGCATTCCGTTTCCGTATCTCGATTATTATCGCTAAGTTTGCTCCCGAAAGGGGTGCCATACTGTTAAGGGCTGAGATTATACCCTAGAACCTGATGCGGGTAATGCCGCCGTAGGAAACAACCATGGGCTTTCCCCCCTTTCATGTAAAGACATGAACGATAAATCAATCCTTCGTTATCCAACCGCACTGACCATTGCCGGTTCGGACAGTGGCGGTGGCGCGGGCATTCAAGCGGACCTGAAGACCTTCTCCGCAATTGGTGTCTTCGGGACCAGTGCCATCACGGCTATTACGGCCCAAAACACGCTTGGCGTAAAAAGTATACAGGCGGTCTCTCCCGAGATCTTGCGCGATCAGATCGAGGCGGTGTTCGACGATTTCACGATCGACGCGGTCAAGATCGGCATGCTCCACGACACGGCAATCATCGATACGGTCGCCAACACCCTGCGGGCACGGCAACCACGTGTAATCATCCTTGATCCGGTCATGATCTCCACCAGCGGGAGCAAGCTACTGAAGGACGAAGCGATCGAAGCCCTGATCGAACGGCTCTTTCCATTGGCGACCCTCCTGACACCCAACGTGCATGAGGCGGAATACCTGGCACAATGTCGCATAAACGGAGTTGACGATATCGAACAGGCGGCCACACGGCTCCTCTCCCTCGGTTGTCCGGCGGTCTTGATGAAAGGTGGCCATCTGGCAGGCGAAAAGAACGATTGGCTCTTCCGGCAGGACGAGGAAACGCTTCGCTTCACGGCGCCTGACATTCCAACCCGCAACACGCATGGGACAGGCTGTACGCTCTCGTCGGCCATCGCCGCCTACATGGCATTAGGCGAATCGCTCGAGAAGGCCATCGCCCTGTCAAAGCAATATGTCACAAACGCTCTCAAAGCCGGAGCCGACGTTATCGCCGGACATGGGCACGGTCCAATGAACCATTTTTTCCAACCTGTCCCCTTACGGGCAATACAGCAAGATGAGCCATGAAACTGATCGTGATCACCACACCAACCTTCTTCGAGGGTGAGGCCGAAGCGCTCAATCTTCTTCTTGAGGCAAGTGTAGACCGGATACATATCCGTAAGCCGGATAGCGAGCGACACACGTTCGAGGTCTTGATCCAAGCGATCCGTCCTGAATACCTCGACCGGATCACCTTACACGATCATCATGCGATCGCTGTTGAGAAGGGACTTGGCGGCATTCACCTGAACCGGAGAAATCCCGTAGCGCCGGCCGGTTTCAATGGACTGGTCAGCCGATCCTGCCATTCCTTAGAAGAATTGGTCCAGCATAAGCAGACAAGCGACTATCTTTTCCTGAGCCCGATATTCGACAGCCTCTCCAAGGTTGGATACGAAAGCCAATTCTCGCTCGACACGCTGGAAAAGGCTTCCCGACAAGGGATCATCGACGAGAAAGTAATCGCCCTGGGCGGCCTTTCAAGACAAACCATCCCGACGATCCGGACGATTCCATTCGGAGGCTATGCCCTGTTGGGCGCCATCTGGGGGAAAACGCCGGAAACCCTCTCGAAGGACGAATTATTAAGACGATATAAATCCATTCAAGATGAGACACGAGACAATATATCCTGATTTCTCGGGCGGCAAAAGGTTGATGTTCATCACCAACCCATCGCCCAAGCAGACCATCGAGGCACAAGTCGCCCAAGTAATCCGGGGCGGAGGCACCTGGATCCAATTACGTATGAAAGAAGGGACAGATCTTTCCCTGGCCCAAAAGGTGGCACAGCTTTGCGAAAAGGCGCAACCCCAAGTGGACTTATGTATTGACGATGACATACGTTGCGCGCTTCAAGTCGGCGCGACCGCCGTTCATCTCGGAAAAAAGGACATGCCCGTTCTTTGGGCTCACGAGATGGCAAAAGGCCTTGAAGCGGCAAGCCGTCCCCTTCTTGTAGGCGCCACGGCCAACACCTTCCGTGATATCCAGTGGGCTGTCTCGCAAGGAGCCTCCTACATCGGCTTAGGGCCATTCCGTTTCACGGAGACCAAAAAGAAACTGAGCCCGATCCTTGGCCTTGAAGGCTACAAGCGAATCATCGAGCAATGCGAACAAGCGGGTATACGAATCCCGATTTTTGCCATTGGCGGAATCACGATCGACGACGTACCAAGCCTGATGCGGACCGGCGTGACCGGTATCGCCATCTCTGGCGCGATCATCAATGCCGAGGATCCCGTCAAGACAACCCAACAATTCATTGAAACCATTAATAGCTATAAAATATGAGTAACAAGAACAATATGCGAATAAGCTACCCGTCGTCCGAGAAGATCTACGTCGAAGGCGAGATCAACAAGGTCAAGGTCGGCATGCGAAAGATCAAGCTTCTCGACACGGTAACTCTCGACAAGAATGGAGAAAAAGTGTTCAAGAAGAACAACCCGGTGGTGGTCTACGACACCAGCGGTCCCTACTCTGATCCCAAGATCCAGATCAACATCAACGAGGGACTGCCCCGCCTGCGTGAGGAATGGTATTCCAAACGGAAAGACCTCATCCAGCTCGATGGCCTGACCTCGCAATACGGTCGGGAGCGCCTGGCAAATCCTGAGCTTGACGCGATCCGTTTCCCCAAGCAACACCTGCCCTACAAGGCAAAAGCGGGCAAGAACATCACACAGATGTATTATGCCAAGAAACGGATCATCACGCCCGAGATGGAGTATGTTGCCATTCGCGAGAATCAACAAATTGAGGCCATGGGCGTCAAATCCTATATCACGCCCGACTTCGTCCGAAAGGAGGTCGCAGCCGGACGGGCCATCATCCCGGCGAACATCAATCACCCGGAAGCTGAACCGATGATCATCGGCAAACGCTTCCTGGTGAAGATCAATACGAATATCGGAAACTCCGCTCTCTCATCGGGCATCAGTGAAGAGATCGAGAAAGCGGTCTGGAGTTGCAAATGGGGAGGCGATACCCTGATGGATCTCTCAACCGGCGACAACATCCATGAAACTCGCGAATGGATCATCCGCAATTGCCCGGTTCCAGTCGGTACGGTGCCCATCTACCAGACACTCGAGAAAGTCGACGGACGTGTAGAGGAATTAAGCTGGGAGCTTTACCGTGATACACTTATCGAACAGGCCGAGCAAGGCGTCGATTATTTCACGATCCATGCCGGATTACTCAAAGAGCATGCGGGATTAGCGCAAAACCGGTTGACAGGCATTGTCTCACGCGGCGGATCAATCATGGCCAAATGGATGGAGATCCACAACGAGCAAAACTTCCTCTATACCCATTTCGCTGAGATCTGCGAGATCTTGAAGGAATACGATGTCGCCGTTTCTATTGGTGACGGCTTGCGACCCGGCTCAATTTATGACGCGAACGACGCGGCACAATTCGCCGAGCTACACACGTTGGGAGAACTGACAAAGGTCGCTTGGGATCAATTCGTGCAAGTTATCATAGAAGGTCCAGGCCACGTGCCCATGAACAAGATCCATGAGAATATGAAAGAGCAAGTCTACGCTTGCCATGGCGCACCTTTCTATACCCTGGGCCCGCTCACGACCGATATCGCTCCGGGATACGATCACATTACCTCGGCTATCGGAGCCGCCCAAATCGCTTGGCAAGGTACGGCCATGATCTGTTATGTTACGCCGAAAGAGCACCTTGGCCTTCCCAATAAAGAGGATGTTCGCAACGGTGTCGTCGCTTACAAGATCGCCGCTCATGCGGCCGACCTGGCGAAAGGTCATCCAGGAGCCCAAGTCCGCGACAACGCATTGAGTAAAGCCCGTTTCGACTTCCGCTGGAAAGACCAGTTCAACCTTTCGCTCGATCCGGAACGTGCCCTGCAATATTATAAGGAAAGTTCTGTCAATGACGGGGAATACTGTACCATGTGCGGTCCTAACTTCTGTGCTATGCGATTGAGCAAAGAGTTAAGGAACAAGGAGAAATGTAAGGATTAAGACAAAAAGAAAGCCGCCGTCCTCTTATATCGATGGTCCAATATCACTAAACCATCAATTCCGCGGACGGCGGCTTTTCTATTTTATCATAAGGATCGCACGAGCCTTAAACGGGCACGTGCGTCCTCTCACCCATAAATCAATGGAACAACATCTCTGCCTTAATCTGCGTAAACTCTTTCGCGTCAGCCTTGCGGAGCTTCACGCTTCCATCGTTCCAATTTGAAGGCCAACCACCGATGATATGTCCCAGGAAGACCACCTTAATCTCATGCAAGCCCTTCGCCAAAGCGGCAGAAGTATCGTGACGAGAGAAACGCTTTACCTCACCACTATTATTGATCAACAGCTTGCCATCGATCCAAACCTCCTCATTATCTGAAGAGATGAAATAAACGCCATCCTCCGGGATCTCAACATAACCAGTAGCGACCGCGGCATACTGCTTCACACCACGCATAGACTCATCTGTCTTCACATAGCTGGTCAAAGCACGCAATTCCTTGCAAGGCGCGCTCGTCCAAGACTTCGCGTTAGCCAATTGATCCACATTCAAGTACATGCCATCCGTAACCTCCATCTTCAAACCAGGAGTCTTGCTCTTGACCTCCTTTGCGGGAGCCAAAGCCTGTTTCTCAACCGTAATTACACGTGGTTTGCTCATCTTACCAGAAGGCAATACAGAAGCGATCTTCAATGTTGTTGTCTCTGTTACCTCTATCGGATTCGTATAAGCGGTTGAATTAAGAGTAGGCTCAGAACCATCAAGCGTATAAACCATCTTAACTGGTCGAGTTGTCTTGAACGTCAAAGTCGCCTTATCCGTAAACGCCACAAAATTGCAAGAGCCCTCTGGCTGCTCAGGTTGCGGAATATGATAATTGATGCCATGACCATCCAAACGAACCAAAGCATTTTCAATACGACGCTCAAAGTCCTTATAATCCTTCCGGTCAAGCGGAGTCCAGGCGATCTCAGACAAAGCCAAGATACGCGGATAAATACGATACTCCATCAAATCGGTATTATACATATATTCGCTCCAGATATTACATTGTACACCTTTCACAAAATCAGCTTTACCAATCTGAGCCAAAGTATCCGGAACCGGATTATAGCTATAAGTTTTCTCCAAAGTCGTATAACCGCCAATAGCGACCGGCTCAATCTTCGAGTCTCCCTGATATTGGTCTAAATACATACATTCGCACCTGGTGTCATAATTACATCATGACTCATACTAGCGGCAGCGATACCGCCAGCCTCACCACGCCAAGACATTACAGTAGCGCTCGGAGCCAAACCACCCTCAAGGATCTCATCCCATCCGATCATTTTCTTACCATAAGAAGCGACTACCTTCTCCATCCGTTGCACGAAATAGCTTTGCAGCTTCTCCTCTGCCGTATGGTTCTTATCAGCCTTCAAACCCTCCTTACGGATACGAGCCTGACAAAGCGGACAATTCTTCCAACTTACTTTCGGACACTCATCACCACCGATATGGAAATACTCGCCCGGGAACAAAGGCGCAACCTCAGCGATAACATCAGCCAAGAACTCGAACGGCTCTTCCTTGCCAGCACACATCACGATATCCTCAACACCCCAGATCACACGAGGAACACCCGGTTGTCCCTTACAAGACAATTCAGGATAAGCGGCAATAGCGGCCATCTCATGTCCAGGAAGCTCAATCTCGGGAACGATCGTAATGAAACGATCCGCAGCGTATTTCACGATCTCCTTAACCTGCTCTTGCGTATAATAGCCACCATATTCTGTTCCCTCGCCATCAATTCGCTTAGAACCGATCTCTGTCAATTTCGGATATTTCTTGATCTCGATTCGCCAACCTTGATCATCAGTCAAGTGCCAATGCATACGGTTAATCTTGAACAATGCCAGCACATCCAGTTGCTTCTTTATGTTCTCTACCGGAATGAAATGGCGGCAAGCGTCCAACATGATACCACGATAGCCAAAACGAGGCTCATCCTTGATTGAAACAGCGGGCGCTTTCCAAGCGATACCATTCACCACCGTAGGGCTTTCAATCTCAGCCGGAAGCAGTTGCAAGAAAGACTGCATTCCATAAAACAGACCTTGCGCGGTCTTGGCCTTTACGACAACATTCTTGGAATCCACATCCAACAAATACCCCTCATCTCCCATCTCCAAAGAAGAGTCGATCAACAAAGAGATTCCCGCGGAAGGTTTCTCTTCAGCAACCGACACATTATAACCAGTCGCCTGGTTCAACTTTGAAGCAAAAAACTCGCCCACTACTTTTGCCTCGGGCGAAGAGGCATAGATCTTTGTACTTGTGCCGAGTTTAAAAGCACCCTCTTTTTGTTGTAGACTTACTGGCGCAGGAATAATATTAATCCCCTGATTGTAGGATTTTACCTCTTCGGCGGATCCTCCACAGGAAGACAAAACCGCCAATGACAAGCCCACGGCGCATAATGAAACTAAGAGCTTTCTCATATAAAACTAATTATTTTAGATTGTGAAAAAAAACAGGAAGCGGACAGGGATCAGCTTCCTTATTATTATTATAAAACTTACCAAGCAAAAATAGGATAATCCTTCATAATACCATTAACCTTCTCACGTACAGAGGCAATAGTCTTATCACATTCCGGAGCGGACAAAACAGTATCAATCATCTCCACAATCTCACCCATCAACGGCTCTTTCGCGCCACGAGTCGTAATAGCAGGCGTACCAACACGAATACCAGAAGTCTGGAATGCCGAACGGCTATCAAACGGAACCATATTCTTGTTGACCGTGATATCAGCCGATACCAAAGCCTTCTCAGCCACCTTTCCTGTCAGATCTGGGAACTTCGTACGCAAGTCGATCAACATGCTATGGTTGTCTGTACCATCCGAGATAATCTTATACCCCTTATCCATGAAAGCTTGTGCCATCGCGGCCGCATTCGCCTTAACCTGGCTCTGATAAACCCTATACTCCGGCTCCAAAGCCTCACCGAAAGCAACAGCCTTAGCAGCGATCACATGCTCCAGCGGACCTCCCTGAATACCTGGGAATACGGCAGAATCCAATAGCTGCGACATCTTCTTGATAACACCTTTCGGAGTCTTCTTACCCCAAGGATTATCAAAGTCTTTACCTAACAAGATAATACCGCCACGAGGTCCACGTAAAGTCTTGTGTGTAGTTGATGTTACGATATGGGCATATTCCAAAGGATTGTTCAACAAACCAGCGGCGATCAAACCTGCGGGATGCGCCATATCAATCATCAATAAGGCACCAACCTTATCCGCGATCTCACGCATCCGTTTGTAATCCCAGTCACGAGAATAGGCAGAACCACCACCAATGATCAATTTCGGCTTCTCACGCAAAGCGACCTCTTCCATCTGGTCGTAATCAACCCGACCAGTTTCCTCCTTTACATTATATTCCGTAGCACGATAAAGCACGCCAGAACTATTTACTGGAGAACCATGAGACAGGTGACCTCCATGAGAAAGGTTCAATCCCAAAAACGTATCACCCGGATTCAAAACAGCGAAGAATACTGCCGCATTAGCTTGAGCTCCTGAATGAGGCTGTACATTCGCCCACTCAGCGTTGAAAATCTTCTTCAAACGCTCGATAGCGATTGTCTCACTTTGATCGACGACCTCACAACCTCCATAATAACGATGACCAGGATAACCTTCCGCATATTTGTTCGTCAAGCAGCTACCCATAGCCTGCATAACCTGATCACTGACAAAATTCTCAGAAGCGATCAACTCAATTCCCTTCAACTGACGTTGATGCTCTTTCTCAATAATGTCAAAAATGACGTTGTCTCTTTTCATTCTCAATTAAATTAATAGATTCATATTTGTAAAAAACGGACAAGAACAACTCTGCGTCCATCACCACTTCGTGACTGTCACATTTCTGAACTGTACGTCTTTTCCCTCACTTTGAAGACCAATAAAACCTTCTTTGACCTTATTGGTTCCCGTATTTTGGTAAACTCCGTTAATGTAAACCGTTATTGTTCCATCCTTAACGAAGATATTAGCCTCATTCCACTCACCAGCAGGTTTCTCACTCGACTCAGCATGTTTCTTGACAACAGGAAAATCTGGACGAGGAACACCCGGACGAGAGAAATACTCTACCAAGTCTGAACCGCCAAGCAATACGAAATCTCCAGCGTCACCAGCATGAAGTTGGCACTCTATTCCATTAGGAAATGGATTCTTAGGATCAGCGATCAACAAGAAGATACCACTGTTTGATTCCCCATCCGGCCAACGCCATTCCACATGCAACTTATAATTAGAATACTTCTCCTTCGTGTACATATAACCAAAAGGATTGCCCTTAATATGTATCACGCCATCACGAACAGAAAAAACCTGATCGGCCGGAACAGAATTCTTATCCACCACGAAGTTCCAGTTTGAGAGATCCTTCCCGTTAAATAACTTCTCAGCCTTTTGCGCAAGAGCCTCTCCCGAGAATGCGAAACTACTCAATGTCAACGCGGCTAATAAAAACATTTTTTTTCTCATGGTAAACTATATATAATTAGGTAAAATCAATCAACAATCAATTTACGATAACGTACACGCTTCGGTTCCTCATACCCAACAGATTTCCGTTTATATTCCTCATAATCCGAATAACTGCCCTCATAGAAAACAACATTCGAATCACCCTCAAACGAAAGGATATGTGTACAAATACGGTCCAAGAACCATCGGTCATGCGAAACAACAACCGCACAACCCGCAAAATTCTCCAATCCCTCTTCCAGCGCACGAAGCGTATTGACATCAATATCGTTAGTCGGCTCATCAAGCAATAAGACATTCGCATCCGCCTTTAATGTCAAAGCCAAATGCAAACGATTCCGCTCTCCACCAGATAAGACACCACACAATTTTTCCTGATCAGATCCGGCGAAATTGAATTTCGACAAATAGGCTCGACTATTAACCTCTTTGCCTCCCATACGAATAAATTCCTGACCACCGGATACAACCTGATAAACAGTCTTATTCGGATCTATATCCTTATGCGTCTGATCCGCATAACCGATTTTCACGGTTTCACCAACCTCAAAACTACCCTTATCGATAGACTCTTGTCCCATAATCATCTTGAAAAGGGTTGTCTTACCGGCACCATTAGGACCGATTACTCCCACAATACCATTAGGCGGCAAAACAAAATTCAAATCGTCAAACAGCAATTTCTCACCAAAGGCTTTCGCCACATGATGCGCCTCAATCACCTTATTACCCAAACGCGGGCCATTCGGGATAAAGATCTCCAGTTTTGCTTCCCTTTCCTTTTGGTCCTCATTCAGCAATCGCTCATACGAATTCAAACGGGCCTTACCCTTAGCTTGACGGGCCTTAGGTGCCATATTAATCCACTCCAACTCACGTTCCAATGTCTTACGGCGCTTACTTGCCTGCTTTTCTTCCTGAGCCATACGCTTGGTCTTTTGATCCAGCCATGAGGAATAATTGCCTTTCCAAGGAATACCCTCCCCACGATCCAACTCAAGAATCCAGCCTGCCACATGATCAAGGAAATAACGATCATGCGTAATACAAATCACCGTTCCACTGTATTGTTGCAAATGTTGCTCCAACCAATCAATTGATTCTGCGTCCAAGTGGTTGGTAGGCTCATCAAGCAACAACACGTCCGGTTGTTTCAACAGCAAACGACATAAAGCGACACGACGGCGCTCGCCTCCCGAAAGCGTATCCACGACCTGATCCTCCGGCGGACAACGCAATGCGTCCATCGCCCGTTCCAGCCGGCTTTCTAGATTCCAGGCATCCATAGCATCAATCTTGTCTTGTAATTCCGACTGCTTATTTATCAATGCCTCCATCTTATCCGGATCCTCAAGCACCTCAGGATCGCCAAAGCGCTCATTTACCTGTTCATATTCCTTTAATGTATCCACTATCTCTTGGACACCTTCCTGAACAACCTCTTTAACGGTCTTTCCAGGCTCCAATTTCGGATCCTGTTCCAAATAACCAACCGAATAACCCGGAGAAAACACGACTTCTCCCTGATATTCCTTATCAATCCCCGCAATAATCTTCAACAATGTTGATTTTCCGGAACCATTCAAACCAATAATACCAATCTTGGCTCCATAGAAAAACGAGAGGTATATGTTTTTGAGCACTTGCTTCTGGGGCGGAAAGGTCTTGCTTACGCCCACCATTGAAAATATGATCTTTTTGTCGTCTGCCATTTCCAGAAGTAAAAACTTATTGATACATTATATATTAAATAAGGATAACCAACGAAAATACCTCGCTGGCTATCCTTTATTCTCATTCTATTATTTAATGTAGGTTTCCATGAATTTCGCCTTTGGCGCAGGAGAGATTGTCACCCCTTTCGTGTCTGCCGGCATCAAAACCGTTTGTCCTTGATGCACGAAGATCTCGTTTCCTTTATCATCCTTAAGCGAAGCTTTACCCTCCATACAGATATAAACGACAAATGAATCCAGATCCTTAAAATCGCGCGTCATGGTCGCATCAACATCCATCAAGTTAGTCGTAAAGTATTTGCAGTTAGCCAACTCAATCGTCGCATTCGTATGTGCTTTGTAATGTGTCCGATAATCGGGATACAAAGTATAATCGATCGCATCTTTAGCCAACTCCGTATGCAGTTCACGAGTATTTCCATTCGCGTCTTTACGGTTATAATCGTAAATACGATAAGTGATATTACTTGTTTGTTGAATCTCCGCAATGAAACAACCAGCTCCAATCGCATGTACCCGACCGGCAGGCAAGAAGAAAACATCACCCTCATTTACATTATACCGCTGCAATACATCCATAATCGTATTGTCCTGAACTCTCTTTACATATTCATCCGCATCAATCTGCTTAGAAAAACCAGAATAGAGAGAAGCGTCTTTCGTCGCTTTGATCACATACCACATTTCAGTCTTTCCAAATGAATTGTGGCGGGCTTTCGCCAGTTCATCATCAGGATGTACCTGAATAGAAAGATTATCTCGTGCGTCAATAAACTTAATCAATAAAGGAAATGTCGTTCCAAAACGATCGATCACCTCTTGACCCATCAATTGGGCTCCATACTGGCGAATCAAATCATCCAAAGACTTACCTGCCAACTCACCATTAGCGACGATCGAATAATTTCCCTCAACATGTGACAACTCCCAGCTCTCACCAACACCATTTTCTACTGGAGAGATCTCCTTAAAAGGACAAATATCAGAACCACCCCAAATGACCTTCTTCAAGATGGGTTTAAATGTAAATGGATACAACATAATTTTTCTTTCCTATTCTTTTTACTTTTTCAACTTTACCTTTCTCAATACAACCGCGCTACGAGCGGGAATATAAATTTTAAGCCATTCTTTCTTTTCCTTTTTATATAACGGATCAAACTGCGTAAAATGGCGCACGCTATCATCTGCCAAACCAAATCCACCAAACTGAGGAGCATCCGTATTCAAGACTACCTCATATTCGCCTTTTGGCACCAAGAAACCATAATCCGTAAAGGATTTTGTCGGACTGAAATTAAACACGAATACCAAATCCTTACGCATATAAGCGAGAATCTGATCACCATCATTATCCCAAACCTTCTGGATTGGTGTATCCTGGAAATTGCGAACCCCACAAATGACCTTCAACATTGCCTGGTCGAAATCGCCCAAATAATGATATTTCAAGTCCTTGTTATCCACCAAATCCCATTGACGGCGGGCATACTTGTAAGACCAACCATTACCCTCACGCGGGAAATCAATCCACTCCGGATGTCCGAACTCATTTCCCATAAAGTTCAAGTAACCGCCATTAATCGTGGAAGCTGTCACAAGGCGGATCATCTTATGCAAGGCAATACCACGCTCAACCATGAAATTATGGTCATCCTTCTGCATGTGCCAATACATATCAGCGTCAATCAGACGGAAAATAATGGTCTTGTCACCAACTAAAGCCTGATCATGGCTCTCCGCATAACTGATCGTTTTCTCGTCCGCACGTCTATTGGTTGTCTCCCACCAAATCTCGGATGGAT
>DGYMR06203__coassemble_1740_pt1 | contig 12453 bp, 8 predicted proteins | sample DGYMR06203__metabat2_low_PE_012 | metagenome-assembled genome bin DGYMR06203
TAGGGCTCATTAGGGACTTGCACCCGTTAGCTAATACTCATGCCGAGCATACATCGAATCACGGAGGTGAACAAGCCTGTTCACCCTCGTGAGCAAGTTATTCGGAACAGAGCTTCTCAGGAATAATATCCACGAAAAAGAATTAACCATTTGGAACAGGAACAAGATTCCAAAAATTTCTTATTATTTTTGCAACGACAAGCCGTGCCCGCACGGCTAAGTTACCATAGACATGATGAACGACTCAATTAAAAAGATCTATAGAATAAACACCAACTGGTGGGATAGTTTTACCAGTTGCCTCGTGGGAACTATCTTAGGTATCGCGATCACTTTCGGGATATCGGGTTATAACGAGGCCAAAGCTAAAAAGGAGATGGAACGGAAGATACAGATCCTGACCATCAGCAGCATCCAACAAACATTCGACCAGCTTGGCACAAAAATGGTTAAGCTAGAACAAATGGATTCTACACTGACTGCCATTATGGACTTTTATCCAGACAGCGTCAACAAAATCCCCCCGAAACTGGCCAGCGACCTCTTCTCCCAGCTGCTTTCTTTTGAATTCAACTCGAACGACCAAACCGCTGACAGGATCTTCAGCAGCGACATCGAGGTCTGGAAATCGATCGATAACCTCTCCACCATCAACACCATCGGGCAGACCTTATCTTATAAGCAATTTATAATCAATGCGCTAAACGAGACGAACGCTATAAAATCAAAGATAGCGGAAAACATCGGACGAAAGAAATATTTTCTAGGGTTCAATTCGTACCAAGAGGCCTTGCATATATTCTTCGATAACCCGGAAAATCTGAACCTCGCCCTGAGACTCAGGATGTACGTCAATATGTTAAACATGTCAAAAGACATAGGCTACCAGTTATTAACACGTATCAAGACCGACATGCACATCACAGACGAAGACCTCAAATCCATCTACAGCGATGACAATTTCAGCTTCAGGGACTCATCAAATGTAGACCTGGATGATTGAAGATTCTTCTGGTTTCAACCACATTCGCCAGGAAATGCCCAAAGCTGGCAAGCACGATAAAAAAGGAGTCAAACCCAATAGCTTGACTCCTCTTATCATTGACCAGTCGGGATGACTGGATTCGAACCAGCGACCACGCGCCCCCCAGACGCGTACTCTAACCGGGCTGAGCTACATCCCGCCTTTGTTTTTACGGGCGCAAAGGTAGTCTTTTATCTTTAAACTCCAAAACTTTCTCGGTAAAAATCGAGCGACTCCAATATTTTTTCCTTCGAGACCGATTGATTAATCCTTACGTCGCCCACACCCGCAAGCAAGGTAAAGTTGATCACGTCTCCCTCGTTTTTCTTGTCGTGTGTCATCAGCTCATAAAGCTTCTCATAGTCCTCACAACCAAACTGGAAGGGACGATAATAACTCTTCAGGTAATAGACCACCTGACTCAATTTCTCCATCGGGAAATCGCATTGTTTATGCGAGAGATACAGCTCGCTCACGATACCAGCCGCTACGGCATGCCCATGCAGGATAGGCCGCTCCTTCAGGAACGAGAGGCTCTCGTAAGCATGACCGACCGTATGACCAAAATTCAGCGCCTTGCGAATACCATGCTCTTTGGGATCCTCGGCAACAATACGTTCTTTCACGGCCACCGACTGTGCCACCAAGCGATTCAGGTAGCTGTAGTTCATCGTATCAATATCGTAAAGCAGGACAGAGGCGTAATCCTCCATCGAACTGATCAGGCCATGCTTGACCATCTCAGCATAACCAGAGAGGATATTATCATAATCCAATGTCCGAAGGAAGCCACAATCGATAAAGACACGCAAGGGCGGATAGAAGGAACCGATCTCATTCTTCAATCCATTGAAATTAATACCGGTCTTACCACCCACAGCGGCGTCGACCGAAGCCATAAGTGTTGTCGGCACATTGATGGTACGGATGCCCCGCTTGAAAGTGGCTCCAGCAAAACCACCCATATCGGTCACCATTCCGCCTCCCAGGTTAAGCAACAATGAATGGCGAGTCGCTCCCTCGTTCGAGAGACGAGTCCAAATAGAGGCCAATGCCTCAAGACTCTTATGCGTATCCCCCGCCTTTACCGTGATTACCGGAGCGGAAGCGATCGCCTCCACAGGCTTGAGCAATGGATAACAATTCACGAACGTATTCTCGTCGGTCAATACGAATAACCGGTCGTAGTCCAACCCTTCCAGGAATTGCCCCAAATCGCGGCACAAATCCTCACTAATCACCACATTTTGTTCTGCCATAATCCTATTATATATAACGTATCCCGGGAAGCGTTCCGACAGGAACAGCTAACCGGGAACAAATGTAGGGAAAAATCGCCAATATCCTTACCATAATCCAACAGATCAAAAAGAAGGCCCGTGTCCACCCCATTCAAGGGACCGACACGGGCCACTTATCATGACCTTAAGAAAAAGCTTTTAATCTTTCAGTCCAGCGGTACTCAATACCAAGTCGACAGCGGCATCGAGGCCATCCGGGTTCTTACCACCGGCCGTCGCGAAGTGCGGCTGTCCGCCTCCACCACCTTGAATCAACTTAGCGGCCTCTTTCACCAGTTTACCGGCATTCAAGCCATCGGCTACCAAAGCGTCGCTCATCGCTACCATCAAGGCACATTTCGCACCATCCTTGATACCGCCCACGAAGAAGACCTTACCGTCGGTCGACGCCTCACCCTTCAACTGGAAGGCCAAGTCCTTAATCGCTTCGACACTAGCCTCGCCCTTGAAGACGATCACCTTCACGCCATTACGCTCAACAGCCTTTGCGATCAAATCCTTCTTCAACATCTGTACCTTCTCGCGGATATATTCGCTCACCTGCTTCTTCAGCTCAGCGTTCTCCTCGATTGACTTACGGATAGTCTGCGCCAAATTCGGCACGTTATTGAACATCGCCCGCAACTCACGGATCGAATCCTGCAACATGAAGGTATATTTCTCAGCGGCCTCAGCCGTCACGGCCTCGATACGACGAACGCCTGCCGCAACAGAGCTCTCTGAAACAACACGCAAAGAGCCAATCATACCTGTCGCCGGGATATGTGTACCACCACACAACTCGACCGACGTACCATATTTCACGACACGAACCTCATCGCCATACTTCTCGCCAAACAGGGCCATAGCGCCCATCTCTTTCGCCTTGGCGATCGGCATATTCCGATATTCCTCCAGCTTATAGTTCGCACGGATCTTCTGGCTTACCAAAATCTCAACCTGACGAATCTCCTCATCTGTCACTTTCTGGAAATGAGAGAAGTCAAAACGCAATGCCTCAGGCGAAACATACGATCCCTTCTGCTCAACATGCGTACCGAGCACCTCGCGCAACGCCTCGTGCAAGAGGTGAGTAGCCGAGTGGTTGCACTCGCAGGCGATTCTCTTCTTCTCGTCGATCTTAGCGGTAAATGAAGCGGTCACGTCTTTAGGCAATTCCGCTACAAGATGAATCGGCAAGTTGTTCTCACGCTTCGTATCAAGCACGACAACCTTCTCATCGCCATTGATCAACCAGCCGGAGTCACCGACCTGTCCACCCATCTCGGCATAGAACGGTGTCTTATCGAGGACAACCTGATAGAAGGCCTTGTTCTTTTGTTTTACCTGACGATAACGCAGGATCTCAGCGTCACACTCGAAGAAGTCATAACCGACGAAGTTGGTCTCGCCCTCTTTCAGGACAATCCAGTCGCCAGTCTCAACCGCCGCGGCATTACGTGCCCGCTCTTTCTGCTTCTGCATCTCGACGTTGAACTCGTCAATATCGGCATCCATCCCGTTCTCACGAAGGATCAACTCCGTCAAGTCCAAGGGGAAACCATAAGTATCGTAAAGCGTGAAAGCATCGACACCACTGATCCGTGTCTTGCCTGCCGCCTTAGTCTCTTCCATCTTCTTATCAAGCAAACGGATACCTGTCTCCAAAGTCCGGAGGAAAGCATCCTCTTCCTCCTTGATCACACGCTCGATCAAGGTCTTTTGTGCCTCCAGCTCAGGATAAGCGTCACCCATCGTCTCAATCAGCACGGGCAAGAGCTTATACATGAAAGCGGACTTGCGGTCGAGGAAGGTATAACCGTAACGAACGGCACGACGCAAGATACGACGGATCACGTAACCTGCCTTAGCGTTAGAAGGCAACTGACCATCGGTAATAGCGAAAGCGATGGTCCGGATATGGTCGGCGATCACACGCATCGCTACATCTTTCTGCTTGTCGACACCATAAGCGGTTCCAGCCATGTCTGCGATCACCTTGATGATGGGCTGGAAGACATCGGTATCATAGTTTGATGTCTTACCCTGCATTGCCATACAGAGACGCTCAAATCCCATACCCGTATCGATTACTCGTGCGGGCAGCGGCTCGAGCGAGCCATCAGCCTTACGGTTGTATTGCATAAAGACAAGGTTCCAGATCTCGATTACCTGAGGATGATCCTTATTGATCATCTGCTCGCCCGGGATTGCCGCACGCTCCGACTCAGGACGCAAGTCGATGTGAATCTCAGAGCAAGGACCGCAAGGACCCGTATCGCCCATCTCCCAGAAATTATCGTGCTTATTTCCATTTATAATATGGTTGGCCGGCAAGAATCGCTCCCAGTAACCCGCCGCCTCATCATCACGGCTCAGCCCTTCGGCCGGACTTCCCTCGAAAACCGTCGCATATAAACGCTCCGGATCCAGTTTTAACACGTCCACGAGGTACTCCCATGCCCATGAGATCGCCTCCTGCTTGAAATAATCGCCAAACGACCAGTTGCCCAACATCTCAAACATCGTATGATGATAAGTATCGTGGCCAACCTCCTCCAGATCGTTGTGCTTACCGCTCACGCGAAGGCACTTCTGCGAGTCCGCTACACGAGGATATTTCCGGGGCACGTTGCCCAGGATGATGTCTTTAAACTGGTTCATCCCCGCGTTCGTGAACATCAGCGTAGGGTCTCCCTTCACGACCATTGGAGCGGAAGGGACGATCTGGTGTCCTTTAGAGGCGAAAAAGGCCTTAAAGGACTCACGGATTTCTTTTGCTGTCAACATAATCTATCTTTATATAGTTCTCGTTAATATTCTGAAAAACAATTTGCAAAAGTACTGTAAATTATTATTTTCGCGATCATCCAAGCAACAAAAAATTCGAATGAGGCTGTTTAAATCTCGAAAAACATATTATTTATACAATCCCAACACGCTTAGTTACGAGCGAGTTTACCCTTCTGCCAAAGATCGGGTCCTTACTGTCCTTAAACATCTGAGCACGGGCATTATTTTTGGCGTGGGCACGTTGATTGTCATCCTGTATTTCTTCGATTCCCCGAAAGAATCACAATTACGCAAAGAGAACAAGTTGCTTCAGACCCAATATGAGGTCCTATCCTTACGTCTCAACGAGGCGCTCGAGGTGCTTGAGGACATTCAACAACGCGACGAAGCACTCTATCGGACCATCTTCCAGGCGGAATCCATTCCCGAGTCGGTCCGCAAATCAGGCTTCGGCGGCGCCAACCGTTATGAGCACCTGATGAGCCTCTCGAACGCCGACTTGGTTGTCTCAACCACCAAGAAGATGGATATGTTACGCAAACAGCTTTATATCGAGTCCAACTCGATTGATGAACTGATCTCGCTCGGCAAGAGCCAGGAGGAGTGGAGCAAATGTATCCCAGCAATCCAGCCAATCTCCAATAAGGATCTTCGCCGGACCGCCTCCGGTTACGGCATGCGAATCGACCCGATCTATCGAACACCCCGTTTCCATTCTGGTATGGACTTCTCCGCCAAAGTGGGCACGGAGATCTACGCCACAGGCGACGGTACGGTCAAGTTCGCCTCCTGGAAACAGGGTTATGGCAAATGCCTTATCATCGATCACGGCTATGGCTACCAAACCCTTTATGGCCACATGGATAAGTTCAAGGTCCGTGTAGGACAGAAAGTAACCCGCGGACAAGTCATCGGTGAGGTGGGTAATACGGGAAAATCAACCGGGCCGCACCTTCACTATGAGGTTATCGTACGGGGTAAGCACGATAATCCATCCAAATACTATTTCATGGACTTGACTCCGGAGGAATACGACCAGATGATCCAGATCGCGGACAACCATGGTCAGGTAATGGACTAAACAAACAGGCATAAGACTATGGCGCTCAAGAAAGACAAGAACCTAAAGCTTTTCTACTCCATCAGCGAGGTGGCCCAAATGTTCGACGTGAACGAATCAACCCTCCGTTTCTGGGAAAAGGAATTTGATATTATCCATCCCCGCAAGACGGAGAAAGGAACTCGTTATTACAAACAAGAGGACATCGACGCCGTGCGCCTTGTCTATCACCTGGTCAAGGAGCGGGGACTGACCCTCGCCGGCGCCCGGCAAAAACTGAAGAACAACAAGGAGGCGACTGTCCGCCAAGAAGAGATCGTCAATCGACTGAAACAGATCAAGGAGGAACTCACCCAAATCAAAAAAGCGTTCGACGCCTTTCCATAAGGGTGGTTTTCCTTGCCAGACTCAAAACAAAACCGTAACTTCGCATACTTTATTAATACATTATATAACATGGAAATTAGCGGAAAAATTATTCACGTACTGCCAGAGCAAGGCGGTATAAGCAAAGCTGGAAACGAATGGAAAAAACAAGAGTACGTTCTGGAAACCCACGACCAATACCCAAGAAAGGTCTGCTTCCAAATCTTTGGAGCTGACCGTATCGCCCAAGCGGCTATTCAATTAGGAGAAGAGGTGACTGTCTCTTTTGATATCGACAGCCGGGAATACCAAGGCAGATGGTTCACGAATATCAGCGCCTGGAAAGTTGAGCGCCCGACCATGTCGGCCGCACCCAATCCCGCAGAGAACAATGTCGCACCGAATTTCCAGCCCGCAGCTCCCAGTTTCGAGGCTAGCAATCCAGTTGATGACCTGCCTTTCTAATGGACAGGCATCCATCTACAACATAAAAAAACAGGTCGTCTTTAAGATATAGGCGACCTGTTTTTTTATGCCATCGTTTTAATCTTTCGCTCAATCCGCGACACGTACGACTGACTGGATGTTCTTCACCTTCGAGAGCGTCACGCACATTTGCTGGATATCCTCCACGTCATGCACCTTCATCTTGATCTTGCCCTCAAAGACGCCATCCTTCGCCTCGATCAACAGACGAATAATATTGACGTTAAACTGCTCAGAGATGGTTTTCGTTATGATATTCAATACTCCAATGGAATCAATACCCTTCACCTCGAGTGTCGCCTCGAACGACGAGCTCATCCGGCCACCCCAAACCGTATTCAGGATACGCTCACCGAAACTGCTCTTCAGTCGCATGGCAATCGGACAAGAGCGCTTGTGAACCACCACGTTTCCATCGTCGTTAATAAAGCCCAAGACCTCATCACCCGGTATCGGCTTACAGCAATCCGCCAGGACATAATTACGCTCAAACGCCTCTTCCTTCAGGATATAAGGCTTTTTCTTGTCATACTTCGGCAGCTCCTTAGTATCCTCTGTCTCCTTCGCTGCCGGTGTAGCCTTCTCACGCTTAATCGCCAAGGATAATGCCTGCTTCACATACTTGAACAAACCGTTATCTTTCTTCTCACGCAACAGTTTCTTAAGGTTATCGGGCAGGATCACGTCGCCCTTCTCAATCGAGTAATAGAACTCCTCACGTTTGGAGAAGCCAAAATACATCGACAGCTTATCAATATCCGCCGTCGACGGATCCATCCCGGCCTTACGGAAAGCCTCGGCCACCATACGCTCACCTGTTTTGGCCGCCTCCTTGCGTACCCGCTTCAGGATTGCCGTCACTTTCGACTTCGCACGAGCGGTAGTAATGAAATTCAACCACTCCACCTGCGGTTCTTGCGAACGCGAGGTCAGCACCTCCACCTGGTCACCGCTCGCCAACACATGGCTCAGCGGCACCAAACGATGATTCACCTTCGCACCGATACAATGGTTACCAATGTCAGAGTGAAGAGCATAGGCAAAATCGAGCGCGGTCGCTCCTTGAGGCAAGGTCTTGATATCACCCTTCGGCGTGAAGACAAAGATCTCGGATGAGAAAAGGTTCATCTTGATCGTATCCAGGAAATCAAGTGCGTTCGGATCCGGACTTTCCAGGATCTCAGTGATGGTCTGCAGCCACTTGTCGAGTTCCGTATCCTCCTCGACATTCGACTCCTTATACTTCCAATGGGCGGCAAATCCCTTCTCGGCGATATCGTCCATCCGGCGACTCCGGATCTGGATCTCAACCCATTGTCCATCGGGGCCCATGACTGTCAAGTGTAATGCCTGATAACCATTTGCCTTCGGACGGCTTACCCAGTCACGAATCCGGTCCGGACGGATCCGGTATATATCGGTAATCGCCGAATAGATATCCCAGCACTGATTCTTCTCGTCGACTCCGGGCAATGGATCAAAAATGATACGTACCGCGTAAATATCATATATATCCTCGAACGTAACTCCTTTGCTCTGCATCTTGTTCCAGATGGAATAGGCCGACTTCACCCGGGCTTTCATCTCATAATCCAGCCCCATCGCTTTCAGCTTCTCATGCACGGGAGCGGCGAAATGCTCAAAAAGTTGATTACGGGATTCCTCTGTCGCCTTCAGCTTATCGGTAATAAATTCATATTCCTGAGGATGCTCATACTTAAAGCTCAAATCCTCCAACTCTGTCTTGATCGAGAAAAGTCCCAGGCGATGGGCCAATGGCGCATAGAGGTAAAGCGTCTCGCCCGCAATCTTGAACTGCTTTGCCGGAAGCATCGAACCCAACGTTCTCATATTGTGCAAACGGTCGGCGATCTTGATCAGGATAACCCGGATATCATCACTCATCGTCAGCAACAACTTGCGGAAATTCTCCGCCTGGGCCGAGGCCTGGCTACCAAAAATACCACCGGAGATCTTCGTCAGTCCATCGACAATCTGGGCGATCTTGTCGCCAAACATATTACGGATATCCTCTACCGTATATTCCGTATCCTCGACGACATCATGAAGCAAGGCGGAACAGATAGAAGTGGAGCCCAATCCCATCTCACGGCAAACAATCCGAGCCACGGCGATCGGATGCATAATATAAGGTTCACCAGAACGCCTCTTTACGCCAGCGTGCGCCTGGTTCGCAAAGTTAAAAGCCTTAGTGATGCGCTCGATCTTGCGCCGGTGATTCGACTTAAGGTAATCTTGCAGCAACTCATTGAAGCCATCCTGAATCATCTTCTCCTCGGGAGACAGATTGGTTGAGGTAGCAACCGCCGCAGCTGTATCTGTTGTGTTCTTTGTATCGCCCATGGTCTTTCTCTCCTCTTATTTTTTAAGCAGTATGAACACAAATATATGGGAAATAATCGGGAATATTATAGGATTCGCACAAGATTTCTTCATAAAAAATAACATTAAGGGGCATCACCATGGGCCAATAGGCCAATCGCCTTAACCCTAATTTGAAAAAAAGGCCTATTTTTGTGGCAAATAGGAGTTTTCGCATGAAATACATAACAATCATCATATCGCTTTTAGGGCTTTCCTGGTCCGCCATCGCCCAAGACATCAAAGGACACATCCTGGACAGCAAGAGCAGCGAGCCCCTGACGGGTGTCAATGTCTATTATAAGGATAAAGGCGGAACCCGCGGAACCGTCTCGGACATCAACGGCTACTATGAATTGAGAGTAACCGATGGCGAGGCTTCGATCACCTTCAGTTATCTGGGATATGAGACGACTACCCTCACGGTCCATGTCGCTCCCGGCCAGTTTCTCACACAAGACGTGCGACTCGAGCCACGAGCCACAATGATGGACGAGGTGGTAGTCAGCGTCGGGCGCCATGAGCAGAAACTGAGTGAGGTTACCGTCTCGATGGATCTCCTGAAAGCGGACGAGATCACCCGGCAGGCACCCAAGGACCTGACCGATGTCCTGAAAAACATTTCGGGCGTGGAGGTAACCGACCGGCAACCTTCCATCCGTGGCGGCACGGGCTGGACTTACGGCGTGGGCAGTCGCTGCCTGATCCTCGTGGATGGCATGTCGGTCCTGACACCCGCCTCGGGCGAGATCAACTGGAACATGATCCCAATGGAGAACATCGACCAGGTGGAGGTGCTCAAAGGGGCGTCGTCCGTACTCTATGGCTCGTCGGCCCTGAACGGACTGATCCATATCCGCACCAAACGGCCTTCTTTGGAGCCGCATACCCGTGTCAACCTGCAAGGTGGACTTTACGGAAGCCCATCTCCTGTCAACACACCGCTTTATGGCGGGCTCGACCTCTCGCATACCCGCCAAATCAAGAATCTGGACCTGAGCCTGGCGGGAAATACCTTCATCGACAACGGCTACCGGATCGACAACTACAACCGCCGTGTCCGACTGGGTGGCAACCTGACCTATCGGGATCCCAACATACAGGGACTCAACTATGGAGCCAACTTGAATTATCTATACAACGACTACACCGGTTTCTTCATCTGGCGCTCGCCCGACGAACCCTACACGCAGTCGCCCCTGGCCAACATGGGCCGACGGGAACACTCGTTCTACATCGATCCATTCCTTAATTACACCAACGAGGAGAAGGGCACGACTCATCGCCTCAAGGGACGATTTTACCATCGGGGCAGCCGGATCATCACGCACACGACCGACAAGAGCCTCTATGATATCACGGACAACATGGGATTCCAGTCCTCATCATGGCCCGAACTTTCGGGCATGCTCGGCAACTGGCAACAGACACTCCTGCCGATCGTCTTGCCACACCTGACGGAGGTGATGAATGGAAGTGTCAGCGGATTGATGAACGACCTGGGCGAGTTGGGTAACCACTTCTTCCCCAACGCCACTTCAGCCGATTATATGGATCTGGTATCCTGGATCATGGGGCACACGCCCCTGCCCTCGGACGGCGACATTGCCGGCTGGCTCCAGGAGAACGCCGATAAGCCCGCCAACAACCGGGCTAATCAAGGAACCGATCACACCTACGCTTACGATCTGGATTACCAATTCAGCAAGGCGTTCGATGCCTCCCGACTGACGGTCGGCGGCACCTACGAACGCATCTTCGCCAACTCGGCCGTCACCGGCAAGCACTGGAGCGATAATGTCGCCCTCTTCGCCCAATACGACCAAACGCTGTTCAACCGGTTGAACCTCTCGCTCGGTCTTCGCTTGGAATACTATCGGGTAGACGACAACTATCGGGAAGCGGAGACCAACCTGCTGGGCGTCAATGTTCCGGTCAAGCCCGTCTTCCGTGGCGGCCTGAACTACGCTTTGGGCGAATACAGCTTCCTCAGGGCCTCCTTCGGTCAAGGCTACCGCTATCCATCCGTCACGGAGAAATTCATCCTGAAGGACATCGGTGGTGTCGGCGCCTTCCCCAACAAGGATTTGAAAGCCGAACAGGGTTATAACGCGGAAGTGGGCATCAAGCAAGGCTATGCCTTCGGCAACCTGAAAGGCTTTATCGACGCCGCCGCCTTTTATACCCGCTACAAGGACATGATCGAATTCCGTTTCGGCCTGTTCAACAACACGACTTTCGACTATATCGACGGACTCGCGCCAATGATCAGCGCCTTGACCAGCGGCGAGGGATTGGGCATCGGCGCCCAGTTCACCAATGTCGGGCGAGCGGAGATTTACGGTGTCGACCTCTCCACCAACGGAATCTATACCTTCAATAAGGATACCCGATTGAACTATATGCTGGGTTATGTCTACAATAACCCGATCGACCTCGACGTGGATAGCCGCAAGGCGGAAGAGGAAGCCAACGATGATCTCTTGGCGATGCGCTCGAAATCGAACGACAACCGCTATCTGAAATACCGTCAGAAACATTCCGTCAAGGCCGTTCTCGATCTGGAATGGAAACGGTTCAACTTCGGTACCAACTTATCCTGGAAAAGCAAGACCCTGGCGGTGGATTACTTCATGGTCGATGAGCGGGAGAAGTTGGAACCGAACCTGATGGATTACCTTCGAGGCCTCCTCTTCGGCAACCTGCACGACTATTGGGCAGAGAATAACCGCAGTTATCTCGTCATGGACCTGAGAGCCGGCATGCGAATCACCGACCGCATCCACCTGCAGGCGCAAGTGAACAACATCTGGAACAAACGCTACACGGCACGCCCGATGGATGTCGGCGCGCCCCGTACGTTCATCCTACAATTAGGTTTGGATCTTTAAGGGCAACAAGTGCGGACCCGAATCCAGTACTTTACGGTCGGTACTCCGGTACTTCCCGGAAAGTACTGGAGTACTTTCAGCATCGGACTGCAGTACTTTCCGCATAGTACTGGAACAACTGCAGTGTACTGAATTTAGTTGACAGGTTAATAATTAAAATTCCATTTAGGT
>DGYMR06203__coassemble_1791_pt1 | contig 12118 bp, 8 predicted proteins | sample DGYMR06203__metabat2_low_PE_012 | metagenome-assembled genome bin DGYMR06203
GTAACAGTGGGAGAGTAGGTAGCCGCCGCTTATGGTTGAAGACTCCTGTCCATTCTCTTGGATGGGAGTCTTTTTTTGTTTTACTATATTTGGATTTGGAATTGAATTTTTATTTGTATATTTGCAACCCGAATCATGGGGCTGACCGGTTTTGACAGCGGGCAGAAGTGGTTTGTAAGCATGTAGTGCGTGGTCGGCTTGCACTTTAATCTCAGACGGCGAACAATTAACTGGCGAAAACAATTACGCTCTCGCTGCTTAATCGAAGAATAGTAGATTGAAGCTTAATCTCCGCAAAAGTTGCGGAGACGTGACATCACCCGGATGCTGTGGCTCCGAAGCGTTCCGATCAGGTGGTGCAGCAATATCGGAGATAGTTTGACTCAAGCCTTGGGGGTTAAATGAAGTTTTAAAGGATAAGGTATAAGTGGGTGGCTTCGGTCTTGCTTATGCCCGACAATGAAGGCGAAGATAAACATGTAGAAAGCAGATTAGTTCCTCGTTTGGACGAGAGTTCGAATCTCTCCAGCTCCACAAGAGCCACCCTAATCCGGTGGCTTTTTTATTTCTTATAGGATTAGGATTAAAATGCGTGATAGCTGCTTTGTTTTTGGTGTGGCATGACATCCAAGGAACGAATGATGGTATTGTTCCCTCTTTTTGTACAGATCAAGCATTTTCTTCTTAATTCTCTGGTACGAAAATTGAAAATAAGATTGGGATTGAAATGTTCTCCGTTAATGCGGGTCTCAAAGTGGAGATGTTCTGTCGTGGCTCGTCCCGTTCGGCCTGTAAGTGCTATGGCTTGGCCTGCTTTTACCTTATCTCCTGGTTTTACGAAGTTTTTGGAATTGTGGCTATAGATCGTTTCCAGTCCGTTATAATGCCTGATCACAATGACATTTCCATAGGCGGCGTAACGTTTAGACATACGGACAATACCATCGAAAGCGGCAACTATCGTGTCGTTAGCGAATGTCTTAATGTCAACGCCTGTATGATTTCTTCTTCTTCCTCCATAAGGCGAAATGACTTTTGCATTGGGTAGCGGGAAAGCATATTCGTCTGTTTGTAGTGAAGACAGGTCGATAAGTTCTGTATTTGAATCCTTGAATCGTAAAGGGTCTTCAACGCTTAGATGATTTATTTCTCTACTTGAGAAGTTTTGTGTAATGGGTTTGTGTGGTGAGACATATTCAGTTAATCCAGGTGATGGTGGTAATAGGAACTGGAAACTTGTATTGGGCAAAGGTATATTCATTTTAGGAAGTGAAGGTTGTGGTTGTTGGGGAACGATGGCTTGAAGATGATTCTGCCGAGTACGACATCCCAAAAGGAAGATTAGACTTAAAATGATAAATGTATTGTAAGTTCTTGATGCCATCTTTATCTGTTTTGGAAACAAAAATACGCAAAAGCTTGGAAGGCTTATACTCTGTTTTGTTATGTTATTATACTTTGATTTTTGATAGCATTTTGTTTTGCTCGTAATTGTTTATCCTTTGGATAATATTTTATGTGTATAGCATTGGATCATTAGGATGTATGGTATAGCGATAAAAATGCCTAAAATGAATAATATTAGACCAACACATAGAACCAGCAGTGCATAGGCTGTCAGTATTAGTAATTCTGTAGATGCGTTACGTGTAAGATGCCAGCTATAACGGATAGACTCTATTGCCCCTAGGCCTTTTTCAATGATGGCGTATGAGTAGAATTGTAAACGGATAGCCCAATAGATACCAGGGATGATGAAAAAGAGGATGCCTATTGAGACAATAGCCGAGTATAGAATCGTAGCGAAAAAATGGTTCATTAGAGTTCTTTTCTCGTCATTAAGATGGGGCATTGAGAATGGTTGCTGTTTGATGGTATAATTCATGTTTCTGATATGACAGATGGAAAAGACGCTATAGAGTAAAAGAAGGACAAAAATTTGTAGGCCGCTTTTTAAAGGGAGGTTTTCTGGAAGCGCGTATAAGATAATCGACGCAAATGCGGATATGATGAGATAGATGAAAAAAAAGGCAACCAAAATGGTCGCTCTTGTTTTGAAGAGTTTCCAGGAAGATAATAAAATGGTTTTTGTTTCTTTAAGATCATTCATGATGTTCGGCTTTTTGTATATCGCCGTAAAATTAGTATAATTTATAGGAAAAACAATTTGGATGATCGGCCATTAATAGCGATTTGAACGAATAGATATTTAATCCGTCAAATAATCTTACTCCTCTTTTCTGAATTTAGTTTTTTTCCTATAAAAGATTGTATAAAACGGGATTCAAGAATGATTTTGTACTACATTTGTATTGTTTTTTCAAACATGGTTTGTCTTGATTTAATAGCAGAAACTTGTAGGGCAAGTTATTTGGGGAGAATAATGTCAATAGAAAAGAATATACTTATAAATGTTAATTATGAATAAACAAATGATGAGAACTACTATTACCCAGTTGAAGCAAATGGCTTTGTTCGCTGTAGGAGTATCTTTATTGACTGCGTGTGGTGGCAGTCAGAGTGGAAAGATGGGGGACGATGAATTCGCTGTAATGACGGTAACTGCTTCCAGCAGTGCCCAGACGCGTGCATATCCCGCCACAATTAAGGGACTTCAAGACATCGAAATCCGGCCACAGGTGTCTGGGTTTGTTGTAAAACTTTGTGTGGATGAAGGTGCTACCGTTCGTAAGGGACAGGCGTTGTTTAAGATTGATGATACACAGTATGCAGCAGCATGGCGTCAAGCGGAAGCTGCTGTAAAGACGGCACAAGCCAACGTTAGTACTCTGACATTGACGGAAGAAAACAAGAAAATGCTTCATGACAAGCAGATTGTCAGTGATTTTGAATATCAGCAAGCTGTGAACAACTTGCTTTCGGCTAAAGCTTCGCTGGCACAGGCTGAAGCTTCTCTCGTAAGCGCAAAGCAGAATTTGGACTTTTGTACGGTGACGAGCCCATCGGATGGTGTGGTTGGGACTTTTCCTTATCGTGTGGGTGCGTTGGTTAGTGCTTCTATTACGGAGCCGATGACGACAGTGTCTGAAATAGGTGATATGTATGTTTATTTCTCGATGACGGAAAAAGATCTTTTGAGTTTGACCCGTGCTGGTGGAACGTTGAAGGAGCAGTTGGAGAAGATGCCAGCGGTAAAATTGGAACTGGCAGACGGGACGATGTATGAGTTTGAAGGTAAAATTGATGCGGTGAGCGGCGTGATTGATCAATCGACTGGTTCGGTTAGCATGCGTGCTATCTTCCCGAATGCGAAGAATATCCTGCGTAGTGGAGGTATGGCGAACGTGATTTTCCCTTATACAATGGAAGGCGTCGTGGTAATTCCGCAGAATGCGACAGTTGAGATCCAAGATAAGAAGTTTGTCTATGTTGTGCAGCCAGACAGTACGGTGAAATATACGGAAATTCAAATATCTCCTTTAAACGATGGGAAGAATTTCATTGTAACAGGCGGATTGAAAGCCAATGAACGGATTGTCATCGAAGGTGTTCAGCAGTTATCTGACGGGCGGAAGATCGTCCCGATTTCGAAAGCTCAGCAAGTTGCCAAATTTCAGCAGGCATTGAAAGATCAGCGTGAAGGCAACTTGGCGACTGCTTTCAATTAATTCATGCATAATATAAATAGGTAGATTAATTAAGACAGAGAATGAAATTAGATAGATTTATTAACCGTCCGGTATTATCAACCGTTATTTCGATTTTGTTGGTAATCTTGGGTATTATCGGTTTGGCCACGTTGCCTATTACTCAGTATCCGGATATTGCGCCGCCAACCATTTCGGTAAGTGCGACTTATACGGGAGCCAACGCGCAGGCCGTATTGAACTCCGTTATTTCTCCGTTGGAAGACCAAATCAACGGTGTGGAGAACATGATGTATATGCAATCAACCGCCACCAACAACGGTTCGGCTCGTATTACGGTGTACTTCAACCAAGGAACCGATCCGGATATGGCGCAGGTCAACGTACAGAATCGTGTGACACAAGCACAAGGATTGTTGCCGGCGGAGGTGACGCAAGTCGGTGTGACGACGTACAAGCGTCAGACCTCCATGTTGATGGTGTTCTCCATCTACGATAAGGAAGACAAGTATAACATCGAGTTCCTGGAGAACTATGCCAGTATCAACTTGATTCCAGAAATTAAACGTGTGAAAGGTGTCGGTGATGCCAATGTGATGGGTACGGACTACTCCATGCGTATTTGGCTGAAGCCGGATGTGATGGCGCAATATAGTTTGACCCCGAGCGACATATCGGGTGTTTTGGCTGAACAGAACATCGAGGCGGCTCCAGGACAGTTCGGAGAACGCGGAAATCAGTCGTTCCAATACACCATTCGTTGGAAAGGACGTTTGTCTTCAGAGACAGAGTTTGAAAACATTGTGGTAAAGGCGCTACCGGATGGCGAGGTACTTCGTTTGGGTGACGTGGCCGATTTGGAATTGGGGCGTTTAACTTATAACTTCAACAATACGGTAAACGGCCACAAGGCTGTGTCTTGTATTGTCTACCAGATGGCGGGAACCAATGCGACGGAAACCATCTCTAACTTGGAGCAGGTATTGGCTGAATACGAAAAGAATTTGCCGGAAGGATTAGGTATCAATATCGCACAGAGTGCCAACGACTTCTTGTTCGCTTCTATTCACGAGGTAATCAAGACCTTGATCGAGGCATTTATCTTGGTGTTCATCGTGGTGTATGTCTTCTTGCAGGATATGCGCTCGACGTTGATTCCGGCGATCGCTATTCCGGTGGCATTGATTGCTACTTTCTTCGCTTTGAAGATCATTGGTTTTAGTATTAACCTGTTGACTCTTTCGGCAATGGTGCTTGCCATTGCGATTGTGGTGGACGATGCCATAGTCGTCGTGGAGGGAGTCCACGCGAAATTGGATCAGGGGTACAAGTCTACGCGACAGGCGGCTATTGACGCCATGAGTGAATTGGGCGGTGCTATCGTATCTATCACGTTGGTCATGATGTCCGTGTTTATCCCCGTTAGTTTTATGTCCGGTACGGCGGGTACATTCTATCAGCAGTTCGGTTTGACGATGGCTCTTGCTATTGGTTTTTCGGCGTTGAACGCTTTGACACTTTCTCCGGCATTGTGCGCTATCTTATTGAAACCTCATACGAAAGAAGACGAAGAAGTAGCTCCGTTGAAAGAACGTGTCGGTACGGCAATGAGGGAATCCCGTAAGATTATGATTCGTCGGTATAGTGAGGCGATCGGTCGGTTGCTGCATCCGAGTATTACCATTCTTTTTACGGTTGTTGCCGTGTTGGGAATGATTTTCGGCATGTTTAATTTCGGAGAGCATCCAATCTTGACGGTTGTCTTTGCTCTAATCAGTATCATGGCGTTCTTCGGCATGACAACGGATAAATTCAAGAAAGCATTCAATACGTCGTATGAATCCGTTTTAGGAAAGTATAAAAATAAGGTATTGTTCTTTATTCAGAAAAAGGTGCTTTCGTTCGTTATTGTGATTGCTTCCATTGTTTTGTTGGTTATTTTCATGAATACGACGCCGACAGGTATGATCCCGAACGAGGATACGGGAACGATTATGGGCTCAGTTACTTTGCCTCCTGGAACATCTCAAGAACGTGCCCGCGAAGTATTGGCGCAAGTCGATAGCTTGATTGGAGCGGATCCTGCTGTGGAATCACGTACCGTCATTTCCGGATTTAGCTTCATTGGTAGTGGACAAGGTCCCTCTTATGGTTCTATCATTATTAAATTGAAAGACTGGGAAGAGCGTTCGATGATGCAAAGTTCGGATATGGTCGTAGCGACTTTGTTTATGCGTTCGCAGAAATTATTTAAGGATGCGCAGGTATTGTTCTTCGCTCCGCCTATGATTCCGGGTTATTCGATTTCGACGGATATTGAGTTGAACATGCAGGATAAGACGGGTGGTAGCTTGGATCGTTTCTTCCAAGTTGTTAACGACTACATCGCCGCTTTGCAAGCTCGTCCGGAAATCAACTCTGCTTCAACGAACTTCAACCCGAGTTTCCCGCAGTACCAAATCGACATCGACGCTGCCGCTTGTAAGAAAGCCGGTATTAGCCCGAGTGATATTTTGACGACGATGCAGGGTTATTTCGGTGGTATCTACGCTTCAAACTTCAACAGTTTCGGTAAGATGTACCGTGTGATGATTCAGGCGGAACCGGATGCGACCAAGAACCTGGAATCGTTGAACCGTATCAAAGTCAGGGGTAGCGACGGCGAGATGGCGCCGATTACTCAGTTTGCCTCTTTCAAGCGCATTTACGGGCCGGATGTGATCAGCCGTTTCAACCTGTATACCTCTATCCAGGTGATGGTTTCTCCGGCAGCCGGTTATACTTCCGGTCAGGCGTTGCAAGCCATTGCGGAAGTTGCCGACCAAAATTTGCCGGCGGGTTTCGACTACGAGTTGGGAGGTATGGCGCGTGAGGAAGCGCAGACAACCAATACGACGGCGATTATCTTCTTGCTCTGTCTGGTATTCGTCTACCTGTTGCTGAGTGCGCAATACGAAAGTTATATGTTGCCGTTGGCTGTGTTGTTGTCGATTCCGTTCGGTTTGCTCGGTAGCTTCCTGTTTGTGAACGGTATGAACTCGCTGGGTAGCATTCCGGCGTTGAAGATGATCATGGGGTCTATGTCTAACGATATTTATATGCAGATCGCCTTGATCATGTTGATGGGTCTGTTGGCAAAGAACGCTATCTTGATTGTAGAGTTCGCGCTTGACCGCCGCCGGATGGGCATGAGTTTGACGTGGGCTGCTGTCTTGGGTGCCGGTGCTCGTTTGCGTCCGATCTTGATGACCTCTTTGGCGATGATTATCGGTTTGCTTCCGTTGATGTTCGCTTTCGGTGTCGGCGCTCATGGTAACCGTACATTGGGAGCTTCCGCTATTGGTGGTATGTTGATCGGTATGATTTGTCAGATCTTTATCGTTCCTGTATTGTTTGTTGCCTTCCAGTATCTGCAAGAGAAAATCAAGCCGCTTGAATGGGATGACTTGGACAACAGCGACATGAGCACTGAGATTGAACAATATGCACAAACTAAAGATTGATTAGGATGAAAAAGAGAAATATATTATTTATGATGTGCGCGACTGCTCTTTTGAGCGGTTGCCACATTTACAAGGCTTATGAGCGGCCGGAGGAGATCAATGCGGACGGGATTTATCGGGATCCCGTGGCGGAAGCGGGTACGCTTGCTGATTCCGATACGACTAATATGGGAAACTTGCCTTGGCAAGAGATTTTTACAGACCCGAAATTGCAAGCGTTGATCGAGGAAGGCTTGGCGAACAACGTGGATATGCAGGCGGCTATCTTGCGCGTGGAGGAGGCTAAGGTGTTGTTGACCTCCGCTCGCTTGTCTTTCTTGCCTTCCATCAATTTGGCGCCGCAGGGAAGCCTCACGAAGATGGAGAACAATCCGGATTGGGGGCAAGCCTATACCGCGGCGGCGGCCGCCAGCTGGGAAGTTGACTTGTTTGGTAACCTGTTGAACGCGAGTCGCGGGCAGAAAGCGGCCTATTTGCAGAGCCAATACTCACAGCAGGCTGTCCGTTCGCAAATCATCTGCGGGATCGCCAATGCTTACTATACCTTGCTGATGCTCGATCGTCAAGTGCAAATTACGACGGAAACGGTAGATATTTACCGGGAGAACGTCCGTGTGACCGAGGCGATGAAAGAGGCCGGCATGACGAATGAGGCGGCTGTCGCCCAGATGCGGGCCGCCTATCATCAGGTACAGGCTTCGCTGATCGACTTGAAGCGACAGGTAAAGGAAACGGAAAACTCTATTTCCGTTCTTCTGGCGAAAGCGCCTCAGGCGATCGACCGTGGTACGTTGGACGCGCAGATCGTCCCGGATGATCTGACGGTCGGCGTTCCGTTGCAGCTCTTGGAGAACCGGCCGGATGTGAAGGTCGCGGAAATGGCGTTGGCTAGCGCTTATTATTCGACCAACCAGGCGCGCGCCGCTTTCTATCCGGGCATTAACATTACGGCGACGGCCGGCTGGACGAATGGCTCGGGGGTTACGATCAGTAATCCGGGGCAGTTCATGTTCCAGGCGCTCGCCTCATTGGCGCAACCGATTTTCAATAACGGAAAGCTGGTGGCTAACCTGAAGGTGACGAAGGCGGAGGAGAAGATCGCCAAGATGAATTACCAACAGACCATCCTCGAGGCCGGGCAGGAGGTGAGCGACGCTTTGCGATTGTATGACGCGACCAACAAACGGCTGGTGCACGACCGTGAGCAGGTGTTGAACCTCGACAAGGCGGTCGACTATACGAGAGCGCTCTTCGAGAGTGGCGACGCGACTTACCTGGAGATCCTGACGGCCCAGCAGAACTTCCTGAGCGCGCAGCTGACGGAGGTCGCTGATAACGTGCAACGCCTGCAAAGCGTCATTACGCTCTACAGCGCGTTGGGTGGTGGCAGATAGTTTTAACCGTTTAAATTTAATACGTATGATTAGTCCTTTAGCGTATATCGACGCGAACGCGAAGATCGGGAAGAACGTGACGATCCATCCGTTCGCTTACATCGACAAGAATGTCGAGATTGGTGACAATTGCGAGATCATGCCTCATGTGAGCGTGATGAGCGGGACGCGTATGGGTTCTGGAAACCGGGTTTTCCAGGGCTCTGTCCTGGGGGCCGAGCCGCAGGATTTCAAGTACAAGGGGGAAGAGACCCTGCTGGTGATCGGGAATGACAACGTGATCCGGGAGAATGTGGTGATCAACCGGGCGACCAATAGCACTGGGCGTACGGTCGTCGGGAATGGCAACTTCATTCATGAGGGCGTTCACATTTCACACGATACGAAGATTGGCGACCATTGCGTTTTAGGGTATGGCAGTAAGCTTTCGGGTAATTGCCAGTTGGAGGATTGCGTCATCTTTGGGGGTAACGTGTTGATGAGCCAGGGGTGTCGCGTCGGCTGTTGGGCCATGATCCAGACGGGCTGCCGTTTCCGTAAGGATATTCCGCCCTATATCGTGGCCGCGAAGGAGCCGACGAGCTACTATGGCATCAATGCCATGATCCTCGAGCACGAGGGGTATCCCGACAAGGTGATCAAGCACATGAGCCACGCCTACCGGATTATTTATCAGGGCAACACGAGTATTTTCGATGCCCTGTTGATGATCAAGGACCAGGTGCCGATGAGCGACGAGATCCAGCACATTATCGATTTTATATCCGAGTCGAAACTGGGCATCATCCATTAATGGTGATGCCCGGGATTCGCCGGGATCCATAAGAAAAACGTTTCCAAGTTGTTTGCGAAGCGCCTCTTCAGCTTGTGGGGATTTTCCCCTGTCCGTCGAGGCGCTTTTTTCGTGCCCGGAAAATTGGTCTCGCCCCCTCCGCGGTGTGCGGGAGGTCTTCGCGCCCTCGCAAAACGGTTTCCGCGCACCGCGGAAGGTCTTTGCGCCCTCGCAAAATGCTTTCCGCACACCGCGGAAGGTCTTCGCGATCCCGCAAAATGGTTTCCGCACACCGCGGAAGGTCTTCGCGATCCCGCGAAATGCTTTCCGCGCACCGCGGAAGGTCTTCGCGATCCCGCGAAATGCTTTCCGCACACCGCGGAAGATCCGTGTGGTTATTGGAGAGCCTCGCGCAGGCGGACGAGTTTCTTCAGCAACGCCTCAAGCCGGTCGAGTTGTAGCATATTGGCGCCATCCGACTTGGCGGCCGAAGGATTGGGATGTGTCTCGATAAAAAGCCCGTCGGCGCCAACGGCGATGGCGGCCTTGGCTATTGTCTCGATTAAGGCCGGCATGCCTCCGGTAACTCCAGACGTTTGATTCGGCTGTTGTAAGGAATGCGTCGCATCCATGACAACCGGATAACCGAATTGACGCATCAGTGGAATACCACGAAAATCGACTACCAAATCGGTATAGCCGAAAGTTGTGCCTCGTTCGGTCAGCATAACTTGGTCGTTGCCGGCGTCGGCCACCTTTTGGGCGGCGAATCGCATGGCTTCAGGCGAGAGGAATTGCCCCTTCTTGATGTTCACGATCTTGCCGGTTCGTGCGGCGGCGACGAGCAGGTCTGTCTGGCGGCAAAGGAAAGCCGGTATTTGCAAGACATCGACATAGGCCGCGGCCATTTCAGCCTCATGTGTCTCGTGGATGTCTGTCACGGTGGGAATCTGGAAAGTTTCCCCTACCTTGCGAAGGATCCGGAGCGCTTTCTCATCGCCAATGCCGGTGAATGAGTCCAGACGTGAACGGTTGGCCTTGCGGTAAGAGCCTTTGAAGATATAAGGGATATTAAGCCTAGAGGTTATCTCCGTGATTTTCTCGGCGATCTGAAGTGCCATATCCTCATTCTCAATCACGCATGGACCGGCCATGAGGAAGAAATTATCCTGTTTTCTCAGGTTGTCTAAAGTAAATGTCATGATTGTTGAATTAGTTCTAATACGATATTTATTTTCTCTTCTGTAGGGAGAGTTGCGTCGATCCAATAGATATGCGAGCCCCTTCGTTCCATGCCCCTGAACCACGTCATCTGTCGTTTGGCGAATTGGTGAATCGCGATCTCCAATTGGCGGACCATCTCGTCGTAGGGCAGTTGCCCGGTGACGTAAAGGGTCAGGAATTTGTATTCCAGCCCGTAATAGATGAGATCTTCCGGTTTTACGCCAGTCGCAAGGATACGTTGTACCTCATCGACCATGCCCTCTTCCAAGCGGGCTCTTAGCCGTTTGGATATTTTCTCCCGCCGTGTATCCCGGTCAATATCGATACCAATGATCAGGCTGTTGATGGGCTCGTACTCGTTACGATCGGGCGCTTGTGTCTTGTAAAACTCTTCGATCTCGATCGCCCGGATGGCCCGTTGGGCGGAGTCTACATCTGTTTTATTATGCAAGGTCTTATATGAGGCAAGGATTTGCTCCAGCTCATCGAGAGACTTGCCTTTGAGTGATTCCCTTAGGGTAGGATTCTGTGGCACGTCAAGTAGCTTGAAACCCTTTAAGACTGCTTCTATGTACATGCCTGTACCGCCGCATAGGATGGGTAGTTTGCCTTTCGATTTGATCAAATCGAAGGCCTTATGAAAATCATGCTGGTATTCGAAAACATTGTATTTGTAGCCCGGATCATGAATATCGATCAAGTGATAGGGGATGTTCTTGCCGTTGACAACATAATCCGCTAAGTCCTTGCCTGTGCCAATGTTCATCGAACGGTAAATTTGCCGTGAGTCGCCACTAATGATCTCCGTATCCATCCGTTCGGCCAATGCGGCCGCGAAAGCTGTCTTTCCTGAGGCGGTTGGGCCCAAGATCGTGATTAGTTGATAACTGTTTGTTTGCTTTGTTTCCATGATGAAGCAAAGGTAAACAAAAAAAGCCGCACCTCGAAAGGCGCGGCTTTGAAACATATAACCGTAAATGATTAGCAGTTTACAGATGCCATGTGAGCGATCAAATCCAACACTTTGTTAGAGTAACCGATCTCATTGTCATACCAAGAAACGACCTTAACGAAAGTATCTGTCAAATAAACACCTGCGTTAGCATCGAAGATAGAAGTCAAAGTGCAACCTAAGAAGTCTGAAGAAACAACAGCGTCCTCAGTGTAACCCAGAACACCCTTCAACTCACCCTCAGAAGCCTCCTTCATAGCAGCGCAGATAGCCTCTTTAGTTGCCGGTTTAGCCAAGTTAACAGTCAAGTCAACAACTGATACGTCCAAAGTCGGAACACGCATAGAGATACCAGTCAATTTACCGTTCAACTCAGGGATAACTTTACCTACAGCCTTAGCAGCACCTGTTGAAGACGGGATAATGTTGCCAGAAGCAGCACGACCACCACGCCAGTCTTTCATAGACGGACCGTCAACAGTTTTCTGAGTAGCAGTAGTAGAGTGAACAGTAGTCATCAAACCATCAGTGATACCCCATTTGTCGTTCAAAACTTTAGCGATCGGAGCCAAGCAGTTAGTAGTACAAGATGCGTTAGAAACGAATTGAGTACCTTTAACGTAAGTCTTTTCGTTAACACCGCAAACGAACATTGGAGTATCGTC
>DGYMR06203__coassemble_1830_pt1 | contig 11914 bp, 6 predicted proteins | sample DGYMR06203__metabat2_low_PE_012 | metagenome-assembled genome bin DGYMR06203
CAGAAAAAACTTCAGTTCCTATAGAAAATGGTATAGAAGGAAGTAAAATCTCTTGTAAGGTAAGTTTGTCCTTGAATGCTGCTTGAGGTATGCTAACCAATGCATATGGTCCAAATCCACTATCAACCATCGGCAATTCCGTTACGCCACTCATATCCAATACTTGAAGCATATTCATTTGCTCCTTCATCGTTTTGAAGTAATCCTCGCCTAAGGGTCCGATTATTGTTAAAGAGGTTATTTTTACCGCATCATCACCTAAAGCTGAGGCCAATGTGTTGGGTGTCGTCAATGTGACCGTCTTAGCCAATTGCGCATACACACCGCTTGTCCCGATCGTTACGAGAAAAGCCATTAGAAAGAAAAGTTTTTTCATGCTTATTTTATTTGAATTAATAATTGATCTATCCTACAATCATCAACTCTACTTTATCATCTACACTAAGAAGAAATGTCTTTTTATGAATGCGAACTCGCTGAGTTTACGTTCATATAATTTCAATGCAAAGAACGGAATTTCCTTTGAATAACGCAAATAATAATTGCAACATTGCATGATGTGATCGTGTTTATATGTTTTTGGTTGCTTTGTGAAATAAACGTCTTCAATGACTAATTCAGTATAAAAATTAGGTGGTTCTCTAAATTTCAGAAATAGTCCGTTTGCTACTTCTCTTTTGATCTTGTCGTATCGAATAATGCGGTTTTGACAATTTGTCAAATGTGGCACAAACTATCATTTTGTCAAAATAACTCCCTTTTCATCGCGATATTTCGGGTAGGGATGCGGAATGGTTGGAAATAACGGATTCTGATGAGGTTTGGAAATGTGCTGTTGCTCTTTATTTTCCTTGTTGTTGTCTTTCTTGATATTGTTGTTGGGGTATTTCTGTTAAAATGATTTGCTGTATGGCTTGGTATGAGTAAAAATGATATTGTGTAAAGAGACGGAAATAGTGCCGGAAAAACTCTTTTAAAATGTTAAATTTAGGTCAGATAGCCGTTTGAAGTCGAGACAAACGTTCGTGTCAGGCGATACGATTGGTCGTACCTATGAACGCGTACGTACTTATTTGCCGCAAGCAACGTATGTGTGCGTTTTTATCTTCGGAGGAAACCGCGCTTTCCTTCGGATAAACCGCAATTTTCCTTCGAAGAAAAGGTCCATTTTGTTCGGAGAAAATAGGAAATGGCTCTTTTGGAAGGCCTGATTCTTTATTTTTGGATGGTTTTTGCGTAAAGTAGCTGTTATTAAAAGGGGAGGAATTGGATAAAAACGTCGTTAAATCTCTTGCTTTCTTGTTATTTTGTCTTGGACTTATTCTGTGGTTGGGGATGCTTTTTTAACAGGGAAAAGACCAAGGTCATGTTTGAGTATATTGGGTCGGTTGGCATGAATAAACCTCTTTGGGGATAGATCCGATATGAAATTTTGGAGTGGTTCCCTTGATTTTAGGGATGATAATTAGGCTTTTTCTTGGAAAAAACATACCTTTGCTTCATGTTACGAATAGTAGGTCATATCGAGAGTTTGCTGTTGAGGAATGATTGCGTGATTATTCCCCGATTCGGCGGTTTCGTCTTGCGTGAGGTGCCGGCTTCTTTTGAGGAGAAGGGCGCCCTGTTCTGTCCGCCCCATAAAGAGATCTCTTTCAATACCAATTTGAGGCATACGGATGGCTTGTTGGCCGAGTCGTATATGCAAGTTTATGATGTGGATTACGGTAACGCTTCCGAGATGTTGGAACGGGATGTCGAGGCCTTGGAGAAATGTTTGCGTGAGGAGAAATGCCTTGATTGTGGAAAGATCGGCTCTTTCCGTCTAGGGGATGAGGGACAGTTGATCTTTACGCCGGGAGAGTCGGCCTTGTGGAACGCCTCGTTCTATGGATTGGAAACTTATCATTTCCCGAAATTGGCGCCTCTGCCTGCCGAGAAGCCGGAAATGTGGGTAGAGATGCGGAAGCCGGAAAAGGATGTGATTTATATTCCGGTGAATCGACGCCTCCTGCGGGTTGTCGCCGGAGCTGCTGCTGCTTGCGCGTTGTTTTTCTTGGTGTCAACGCCAGTCAAGGAGGTCAATCCTGCCGCTTATACGGCCAGTTTCGTGCCTCGTGAGATGATGGCGGTTTCGATGATGCGGACGGATGCCCCGAAAGAGGAGACTGTCGATCTTGCCAAAGCGGAAACAACCGGTGAGTTAAAAGATGAGCCGGTGATGGAAGAGCCTAAGGAAGCGGTGCCAGAAGCGAAACCGGTGGAGAAGGCGGAGGTGGCGAAAGCTCCTGAAGTTAAGACCGCGCCTGCCGTCAAACAGAAGATGTTCCATATTATTATCGCTAGCTTCCCGAACGAGCAACAGGCGGACGAGTATATCTCGACGGTTGATCGTCAGGTTTGTACGGGTGTGGATAAGATTACGCGTGATGGCAAGTGCCGGGTTTATGCGGCTCGTTTCGATAATCGGGAAGAGGCTGAGCGCTATCAGGCGGCGCTTCGTAAACATGAGAAGTATAAGGACGCCTGGTTGTTTATCAGCCGGTAAGCGTTTTGTGGCCTCTTGCTTAACCGAACATTTTTCCCGTGGATTTTCAATTAGATACTGATAACCTGGAATTTCAGGATGCCCTGCGCTTGATTACGCACACACGGCAGTCGGTTTTCCTGACGGGTAAGGCGGGTACCGGAAAGTCTACCTTCCTGAAATATATCTGTCAACATACGAAAAAAAAGCATGTTGTCCTGGCCCCGACCGGGATCGCGGCGATTAATGCGTGTGGCGCTACTTTGCACTCTTTTTTCAAGTTGCCATTTCGGCCCATGTTGCCTGATGACCCGGATCTGAGCCTGAAGAATGGGCGTATCTTCGATTTTTTCAAGTACAGGAAGGATCACCGCAAACTGATCGAGGAAGTGGAGTTGATCATCATCGACGAGATCTCGATGGTGAGGGCCGATATTATCGATTGCGTAGACCGGATTTTGCGGGTCTATTCCGGCAATATGCGTTTGCCTTTTGGCGGGAAGCAGCTTTTGTTCGTGGGCGACGTGTTCCAGTTGGAGCCGGTCGTGCCGTCAGACCAGAAGGAGATCTTGAGTCTCTTTTATCCCAATCCCTTTTTCTTTTCGGCCCGGGTCTTTTCCGAGATCCACTTGGTGCCAATCGAGCTGCGTAAGGTCTATCGCCAGACAGATCCTGTCTTTATCGGCGTGCTCGACAAGATCCGGCAGAATCGGGCGGGGCATTCGGATCTGGCCGTGTTGAACGCTCGTTGCTTTCCCCATTTTGAGCCGGCCAACGAGGATATGTATGTGACGTTGGCTACCCGTCGTGATCAGGTAGATTATATTAATGAGAAAAAACTGGCCGAGTTGCCTGGCGAGGAGTTCGTGTCGAAAGGGAAGATTGAGGGTGATTTCCCGGAGTCTTCTTTACCGACCTTGTTGAATCTCTCTCTCAAGGAGCATGCGCAGGTCATATTCATAGATAACGATCATGAGCGTCGTTGGGTGAACGGGACGATTGGTATGGTCTCGGGCATCGACTCGGAAGGGCATGTTTATGTGCTCTTGGAGAATGGAATCGAGCATTTGGTGGAGCCGACCTCCTGGCGAAATTATAAGTATCGTTATAATGAGAAGGAGAAACGGATCGAGGAGGAGATTGTCGGGACTTTCGAGCAGTTGCCGATCCGTTTGGCCTGGGCGATCACGGTGCATAAGAGCCAAGGCTTGACTTTCAGCCGTGTCGTGGTGGATTTGACCGGAGGCGTTTTTGCCGGAGGGCAGACCTATGTCGCCTTGAGCCGTTGTACGTCGTTGGAGGGATTGGTCTTGCGGGAACGGATCTCTCCCCGGGATATCTTTATCCGGAAAGAGATTGTGGCCTTTAGTTCGATCTTTAATGATCGGGGATTGATCGATCGTTGCCTGGAGGAGAGTGAGGCGGAACTGGCTTATGGCAGGGCCGCGGAGGCTTTCCGGAAGGATGACATGAAAGAGGCGGTCGAGTCGTTCGCTCGAGCGGTCGCCAAACGAAATGAGTTGGGTGATCCGAAAGTGCAGCGTCTGCTCCGGCTGAAATTGGAGTCCATTAACAGTCTGAAAGGACAAATCAAGGCATTGAGGCAGGAGATGAGTGATATGCGTGAGGCGCAAAAGAGTTTCGCTCATGAGTATTATCTGATGGGAAATGAGTGTGTCACAAAAGCACGTGACCCGCAAGCCGCCTTGCGTTGTTTCGACAAGGCCCTGAAGCTTGACCCGACCTTTGTCGACGCTTTGGTCCGTAAGGGCGTTACGCTTCTCGACATCGGTGAGGATTATGAGGCGCAGGTCTGCCTGAATGAGGCTTGCCGTCTGAGTCCGACCTCATTCAAAGCCTTCTATAATCGGGGAAAATGCCGTCTGCGATTACGCTATCACGATGAGGCCGTCGCCGACTTGATCCGGGCAGTCAAGCTGAAACCAAAACATATCGCCGCGCACGAGTATTTGGCGGATGCCTACGAGGCCGTAGGCGAGCAAGAGCTGGCCGAAGGGCAGCGGGCGATCGCCGAGGCGTTACGGCGGGAGAAGGGGAAAGGATAACTGCTTGTTTATTCCGATCCAGTTTCGTAAATTTGTGCGTTATCGGAAAAAAGTGAGTAATGAAACAGTATCTTGAATTACTGGATCGGGTTTTGACAGAGGGTGTTAAAAAGGAGGATCGCACGGGAACGGGAACCATCAGCGTTTTTGGTCATCAGATGCGATTCAACCTGGAAGAGGGTTTCCCGTTATTGACCACCAAGAAACTGCATCTCAAATCGATCATTTATGAATTATTATGGTTCTTAAGGGGCGACACGAACGTGCGTTATCTTCAGGAGCATGGCGTGCGTATCTGGAATGAGTGGGCTGATGCGAATGGCGACTTGGGCCATATCTACGGTTATCAATGGCGCTCATGGCCCGATTATAAGGGAGGCTCGATCGATCAGATCCAGGAGGCGGTCGACACGATCAAGCATAATCCCGACTCGCGACGGATCATTGTCAGCTCGTGGAATGTGGCGGATTTGGATAATATGAATTTGCCGCCCTGTCATGCGTTCTTCCAGTTTTATGTCGCTAACGGACGATTGAGTCTTCAATTGTATCAACGCAGTGCGGATATTTTCTTGGGCGTACCTTTTAATATCGCCTCGTATGCCTTGTTGCTGATGATGATGGCGCAGGTGACCGGTCTGAAAGCGGGAGATTTTGTCCATACCTTAGGTGACGCGCATATTTACAATAATCATATTGAGCAGGTCAAGCTTCAGCTGACGCGTGATCCTCGGCCGCTTCCCCGTATGGAGATCAATCCGGAGGTGAAAGACCTGTTCGCTTTCCGTTACGAGGATTTTACATTGACGGGATATGATCCGCATCCACATATCAAGGGTGAGGTATCGGTGTAAAAGATGTCGCCCAGAAAAGGATGGCGGGTGATTAACAGTTTGGATAGTTGAATATAATACATAGGAGTATGAGTAAGATTACGATTATCGCGGCGATCGCCGAGAACAACGCGATTGGCAAGAACCAGCAATTGCTGTGTCATATGCCAGCCGATATGAAACGATTTAAGGAGTTGACAACTGGTCATGCCGTGATCATGGGCCGCAAGACTTTTGAGTCGTTGCCTCACGCTTTGCCCAACCGCAAGAACGTGGTGCTGACAACCTTGCCCGAGGCGGTCTTTATGGATAGTTTCGCATGCGAATCAATGGGAACAGCATTGGATTTGTGTGAGAAAGAGGATGAGATCTTTATTATTGGCGGAGCGTTGGTCTATCGTCAGGCTTTGCGAATTGCCGACAGGATGTTGATTACACGTATCCATCACGAGTTCAAGGATGCGGATGCCTTCTTCCCGGTCGTGAATTGGGACTTGTGGGAAGAGACCGAACGTGAGGATTTTCCGGCCGACGACAAGAATCCTTATCCCTACTCTTTCGTAACTTATATGCGTAAGAAGTAAATATTAACGCGTCGTTCACAACTTTTTGCTCTTTCTTCGTGTCTATGTAAGAAAAGGGAAACGTTTCCCTTTGATATGATTACAATACTAATCAATAGGCATAGATATGAAGACAAGAGCATTTTTTATGGGGATATTTATCCTTATGGGATTGTCCCTATTCCTGTTTTTAGCTAGGGCCGCTATGAGTCCTGCCACCTGCGGTTTGCCTCCTCAGGAGCAACTTACCCCGACTGTGATCAAAGGTTTTATCTCCCAAATGAAAGAACAATTGGAGAAAGATAACAGTCAGTTCCCCGAGTTGATCCTTCGGTTGGAGAAATATACCTCGAATTTGGATAGTTCGGCTTATCGGGCTGTTTTAAGTTCCATGATCGCTGAGATGTATCAGAACCAATACCGTCAGGATCGTTGGAAGATCGACCAACGGACCGAGTTGGGTGATTATGTACCTGATGATATCCGTGAATGGACAACTGGATTGTTTGAGCGGAAAATAGGTGAGCAACTTGCCCTCTCTCTCAAGCCTGAGGATTTATTGCGGCAAACCTCTCTCGCCGCCTACCAAGAGATTTTGGATACTAAGGATTATACGGAGAGCCTTTACCCTTCACTTTATGATTTCCTGATGGACCGGGCAATACGGATCCAACCGTCCGTGTCGTTGTATGACCAATGGCTTCTTTCCTTGAATGAGCGTCATTTGCGTGAGCTTTATGTTGATGTTGCCTTGAAGAGATTGGCTTTCCTGAATAGTCAGGGTGAATTGGATGATGAGCGTTATTGGTCTGATCTGCTAGACTTGGAGGCGACTAATTCCGGATCTTTGGCGCTTATCCCGATTTATCTCGCTCAGATTGATCATTTGAATGGACAGGAGTGGCGAGTGGAACCGGAGGAAAGGGATTCCGTAATTGCCAGACGATATGGGATCATCCAAAAGGCTGTTCGTCAATTTCCGGATGAGCCGAGGGCGAATGAGTTACGTAACCAGTTGATGGCAATGGAAAATCCGACGATCCATGTGAATCATAATTGGCAAGTTTATCCCGGTGAGTCTTTGGATTTGCGTATTGAATATAAAAACACGCCGAAATTGGTGGTCCGTTTGTACGAGAGCCTGGCGAATCCTGAGGATCGTATGATTTATAATCAGGAGGATAAAAAGAAATATAGGGGAAAATTGGTTGATGAGGCGGCCTTCGAGATGTTTTCGCCGGATGTTTTCCTGTCGAGAGATACAATCCTTTCTGTCCCAGTGAAGAAGCTGGGTTTATATGAGCTCGAAGTTTCGACACCAGATGGAAAGGTCAAGGTTTGTGACCGTTTTAGCGTGAGTCGTTTAGCTATGGTGGTAAAGGCCGGACCGGATAATACAGAGGCAATCGTAACTGATTTCAGGTCTGGCAAGCCAGTAGCGGGAGCATCGGTCTACAGTTATAAATATGATAAGGATAAAGGGGCTGTTCTGCTGAATGAGGTAAAGACAAACTCATTGGGCGTGGCTCGTTTGGTGGATCTTGATGCGACTGCCATCCGTCCGGCAATCGGAGAGGATCGTTATTCAATGTGTTCGAATTCCGGATTGCGTTATTATGCTTACACGCCTGAGGAGGTGGATTATTCGATTAGCCTTTTTACGGACAGGGGTATTTATCGGCCTGGACAGACACTCTATTTTAAGGGAATAGTCTATAATACGGATCGTGATCATCCGAGGGTAATTCCGGATCGGACGGTGAAGGTGATCCTTCGGGACGCTAATGGAAAGGAGGTCGCTACCCGTGAGCTTCGGAGTAATGGCTTTGGATCGTTCAATGGTGAGTTCGCATTGCCTAAGAGTGGTTTGAACGGAGTCTATCGAATTGAGGTGGAGCGTTATTCAGCTTCCTTCCGGGTTGAGGAGTATAAACGTCCTTCGTTCCATTTGGATTTCCAGCCTTTAGCTGATGAGGTGGTTTATAATCGTCCGCTTCGTTTGGAAGGAACGGCGATGACCTATTCCGGTGTGGCCTTGTCTGAGGGAATGGTGAAATGGCGCATACGTAAGCGACCGCTTTGGTGGCGTTCTTCCTATTTTGTCCAAAAGGCGGAGCGTCAGGTAGCGGCGGGCGAGGTCGCGCTATCGGCGGATGGCAAATTCCAGATCCTGTTTACGCCGGAGCGTGAGAAGGGTGCGTTTGATGTGCTTTCCCTGGATCATTATGAGGTGATCGCTACATTGACCGATAGTAAGGGTGAGAGCCAGGAGGCTCACTACTCTTTCTCCGTGAGTGATAATGGTATGTATCTTACCTTGGATATGGCCGATAAAATGGTTCGCGACTCGGCGGTAATTACGGTTAAGGCTTCGACAGTTAATGGTGAGCCAGTGGCGGCTAAAGGAAATTATACGCTCTATTTACTGGAGGACAAGCGAGTGAAACCGGATAATAATGGAGGTCCAGTTATTTATCCGATCCGTAAGATGGTTCGTACGGGGCAGTTTACGGCGGATACGCCGATTTCTCCATTGGTAACGCCGGATATGGAGAGTGGTCGTTATCGGATTGAGGCACGTGCTTTCGACCGGAATGGCAAGCAGGTAGAGGTGAAACGGGATTTTATTCTCTATGATTTGGCGGATAAACGACCGCCGGTCTTTTCGGAAACATGGTTGTTGTGCCAGCAGACGACTTGCGCTGTGGGCGAGGAGGTCCGTTTCCTGTTTGGAACCTCTTTCAAGGATACATATGTCTATTATGAGATGTATGATAGGACGGGAAAGACATTGAGTCGTGAGCTGCTTCGGATGAGTGATGAGAACCGGCAATTCACGTTCCCTTATGAGGAACGGTTTGGCGAGGGCGTAACGGTGTCCTTATGGTTCGTGAAGGAGCAACGGCTCTATCAGGAGTCGATCGGGATTCGCTTGCGGAGACCGGATCGGCAACTGACGATTCGCCCGGTTACCTTTAGGGATCATTTATTGCCTGGAAGCCAGGAGTCGTGGACTTTCCAGATCAAGGATGCGGATTCCGCTTTTGTGGAGTCGGAGGTTTTGGCTAGCCTTTATGACGCATCGTTGGATGCGATCCATTCGTCGGTTTGGAGTTTCTCTCCGGTTTCCTATGTCCGGTTGTCTCAGCCTCGATTGATGACGGGTAATAATTTCTCTACCCATTCCGAATATGGGGCTGCGGAAATGAGGTTTGTGGATGTCCCTGTTGTAAAGAGGGTCGATCTGGAGTGGCAAGGAGTACTTTCGTTGGGTTATTTATATACGAGCACGAATCAGGTATTTCTTACAGGAGGCTTGCGTGTAAGAGGTGCGGCCGCTCCTCCGATGGCTAAGTCCGTTCAGGCGGATGCCGCCGCAGTGGCGAAAGATGAGGCCGTTTTAGAGGAGGCTGCAGTGGTCTCGTCGGAAATGAGCGCGATTCCTCAGTCGCAAACAGCCGGTAACACGGCGACAGTTCGGCGGAACTTGAATGAGACCGCTTTCTTCTATCCGGTTTTGAGGACAGATACGGCAACCGGACAGGTTGAGGTTCGTTTCACGATGCCGGAAAGCAATACGACCTGGAACTTACGGTTATTGGCGCAGACCAAGGATTTGAAATATGGCTTGTATGCGGACAAGGTGACGACAAGCAAGCCTTTGATGGTGATCCCGAACCTGCCTCGTTTCTTGCGCCGGGGTGATGATGTGACCATTACGGCTCAGATCGTAAACCAGTCGGACGGAGCGATGAATGGTCGGGCCCGGATTGAGTTGTTCAATCCGGAAACGGATGAGCCGGTTATTTGCCTGACGAAATCACAGAAGCCTTTTGATTTGGCGGCTGGTGAGACCTCGACCGTTAGTTGGCGCTTTATGGTGCCTGATTATTTGGCCGACGATCTGTTGGGATGCCGGATCGTTGCGGACGCTGAGCAGGGAAGCGATGGCGAGCAACATTGGTTGCCTGTCCTTTCCGACCGGATATTGGTGACGGAGAGCCGCCCCTTCTTCCTGGATGAGAAGGGCGACAAGACATTGCGTTTGCCCGTAAAGGCGGCAAGCGAATTGTTCCGGTTGACGATGGAGGTGAACGCCAACCCTGTGTGGATGGCTGTACAGGCTTTGCCTACGTTGACGGAACCGAAACAGGATAATGCCCTGGCTTGGTTCGCCGCCTATTATTCCAATACGTTGGCCTCTTATATCGTGAAGGCGCATCCACGGATTCAGGCGATTGTCGAGCGTTGGAGCGCGGCTGGTGGTGACGCTGGAACGATGCTCTCCGAGCTGGAGCGGAATGAGGAGTTGAAGGCCGTTCTCTTGGAAGAGACGCCTTGGGTACTGGAGGCTCGAGACGATTCGGAGCGGAAATGTCGCTTGGCGTTGTTGTTCGACTTGAACCGGGCGAATGCCGCTCGGGAGGCGGCTTTGGCTCGTTTGCTAGAGGCTCAAGATGAGAAGGGTGGCTGGAGCTGGTTTAAGGGGATGCCCGCAAGCCGGAGCGTAACCTTGTCAATTCTTCAGGGAATGGCACGTTTGACGGAGCTGGGAGCCGTGGAGTATGGTGAGGCGGAGAAAAGGGCACAGATCGCTGCCTTACGTTTTCTGGATGAACGGATCAGGAGTGATTATGATCGTTTGACGGAAGTGGAACGTAACGATCAGAAGTCGGGCATATCGTTGGAGCAGGTCGATTATCTGACTGTCCGTTACGCTTATCGGGATATTCCGGTGATGCATGATGCCATGGAAGCGATCCGTTTCTATACGACAATCGCCGAGCGTGATTGGCAACGGTTGCCATTGGCGACTCTGGCTCGGTTCGCCACGATGGAATACCAAAGTGGCAAGAAGGTGGTGCTGGAACCGATTATGGCGTGGCTGAGGAAAACGGCTACGGTTTCGGAGGAAAAGTGTATGTATTGGGCGAACAACCGGCAATCGACCGGCTTCCTGGATTCGCCGATTTCGGCGCAAGCGGCGTTGATCCGTCTGTTCTTGGCGGTCGAGCCGGAGGAATCGGAGTCGGTTGACGCGATGAAACGTTGGTTGCTCTCACAGAAGCGTACGCAAGCCTGGGAATCGGAACCTGCCTCTTTGGATGCGATTTACGCGCTCTTGCTCAAGGGTGGCGATTGGCTTTCCGCTGAGAATACTTGTGTGGTTGAATGGGCCGGAAAGAGTTACGACTCATCGGCTGGCGAGGTTGGAACCGGTTATATGAAACTTGACTTACCGATCAATCCGGTCGAGGGAAAGGAGCCGACCGTGACTCTGCGAAAGTCGGGCGAGGCACCGGCTTGGGGGGCGCTTTATGAGCAATCGTTCAAGAGGTTGGATGAGGTGGAGAGCCAGGTGAATGGCTTGAGTGTCGAGAAGAAATTCTTTATAGAGAGCCAAGTGGATGGAAAGCGGGTTTTGCTTGCCTTGTCGGATGGCCGTCCGTTGAAGGTGGGTGATAAGCTTGTAATTCGTCTGACGATTCGCAGCGATCAGCCTTATGATTACGTTTGCCTGAAGGACGAGCGTGCCGGATGTCTGGAACCGCTTCGTCAAGTTTCGGGCGCTATCGGTCGTGAGGGTGTCTGGTATTACCAATCGCCCAAGACGGCCTCCGAGAATTTCTTCTTCGAGCGTTTACCGCAAGGCACGTTTGTGATCGAGTACTCGACTTATGTTACCCGGGCAGGCGAATACGCCGCCGGGCCATCGACGCTCCAGTGCCTCTATGCGCCAGAGTTTGTAGCGTATGGTCGCGGTTCCGTTCTGAATGTTGAATAACTCCGATGCTGGTTCCAGTACTATGCGGAAAGTACTGCAGTCCGATGAGGAAAGTACTCCAGTACTTCCCGCAAAGTACTGGAGTACTCTGCAGTGTACTGAATTTAGTTGACAGGTTAATAATTAAAATTCCATTTAGGTTT
>DGYMR06203__coassemble_1863_pt1 | contig 11721 bp, 7 predicted proteins | sample DGYMR06203__metabat2_low_PE_012 | metagenome-assembled genome bin DGYMR06203
CTAACATTGGGTATATTCGATAAATAACCTATATTTGGGAATAAAAATAGAACATTATGGAATTATCACTTCCCAATAAATTTGGTTCAACAACGAACGTAATACTCAACACGAGGGTTTTAGTCGTCATTGGTACCAATGGCGCTGGTAAAAGTTCCTTCGGAAAAAGCCTGCTGGACAAATACCCGGATAAGGCAGAAAAAGTATCCGGACTTCACGCCCTTTTTCTCAACAATGGAGAAGAGAAACTTTTTAAAAATATCGGTGAGGGATTCGCTCACCTGCAATCACTCGTGAAAGAACGATTGCTCGTCCCCCGATTATCCGATTATGAGAAGTTGGTCTTGGGATTACTTTGGGACGAGTTCGAGCAATCAGCCAATTTCAAGGAGAATTACAAGATAAATCCAGACACAATTCCACCTGTCACTAAAATAGACCAAATCCAGCAAATCTGGGAAAAGATGTTTCCGCATAACCGACTGGTCAGAAAAGCGGGATTCATCGAGTTGATGTCTACCTATGAAGGAGCGGAATCGTACACCGCCGGACGGATGAGCGACAGCGAAAAACTGGTGTTCTACCTAATCGGTACAATCCTACAGGCACGAGAGGAGGCAATCCTTATTATAGAGGAACCGGAGACTCTCCTGCACAACTCCATCAAAACCTATCTTTGGGACGAATTGGAGAAACTCAGACCTGACTGTACCTTTGTCTACCTGACCCACGACATCGATTTCGCCGCCTCACGCTCAGACAGCGAGCGTGTCTGGATACGATCATTCAATGCGGACGAGAAGGTTTGGGATTACCAAATCATCGAGAGGAACGAGAGTTTTCCGGAAGATCTCTACATGGAAATTCTGGGTAGCCGAAAGCCGATCCTGTTCATTGAGGGTACCGACACGAACAGTATCGACAGTCGCCTTTATCCATTAATATTCACGGATTACCTGGTCAAACCGATGGGCGGCTGCCAAAAGGTAATCGAGACGACAAAAGCATTCAGCCAATTAAAAGATTTCCACATGCTGGAGAGCATGGGTATCGTCGACAGGGATCGCCGTACAGAGGGAGAGATTGAGTATTTACGAGGGCAACACATTTTTGTTCCCAACGTGGCCGAAGTCGAGAACCTGTTGATGCTTGAACCAGTCATCAAGACCGTTGCCAAACGGCTGATGAAAGATGAGGAAAATGTCTTCGAACAAGTCAAGGAGAACGTTGTCCACCTGTTCGAGAAGGATTTGGATTCACAGGTTATCCTTCACGCCAAACATCTTGTCCGCAAGAAACTGGAAACCTCGATGGACCGGAAAATCAACACCAAGGAGGAACTGGCCAATCATGTGGAGAGCATCCGAGACAATATCGATGTCGACACCATCTACGAGACCATCAAAAAGGAATTCTCGCAATACATCACTACCAAGGATTATCAAAGTATCTTACGGGTATACAACCAGAAAGGCATGTTACCCCAAAGCCGCCTCTGCGCCATCTGTGGGATAAGCACGAAAGAGAGTTATCTCAATTTCATACTGTCCATCCTGAAGGAAAACAAGGAAGACGCTCAAGTCATCCGGCAAGCGATTAAAGCCTCCTTCGGATTATAAAAAAGATCAAAATGTCGGAAATATCGGCAAAAATTTATTCTTTTGCATTTTATTACAAATAAAAGCGAAAGCGATTCATTCAATAAGAAAGGACGTATGCGGACACCGACTTTGCAATATCTTTATTTACAGAAACCTGTGACATTGATCATTGTTATTTGTATCATCGCGGTCATTCCTTGGATTGGCTTAGGTGATTTCTCCACCAAAGGGGAACCTCGGGAGGCGGCCGTGGCAATCTCCATGCTGGAATCCGGCAACTGGATCTTGCCACAAAGTTATGCCGACGAATTCGCTTACAAACCTCCGATGGCGCATTGGCTCATGGCCATATTTTCTTACCCGCAAGGGCATGTCACGGAATTCTCATCGAGACTGCCTTCCGCATTGGCCTTTATCGCCTTAATAACATGGGTATTGGTCTTTTTCGGGAAACGGATCGAGAAATTCCAGGAGGCATTCATTTCCACTCTCCTGCTTGTCACATGCATCGAGATTCACCGGGCAGCCATGACGACACGAGTCGACATGTTGCTGACTGCCTTTATTGTGGTCGGGTTGTTCCAGCTCTATCGCTGGGAGGAAAAGATGGAACTGAAAGATCTCCCCTTACAAATCCCACTCCTATTGGGATGCGCTGTCCTCACGAAAGGTCCTGTAGGTATCATCCTGCCCCTATTCGTATTTGGGGTTTACCTGCTGTGCCTCCGGAAATATGACCTGCTTACCATTTTCAAGGCTCTGCTTTACGCGGGCGTCTCTTCCTCCTTCTTGCCCCTGCTTTGGTATATAGCCGCCTGGAAGCAAGGAGGCGATAATTTCCTTAATGTGGTGCTGGCCGAGAATTTCGGTCGTTTCTTCCACCTGGATACGCCCAACATCGCATACGATCTGGGACACGAGAATGGCGTTTGGTATAACTTTGTCACCCTGATCGCCGGATTCATGCCCTGGACAATCTTCTTTTTCTTCTCTTTGTTTGGATTCAAGTTCAAGAAGCCCGGACAAAATGCCAAGGAGCTGGGAATAAAGATAAAAGAGCGTCTTAAATCGATGGATAAGATCTACCTTTTCTGTCTGGTGGCGATCGTATGTATCCTATTTTTTTACTCGATTCCTTCCAGCAAGCGCAGTGTCTACCTGATGCCGGCTTATCCTTTTATCTCGTTGTTTCTGACCCGTTATGCGCTCTACCTGACAGAGAACCGGACAAAAGTGACCCGCATCTTCGCCGCACTGATAGCGGCGACCGTTACGGTCGCCCTGGTGGCGGTCTCGCTGACAATCACCGGATACATCGACCCCGTCAGTATCGGGGCCTTATATACGGATAAAGCATCTCTTTTGGAAACGATCGAGGCCGCATGCCTTTACCTTACTCCTGGGCATACGCTCAGCTGGGTCATTATCGGGCTCAACCTGGTCGCGCTCGTTACCCTCTTTTACCAAATGTCCAAAAAGATCAATATCAAGATACTTTACGCGACGATCTTCGTCACCTTCATGGTCAATACCCTGATTGATGGCGTCATCATGCGGGGTGTCCGCCTGGGTGGCTCATGTAAGGAATTCTCGAAAGAGATCATGGCGAATTTCCCATTAAACAAGGACAACACGTTTGTCATGAATAACCTGAAGAGCTATCGGAATCTCTATGGGGCAAACTTCTATATGGGCAACATCTTCCGAAACTTTGAGAAAGAACGCCCCACGGAAGGTTATTTCCTGAGTGGTGAGAAAGAAATGGAGAAGGTCCTCGCCGGCTATGGCGAACAATACCAGTTCGACCAACTGGCGATCAGCGACAAGACGATCAGCGAGCTCAAGCAAAAGATCGTGTTGTATCGCTTCCAACAGAAGCTGGTCCCGTAACAGCTTCTTAATTCCTGTTTCATGGAAATGAAATATCTTTTGGGCACCTTCGCGATGGTGAAATTCAGAAACTCACTATTATAATAATGTATATATATAATAATGTATAGAAAAGATATGTCAGCGATAAAAATACTTGCCGTAGATGATGAAGAGGATCTATGTGAGATCCTGAAATTCAACCTGGAGATTGAGGGGTATGAAGTAGATACCGCTTTCAGTGCCGAAGAGGCCTTAAAGTTGGACCTGACTCAATATAACCTGCTCCTATTGGATGTCATGATGGGAGAAATCTCCGGATTCAAAATGGCCAGTATGTTGAGGAAGAACGAGAAAACCGCCAATATACCTATCATTTTCCTGACCGCCAAGGATACGGAAAACGATATGCTGACGGGTTTCAACCTCGGCGCGGACGACTATATCTCCAAGCCTTTCTCTATTCGCCAGGTCATCGCCCGTGTCAAGGCCGTATTGAGACGGACAGCGGAAAGCAACGAACGTAAGACTTCCGATGTCCTGACCTATGGGACACTGGAGCTCGATACCAAACGGATCAAGGCCTCGATCGACGGGCAAGAGATCCCCCTGACCAAAAAGGAGTTCGAGATCCTCAAGCTCCTCCTGGAAAACAGGGGCAACGTCTTCTCGCGCGAGGAGATCCTCTCGCGGATCTGGAAAGACGAGGCCTACGTCCTCGACCGGACGATCGACGTCAACATCACCCGCCTGCGGAAGAAAATAAGCCCCTACGGGAAGAATATCGTCACCCGCCTGGGATTCGGTTATTGCTTTGAGGCCTGACTAACAATGGTGACGATCGAGAACAATGGCGGGAAAAACCGGATCCCTTTCAGCCAGCGCCTGTTCTGGAGCATCTTTTTCATGTTCCTGGGCATCGTCTTCTGCTTCCTCCTGTTCCAATACCAACGGGAGAAAGAGTTCGCGCAAGAGAAACTGAGCACCCTGCTCGACAATTACAATTACCTGTTATACAAGAAGTGCCAGAAGGAGACGGACCTCCCATCGACCGTGAGGGGATTCATCGAGGATATCCCGCAGCGCGACTTGCGGGTGACCATCATCGCCCCGAACGGCGAGGTCCTGTTCGACAACGCCGAGACCGAGGGGCTGAGCAACCACAACGACCGGAGCGAGGTGCAAAAAGCCAGGCTCAACGGCAAGGGGTTCGCGATCCGCACCTCACAAACGACCGGCATCCGCTATTTCTACTCGGCGACCAACATCGACAGCTACATCTACCGCTCCGCGCTCAGGTTCGACCCCTACGTCCGATCCTCGCTCTCCATCAACAAGGACTTCATCTATTTCTTCCTCCTGATGAGCCTCCTGTTCTTCTTCGTCCTCTCGAAATTCACCTACAGCATCGGGCAGACCATCGCCAAGCTGAGGGATTTCGCCAACAACGTGAAGAACGGCCACATCCCCCTGATCGATTACGTCTTCCCCAACGACGAGCTGGGCGACATCTCCCAGAACATCGTCAAGCTGTACCACCTCCAGCAAAAGGCCAAGAACGAGGTCGCCATGGAGCGGGACAAGATCGTCAAGCATTTCCAATACTCGAAAGAGGGGTTCGCGATGTTCTCGCTCGAAGGGAAAGAGATCCTGTCGAATACCTTATTTATACAATATATTAATGTCATCTCCGACTCGCACGTCAATCAGGCGGACGAGGCCATTTACATAGAGGAGCTCAACCCGATCCACCAGTTCCTGAACGACAACATCCGCAACCTCAAGCGCGATCGCAAGGTGTTGCGCAAGTCGGTTACGATCGACAAGGGCGGAAAGATATTCCTCGTGGAGTGCATCCTGTTCGTCGACAACAGTTACGAGCTGTCCATCAACGACATCTCCAGGCAGGAGGAGGAGAGCCGCCTGAAACGGCAACTGACGCAAAACATCTCGCACGAGCTGAAGACGCCCGTCAGCAGCATCCAGGGCTATTTGGAGACCATCCTCTCGAACCCGGAGATCGCTCCCGACAAACAACGATTCTTCCTCGAGCGCTGTTACTCGCAGAGCACGCGCCTCACCCTGTTGCTTCGCGACATCTCCGTGCTCAACCGGCTTGAGGAGGCATCGAACATGTTCGACCTGACCGAGGTCAACCTCAACCAACTGATCAGCGGTATCCTGGCGGAATGCTCGCGCGAGATCGAGGAGAAAAAGGCGAAAACCGAGGTGAAGCTTCCCGCCAAGACGGTGATGGAGGGAAACCAGTCGCTGCTCTACTCCATCTTCCGCAACCTGCTCGACAATGCCCTCGCTTACGCCGGCGAGAACATCAAGATCACGATCAATTGCTACAAGGAAGACTCCAAATATTACTATTTCAGCTTCTCGGACAATGGCGTCGGCATCCCCGCGGAACACATCAACCGGATCTTCGAGCGTTTCTACAGGGTCGACAAGGGACGTAGCCGGAAAATTGGCGGCACCGGATTGGGCCTATCGATCGTGAAGAACAGCGTCAATTTCCACAAGGGGCAGATCTCCGCGAAAAGCAGCCCTGGAAAAGGTGTCACCTTCTTTTTCACCCTGAAGAAAAAACTCTGACACCGGGCCTCGCGCCCCAGCGAGCTCCGAAAGCCATTCGCCATAGCCCCGCGCCCATGAGCGGCTATCGCGAACAACTTTGGCATAACCCCGCACCGGTGAGCGGCTATCGCGAATAACTTTGGCATAACCCCGCACCGGTGAGCGGCTATTGCGAATAACTTTGGTATAACCCCGCACCGGTGAGCGGCTATCGAGAATAACTTTGGCATAACCATACGGCGATGATTTGGCCCGATAAATAGGGCCTATCGCCCAAAAACCGCTAACTTTGGGGCCAAAAAGGAATCCGCCATGAAATATGTCACGCTTATCACGATCGAGGAGATCTACGCCAGCGCCCTGAAGGGGAAGCTGGTCCGGTCGGCCGAGGGCTGGGAGCGCGTGGAGCCGGTCGTGCCCCGCGAGAACCCGACCGCCTCGCCCATCATCAACGCCATCGCCCGCGCCCTGCGCGAGCGCGTCTTCCAAAACGAGCACGCCCTGGCGCTCTACCTGGAGGCGGACATCGCCTCCCTCAACGGGGCGACGCGGCTCCTGATGGGCATCACGCTCGAGCAGCTTTTCCGGTCATACATGGACATGCGGGCGCAAGAGTTGCTGGCCCGCACCGACCTGCCAATCGATGAGGTCGCCCACCGCTGCGGCTATCCTTTCCAAAGCTCATTCTCGCGGGGATTCAAAAAGCGCAATGGCATCTATCCCACGGAATATCGCCAAGCGCACCGGCCGGCCAACTACGCGCGACTCTATCGTTGGGAATGAGCGGGACACAAAAAAACGAGGGCGCGTCCTCACGGATACGCCCTCACGTTTGTCAATCTAGTAATGTGCTTATGAATAAATATTAATAATTTGTCACGGCCAACGGATTGAAATCGGTCTCGCTCTTCGGGATCTCGAACCACCAGCCATCAGCGTCTACCGGTTTCTCCAAGAAACTACAGAACGCGATGTTGAAGTTAGATCCCGTACGGTTGATCGGTAAGTTCAAACGTTTCAGGTCGAACCAGCGGAAGCCCTCGCCCCAAAGCTCAACCCGACGGCTGTTCATGATCTCCTCCACCAGGGCATCGCCCGATTTGGTCGTTGATGTATATTCCGTATCACGCTCCGTCATCAAAGCGTCAAAATACTTCTTGGCATTCGCCTCCTGGCCCGCACGTGCGTAAGCCTCGGCGGCCATCAGGTAAATCTCGCTCAAGCGCATGAAGGCAACATCACCCACGGCGTTCGCGGTAGAACGGGCCGTAAACTTACGGTTCTGGTAAACCCGCTGGTTGTAGCTGCTGCCCGGCACCTCGGCCTCGCCTGTCGGATCCCACCATTGCCGGCGCAAGTCGGTTGGCGACATCGTGTCATAGGTCGACTGGCTGATGCACTTGATACCCGTACGAACGGAGCTGGAGTTGAAATTCCAGGACATGTAAGCATAGAAGGAATAGAAGTAAACCGTCTGGTCGTCTTGCGTCATCGCCGCATAGAGCGCGTCCTTCGTATCGGTCGTAATGTTCGAGAAACCACAAGTAACCTGGCTCTGGGTCATAATATGGTGACCAGCGGCCTCGGCTGCCTCGATACAAGCGGCCGCTACCTCGGCTGCCTCAGCATACTTCTGCTGCGCCAAAAGGACGCGGGCCTTGATACCCAAAGCCGAATACTCGCTATAGTGGTTGATATCCTCAGGCGTATAATCCGCCAACAGGTTGATGGCCTCATCCAAATCGGCCAAGATCAGGCGATAGACCTCCTCTACCGCTGTCCGCTCCATTGGCTCCACCTCTGATCTTACACGATAAGGCACGCCAGGCTGGCTATTGTCCTGCCCATTGCGATAAGGTTTCGCGTAAATCTGAACCAACTGGAAATGCGACCAGGCACGGATCACCAGGCACTCGCCCTTGATATGCCGGGCCAAAGCCTCCTCCGAATTCGGGAAGTTGGCCTCCAACCCCTCCAGGATCAGGTTCGCGTTGAGGATAAACTTATAATAGGTCTCCCACATACCCGAGTTATAGGAACTGGTCGAGTTCATGTTGTAAGACCAAGTCAAAAAGCCTTGGTGCCAAGTCTGCGTATCCCATGTCAAGTCATCGCCCAACGCCTCGCGACAAATCAAGAAACCAGGCTCACCGCCCATACCCTGGTTACCCAAATCTTGAGAGACCATCTTGCGGTGAATACCGTTCAAGGCAATATAGAGGTTCTCCAACGAGCCATTGATCGTAGATTGTCCGGCGCTCTCAGTCGGAACCGTGTCCATATAATCACTCGAGCAGCCCGGCTGAAGCAACAAGCAACCTGTCAATAAAGCAAAAGGCAGAAACTTATATGATTTTATATTCTTCATGATAATCTTCTTTTTCATTAATGTAAATAATCCAATAAATTAAAATCAGAATGAGACATTCAAACCAATCGTCATGTTCTTGGCCGGCATATACTCATTATAGCTCAAACCACTGTAGTTCGCTTGCGGGTTCAAACCCTGGCGAGCCTTCAGCATGAAGAGGTTCTCAGCGCTCAGGTTAACACGTGCGCTCTTGATGCTCATCTTGCTCAGGATCGATTTCGGCAACGTATAAGATAAAGTCACCGTACGCAAGTTCAGATAGTTCGCGTTAGTCAACCAACGAGTTGAGTAGCTTTGCTCGATATTGGTCGAGTGCGTGGAGTTCGCGTCAAGGCGAGGCACGTCCGTAATATCACCCGGGTTTTGCCAAGCGTTCATGATGTCTGGCGACATGGAATAACCATACTCTCCAACCGCCATCAAGTTCGCGTAGTTCAAGTCGAGCACCTTACCGCCCAACGAATAAGAGAATACCGCCGAAAGGTCGAATGCCTTATAGGTCAAGTTCACATTGAAACCACCATAAACCTTAGGAATAGCGGAACCACTCCAGTCGTATTTCGCGTAGGTGTAAGAGTTGGTCAACTTTTGACCATCGATCTCCACGATAGAGTTCTTAGCCGCCGTTGTCATCGTTCCGTTTGCCTCGTTATAGGCCTCAGAGTCGAATACGTACAAACCGTCACCATTCTCCGGGTTAACACCCCACCACTGACGCAACCAGAAGTCGTACATCGAATGACCTTCCATCAACTTCTTACTACCGTCGATAATACCCTTCTCACGGTTCTCATCCGGCAAGCGAGTCAACTTGTTATTAATGAACGTCGCGTTAACACCAATAGCCAGGCGCCAGTCTTTCATCTTCAGTACATCCACGTTCAAATCGATCTCGACACCTTGGTTACGAACCTTACCGATATTCTGTACAATCGACTCAATACCAGCGGACAAAGGCTGATTCACATTGAACAACAAGTCGCGAGAGGTCTTGCGGAAATACTCTACCGTACCTGTCAACCGACCGAACAAACCGAACTCGATCGCCGCGTCAGAAGAGACCTGAGTTTCCCATTTCAGTCTCGTATTGGCCATACCCGACAAGTAAACACCCGCCTCCGTTCCGTTGTTGATACCCAAACCATAGAGCATTTGGTATGCATAATAATCTTGCTCACCGTCCGCATTCAAGATAGCGTCATTACCAGTCTCACCATAAGAGCCTCTCAATTTCAAGTTATCGATCCAGGTAATATCCTTCATGAAATCCTCCTGGCTCAAACGCCATGACAAACCGAACGAGTAGAAGTTACCCCAACGATTCTCTTTGCTGAAACGAGACGAACCGTCCCGACGGTAAGAAGCCGATACATAGTAACGATCATCATAATCGTAGTTGAAACGAGCAAAGTAACCCTCTTTCTTATAGTCGCGAGTGAATGAGCTCATTGAACTAATGTTTACGAAATTATCGAACTCATAAATACCCGATACGATCTCGGATGTTTTCATACCATAATTATACTGGTACTTATAGCTGTAGTTCTCATGACCTACCAAAGCCTCGATCGAGTGCTTGCCAAACGTGTTAGAATAGCTGATCAACTGGTTGAATGTCTGAGTCAAATAACGTCTGTGGCGAATACCCAAACGGCCAGGACCCGCGGTGCCATCACCCACGAACGGGTTCTCATAAACCTTCCGGTTGTCATCCTTATTATCAAACGCGTAATTCACGGTCAAATTCAAGCCCTCAATCGGGGTGATCGTCATATAAGTACGTGCGCTCGCATTAGTCGACTCCAACAAACGGTCATTCCATAAAGTCTCGACAATAGCGTCACGACCATTGCTCGACAAACGTGCACCATCGTAATCATATACATACTCAGCCGGATTCGTTGTCGGATTACCATCAGAATCCAAGTAAGCACCAGTTTCCAAGTCATGCTTATGGATTGGATAAATCGGGGCCATACCACGAACAAAGCGAGTCAAGTTACTATAAGAAGCGCTGTTATCCGAAGTCGAGGTAGAATAATTCGAGTTCGTACGACTCAATCCCAGATTCAAACCGGACTTAAACCATTTTACCGGATAGATATTATAGTTCATACGACCAGAATAACGCTCATAATCGGTCTCAATCATATAACCCTTATCATTCAGATAACCAATAGAAGCATACATATCACTCTTGTCATTTGATGAGTTATAACTGATATTATACTCCTGGCGATGGCCTGTACGATAAGCGGCATCTTCCCAATCCAAATCGTCCGCCCACTTAATCGCGCTCGCGGAAGGATTCAGCATACCATCAAGACCCACAACCTCTGAATCGGCAATTCCCGAGAACGGGTTATATTTCAAAGTACTAACGATATTTGAAGACGCGAGCTGGGCAGCCTCAGCGGCGCTCTTGCCGGCCGTGATATACGAATTCTTCAACATCTGCCATTGCAATGGATAATAATCATAGATACCAACTGTCGCGTAATCTTTGTAAGCACGTGTTGACCAACCTTGTGAGATATTCAATGTGACACCGGCACCACTGGAGGCAGAACCTTTCTTCGTTGTAATCAAAACAACACCATTACCAGCACTCGAACCATACAAAGAGGTAGAAGCGGCATCCTTCAAGATTGTCATCGATTCGATATCATTCGGGTTGATACTGGCGATATCACCCGTGAAGATCGCGCCATCCACCACATACAATGGAGCGTTATCCGCATTGACAGATCCAAAACCACGAATTCGGATTGATGCGGACTCACCAGGCTGGCCGATAGAAGAGGTCATCTGGACACCAGACGCATTACCTTCCAACGCCGTCAAAGCATTAGACAACGGACGCATATCCAGCATAGCCGCACCTACCGTTGAAGCCGAACCAGTAAACGAGCTTTTCTTTGCCGTACCATAAGCTACCACCAAAACCTCATCAAGTGCTTGCGAGTCGGAAGCCATCTTTATCTGCATATGATTCTCAGCCTTGGCCTCCATACTCTTCATTCCCACATAAGAAAAAATAAGATCTGCTCCTTTTTTCACGGTCAACTCAAACTGACCATTAAAATCAGTAATGGTGCCGTTCGTTGTTCCTTTCTCTACTACGGAGGCTCCAATAACCGGTTCTCCGTCCTCTGCTTGAAGCACAGTACCTGTGATCTTCATCTCCTGCGCTATAATCGTGCCCATCGTCATCAGAAGACACCATAGCGTAAACGCGAACTTTCTCATCATAACTACGAACTAATTAGAATTAATGAATTAACAACTATTTTT
>DGYMR06203__coassemble_1878_pt1 | contig 11658 bp, 8 predicted proteins | sample DGYMR06203__metabat2_low_PE_012 | metagenome-assembled genome bin DGYMR06203
TATGATTTCAAATCGTAACACTTCTCAACTTTCATTTTGTCAAAATAGACCTATTTTCCTCGCAATATTTCGGGGAGGGATACGAGATGTCTTCAAATACGCGATTCTAGAGAAGACAAGCTTTATCAAATCAATATACCATTTAAAAATAAAGCTAATATATGAAACGAATAAAAACAATACAACATCTTTTTTAAATCAAAACGAATAAATCAAGCAACTATATGTCAGATTAAAATCACACAAGTAAACTACTCGGAAATTGCGCAAAAAAGACAAAATAGTCCCCCAATATCCCCCATTTTTCATCACATACGCTTGCGGAAGGCGACACAATAGGTGGCATCAACCAATATTTCCCTACTTATTGGCCATCGGCAACGTACTTATGCGCTTTTTCTTTCGGAGGAAAAGTGCATTTTCTTCGGACAAAACCGCCATTTCTTCCGAAGAAAAAATAATTTTGTCCGAACAAAATGGACGTTCTTGCCGTTTCGAGGGCCTGATTTCACCTCAATTTGTCTATTTTCCCAAAATAACACGTTATCTAAATCATCCAAATCAAGAAATATAGACACCAAATCCTCTTTTTTTCTAACATTTTTCCAGACAGTGTTTGATATAAAATTTACTATCCATTTTAAGTTCCCCGAACTTGTTCCATCTCCCGAATCGGCGTATCTTCGCAGCCAAATGTCATATCGGATGAAAATATTGATTACCGCCTGCAAGATGACCCTCTTGTCGTTTCTCGCCGTCGCCCAGACAATGGCGCAAGACTCCGTGAAGGACAGCGCCTCATACCTGGATAACAACTTCTATAACAAGACCCAACGCCTGACGGACAAGATCATCCAAAGCAAGGCGTTCCAGATGACCTACATCAGTGTGCCTCTTATCACGGGCGGACTCATCATCAAACACCAGGACAACCATTTCCTTGAGTTGCGCAACGCTTACGCTCCCGACTTGCGTTATCCATACGATGATTACCTGACTCTCGTGCCCGCAGCGGCCATGTTAGGACTAAAAGCGGCTGGAGTAGAGGGACGCAGCTCATGGGGACGCATGCTCGTCTCCGACGCCTTCTCGGCCGCTTTGGTCGCCACCGCTGTCAACACCCTGAAATATACCACAAAAGTTACACGCCCTGACGGATCCAAGCAAAACTCATTCCCTTCCGGGCACACGGCAGTCGCCTTCATGAGCGCGACCATGCTTCATAAAGAATATGGATTAACCCGCAGCCCTTGGTACAGCGTGGCGGGATATACCTGGGCGACAGGCATCGGCTTGTCGCGCATACTGAATAATCGGCATTGGCTCTCTGATGTCCTGGCCGGAGCGGGTATCGGTATCCTCTCGACCGAACTGGGTTATTTCCTGGCAGACCTCATCTTCAAGCAGAAGGGGATCACGCACGAACTGTTCGACATGAGCACCTACGACTACCAGCGACCGCCCTCCTTCTTCAGCCTTCATCTAGGGCTTAACAAGATGCCAACCAAAATCACTTTACCCTCGGGCATCCGCCTCCAAACGACATTAGGCAGCTCAGCCGGTTTCGAGGGCGCCTGGTTCATGAACCGGACGGTCGGATTCGGCGGTCGCCTCTCCGCCACCAGCCTCCCGCTCTATCCTCTCGACCAACAACAGGCGATCCAACTACAACCGCTCAGCTTCATTTCAGGAAGTGCCGGTGCCTATTTTTCCTACCCCATCGTCAACCGTCTCCTGATTGGCGGCAAACTCCTGCTGGGTGGTAGCTATTTCCTGGAGAATACGATCAGCGAAGAGACTAACGACCAAGAGACAAAGGCAATCGGGCGCATCGAAAGCGAACTCGATCCCAACCTGATCACAGGTATCTCTTTCTTGTGCGCACCCAAACCCATGCTTGGTATCCGACTCTTCTTCGACTACAACCTCAATCCCTTCAAGGGTAACACGACCGATCTCTCCACATCAGCCAACGAGATCACGGGCAAACGACAACTTCTTCATTCCATGACCTTTGGCGGCTCAATAAATGTCCTGTTTTGACAATCCGACTTAATTCGTGTCCTGATTTACTTGCCGTATAAGGCGAATCGGCTTATCTTCGCGGACAAACAGGACAATCATAATGAAAAAAATGATCACTAGCTGCAAGACGGTTATCTTGTCATCCCTTATCGCCGTACAGGCAATGGCACAACAACCAGCGGCAGACAGCACCAGTTACCTGGATAACAATTTCCATAATAAGGCACAACTCCTGACCAACCAGATCATCCAGAGCAAAGCGTTCCAAATGACCTATATCGGCGTACCACTTATCGTCAGCGGATTGATCGTGAAAAGTAATGACGACCATTTCCGCAGCCTGCGTAACGCCTATATCTCGACCTTTCGCAACCATTATGACGACTACCTGCAATATGTTCCGCTTGTGGCCACTTTCGGATTGAAAGCGGCTGGCGTGGAAGGACGAAGTTCTTGGGGACGGATGCTTGTCTCGGACGCCTTCTCGGCCACACTGCTTGCGGCGGCTGTAAATGGCATCAAATACACCGCCAAGGTTCCACGCCCCGATGGTTCCTCGCGCAATTCCTTTCCTTCCGGTCATACCGCCGTAGCTTTCATGGGAGCCACCATATTGCACAAGGAATATGGATTGACCCGCAGCCCTTGGTACAGTGTCGGCGGTTATGCGGTCGCCACGGCCACCGCCGTCTCGCGGATGCTCAACAACCGGCACTGGATGTCGGATGTATTGGCCGGAGCGGGCATTGGCATTCTATCTACCGAAGTGGGCTATTTCCTGGCCGATCTCATCTTCAAAGATAAAGGTATCACCTCAAAGAATCTCGATTTCTCGGATTTCGACTATGACAGAAACCCCTCTTTCTTCGGCCTCTATGCGGGATTCAGCTTGATGCCCGCCCATTACCAGCTCAGTCCGCATATTAACTTAAAAGCCACGACCGGCACAACGGCGGGTTTCGAGGGTGCCTGGTTCATGAACCGATATGTCGGTTTCGGAGGCCGGATCGCGGCGACAAGCATGCCGATCACCCTGACAGAAGCGCTCCCCTGGCCCGAGGTTCAACAACTGGAATCGAACCCGCTCAACTACATCACCACAAGCGTCGGCACCTATCTTTCCTACCCCGTGACCGATCATTTCCTTGTTGGCGGCAAGCTCTTGCTGGGTGTCAACTACATCGGCGACAACACGCTTTTCGCGCTTTACCAAAAAGAAACCGAAAAGGCCCAGGAGATCAAAATCGCCCAAGTCGGCGACGAGTTTAACGCCAATCTCACGACGGGCGTCTCCGTCTCTTATGTACTCAAACCCCAACTGGGCATCCGAATCTTTTTTGATTACAGCCTCAATCCGGCGAAGTTCGACACGGAATATTTCGTGGAGATGCCCCAAAGCGAAAGCGGCCGAAGCCAAACAATTCTTCACTCTATGACACTTGGCGCCTCCGTCAACGTCATGCTCTGGTAAGCTCGTCGTTCGGCAAATCCGTAAATCTGATTTCCGGGCATTCCAAACGCACGGAGAGACCGGAAATCTGATTTCTGGGCATTCCAAACACACGGAGAGACCGGAAATCTGATTTCTAGGCATTCCGAACGCACGGAGAGACCGGAAATCTGATTTCTGGGCATTCCGAACGCACGGAGAGGCCGGAAATCTGATTTCTGGGCATTCCGAACACGCGGAGAGACCGGAAATCTGATTTCTGGGCATTCCGAACATGCGGAGAGGCCGGAAATCTGATTTCCGGAACAAAAAAAAGCGAACAGGCACCAGCACCTGCTCGCTCTTCTTATTTTCCTATTCCCGTTCTTTCAGAAAAGGCTTAATATTGCTCTTTCTCGTTCGGGAAATCACATGATTTCACATCCTCAATATAAGCTTGTACCGCCCGAGTGATCTCCTCGCCCAAGTTCGCGTAACGACGCAGGAAACGAGGAGAGAAACCTTGGTTGATACCCAGCATATCGTGCATCACCAACACCTGTCCGTCTACACCGCCGCCAGCGCCAATCCCGATCACAGGGATCGTCAGCTCTGAAGCGACCCGTGTAGCTAAAGCAGCCGGGATTTTCTCCAAAACCAGCGAGAAACAACCGATCTCCTCAAGCAAATGCGCATCCTCGATCAGCTTCTTCGCCTCGGCCTCCTCCTTGGCACGGACCGTATAGGTGCCGAATTTATTGATGGATTGAGGCGTCAAGCCCAGATGTCCCATCACCGGAATGCCCGCGCACAAGATACGCTCAATCGACTCGCGTACCTCCGCGCCTCCTTCCAGCTTGATACAATCGGCATGCGTCTCCTTCATTACCCGAATCGCGGACGCCAACGCCTCTTTAGAATTACCCTGATATGTTCCGAAAGGCAGGTCAACCACTACCAAGGCCCGTTTAACAGCCTTTACGACCGACTTTCCATGATAAATCATCTGGTCGAGCGTGATCGGCAAAGTCGTTACGTTTCCAGCCATCACATTCGAGGCGGAATCGCCCACCAAAATCGCGTCCATTCCCGCCTGATCGATCAATTTCGCCATAGAGAAATCGTAAGCGGTCAGCATGGAGATTTTCTCCCCACGCTGTTTCATCTCGATGAGGCGGTGTGTTGTCACCTTTCGGTTATCATCTAATTTAGCTACAGACATTTTGTTGTGTATTTAATGTTTTGCCCGCGAAATTAAGGAGAATTATCCAATCATCTCCACGCTACGCTTGATAAATCGGCTCAACGCCTCGCCTTTCAGCATACCATTGCCCAACAAAGCCAAGTCGATCAACTGGCTGACCAGGTTATTGCCCTTCGCGTAGTCGGCCAAGATCTGGTCACGCTGTCCTCGGAGCTCATCGAGCTTATGGTTCGTATTGGTCATGTCCTCCTTCTCCTCGGCCGTGATCTCTTCCTCTTTCTTCTTGCTCTGGCTCTCACGCAAATCCGCCTGACGAGCCTCCCAGCCCTTGATATCGGCCAAGATCGGTTTCAAGCTTTCGGCACAAGCCGTCTCCTCGTCCGCCAAGACCTTCTTAACCAAGGCATGATCCGTGTTCAAGACGAAGTTGAAGCTGTCCGGCATCTCACCATAGAACGACATGCCCGGCTGCATTGCCGACATCTCGCGCATACGGCGCATATATTCCGACTGAGTCAGGATAACCGGATTGGCCGCCTCTCCCAACGCCTCGAAGGTGACGTAAAACTCTGCCTTCTCAACTTTTGGCAACTGGCTCTTGAAGACCTCGCGCAAAGCGTTCTTCTGCTCCTCGTCGAGCGCTACCTGATTGGCGTCCGCCTTGCGGATCAGGTTGTCGATCGTATCGCCATCAACACGAGTGAAGCGGCTCTTCTCAAATTTCTGCTCCAATTGGCCGATAGCGTGGACATCCAGCTGGCCATTCATCTCCAACACGCTGTAGCCCTTATCCTTCGCGGCCTGGATGTAGCTGTATTGCTCATCCTTGTTGGTCGTATAAAGATAAATCAAGTTGCCATCCTTGTCGGTCTGGTTGTCCTTGATCAAGTTCTTGTACTCCTCCAGAGTGAAATATTTGCCCTCAACATCCTTCACCAAAGTGAACTTAACCGCACGGTCGTAGAACTTCTCGTCGGTCAACATTCCATACTGGATGAAGAGTTTCAGGCTGTCCCATTTCTCCTCGAATTGAGCCCGGTCGGTCTTGAAGATCTCCTCCAAACGGTCGGCCACCTTCTTCGTGATGTGGCTCGAGATCTTCTTCACGTTCTGGTCGCTCTGCAAATAAGAACGAGAGACGTTCAACGGGATATCCGGCGAGTCGAGCACACCATGCAACAGGGTCAGGAACTCAGGAACGATTCCCTCAACCGAGTCGGTCACGAAGACCTGATTGCAATAGAGCTGGATCTTATTGCGGTGCAAATCCAGGTTGCTCTTGATGCGCGGGAAGTAAAGGATACCGGTCAGGTTGAACGGATAATCCACGTTCAGGTGGATCCAGAACAACGGCTCCTCGCTCATCGGGTAAAGATCCTGATAGAATTTCTTGTAATCCTCATCCTTCAATTCCGACGGCTTGCGGACCCATGCCGGCTTCGTGTCGTTGATGATGTTATCCTGGTCGGTATCGACATACTTGCCGTCCTTCCATTCCTGCTTCTTGCCAAAGGCGATCTCGACCGGCAAGAAACGGCAGTACTTCGTCAGCAGGCCATTGATCTTCTCCTTGTTCAGGAAATCCTTGTTCTCATCGTCGATATACAGAATGATATCCGTACCACGGTCGGCCTTGTCGGTCTCCTCCATCGTATATTCCGGCGTACCATCGCAACTCCACTTCATCGCTACGGCACCCTCCTTGTACGACTTCGTCACGATCTCCACCTTCTTAGAGACCATAAACGACGAATAGAAGCCCAAACCGAAATGACCGATGATAGCGGCAGCATCGTTCTTGTATTTCTTGACGAACTCCTCCGCGCCCGAGAAGGCAATCTGGTTGATGTACTTGTCGATCTCCTCGGCCGTCATACCGATACCACGATCCGAGATCGTGATCGTACTGTCGTCGAACTTCACGCGGATTGTCAGGTCGCCCATCTCGCCCTTGAACTCGCCAACAGAGGCCAATGTTTTCAACTTCTGGGTCGCGTCGACAGCGTTCGACACCAACTCACGCAAGAAGATCTCATGATCACTATACAAGAATTTCTTAATGATCGGGAATATATTCTCCGATGTTACTCCAATGTTTCCCTTCGCGCTCATATTATATTCCTTTTTTATTTATATGCTTAACAAAAAACCTTTACAATCTTGTTTGCCTTTCCGGCCAATAACCATTCATCCACCTAACAAATGGAGTGCCAAAACCCGCCAGGCCCAGGCCAACTGACAAAATAGCAGACAAACCAAGCATAAGATAGGCCAATATTGACAGGCAGCCATCACCTATCCTCCTTTACTCATATTCCAACCTCACGAACGGCCACGAACCTTTTCCTTTCGCGTCGTTCGGGCTACGCGCCGACGCGCAGCGCTTCCATTCCGGTAAAACAGGCTACGCGCCGGCGCGTAATGCTTCCGACCGGGTAAAATGGGCCACGCGCCGACGCACAGCGCTTCCGACCCGGGAAAACGGGCCACACGCCGGCGCGCAAAGTTTCCGACCCGGGAAAACGGGCCACGCGCCGGCGCGGCAAACAGATTGCCCCGAAATTGCCACCCCAAAATTTCCTTTTTCAAATAAAAAGGCTACTTTTGCTATCAATTAACAGAAATTGCTTAAAAAACTTATCTAATATCGACAATGGAAAATAAAAACATGTATTGGCAAGAGGAACTTGAGACGATGAGCCGCGAGAACCTGGAAAAACTCCAATTGGCACGACTGAAAAAAACCGTCGAGGCGGCTGCCCATTCTCCTTTTTATAATAAGGTATTCAAGGAACACGGCATCACGGCCGACAGCATACAGTCGCTCGACGACCTGAAAAAAATCCCGTTCACCACCAAACAGGACCTTCGGGATAATTATCCCTTCGGGCTGGTCGCCATCCCCTTGCGGGAATGCGTGCGGTTACACTCCTCGAGTGGCACGACAGGCAACCCGACTGTCGTCCTGCACTCGAAAAAAGATCTAGACGAGTGGGCGAACCAAGTGGCCCGTTGCATGTATATGGTAGGGCTCAGGGATACGGACGTCTTCCAGAACACGTCGGGCTACGGCATGTTCACCGGTGGATTGGGCTTCCAATACGGAGCGGAGCGGCTCGGCGCGCTGACCGTTCCGGCGGCGGCGGGAAACACCAAACGGCAGATCAAGTTCATCACTGATTTCGGTACGACCTGCCTGCACATCATCCCAAGCTACGCGACCCGACTGGCGGAAGTCATGTACGAGATGGGCATCGATCCCCGCAAGGACACGAAGCTGCACACCGTCTGCATCGGCGCCGAGCCACATTCCGAAGAGCAGCGTAAGCGTATCGAGCAGCTTTTAGGCGTCAAGGCCTACAACTGTTTCGGCATGTCGGAGATGAACGGTCCCGGCGTCGCGTTCGAATGCCAAGAGCAAAACGGTCTTCACATCTGGGAGGATAATGTTATCGTCGAGATCATCGACCCGGAAACACTGGAACCCGTTCCCGAAGGCGAGGTCGGCGAATTGGTACTGACAACCATCAACCGCGAGGCGATGCCGCTCTTGCGCTACCGCACCCGCGACCTGACCTGCATCCTGCCGGGCGACTGTCCCTGTGGACGCACGCACAAACGCCTGGCTCGCTTCAAGGGCAGAAGCGACGATATGATCATCCTGAAGGGTGTCAATCTCTTCCCGATCCAGATCGAGAAGATCCTGATGAACTTCAAGGAGCTGGGCAGCAACTACCTGATCACGATCGAGACGGTGGGCAACTCCGACGAGATGCTGATCGAGGTGGAATTGAGCGACCTCTTCACCGACGATTACAGCGCTCTACAACGCCTCACGAAAGAGATCACCCGACAGCTGAAAGACGAGTTGTTGCTCACGCCGCGCATCCGCCTCGTCGCCAAGGGCTCGCTTCCGACCGGCGATGGCAAAGCCGTCCGCGTCAAAGACTTAAGGAAACTTTGTTGAATCCATTAAATATACGACATCATGACCATAAATCAAATTTCCATCTTCCTGGAAAACAAGTACGGGAAGCTGAGCGAGATACTGGAGCTCCTCGCCGGGGCCAACATACGGATTATCGCCACCACCGTGGCCGACACCTCCGAGTACGGAATCCTGCGGATCATCGTGAGTGATACACAAAAGGCCTTCTCCATCCTGAAGGAGCACAACGTGAGCGCCAACCTGACCGAGGTGCTCGCCATCGTCACCAACTCCTCAGCTGGTAGCTTTGCCCATACGCTCGCTTGCTTCACCAAGGCCGGGATCAGTATTGAATATATGTATTGCTTCTCGACGACCGACAAGGCCATCATGATCCTGCGCACGAACAACCAGGAAAGCGCCCGCGAGGTAATCCGTCGCCAGAATTTCGATTACGTAACAGAAAACGACCTGGCGAAAGTCTAATATCAAACCACCGCGAAAAAGCTAATGGGGGACGTTGTTTCCCATTAGCTTTTCTTATCTATATCAAAACATTAATTAGCAATTAATGCTGTATGGATATAGGTATTAATTGTACTTTTGCAGTGTGGTTTTTTCATAATAGTATTAGATTTAAGGTTAACAAAATTGGTTAGGGGTTGCCGGGAGGCAATCCCTAATTGCTTTTTATGGAAACCATAATGATTGACAAACATGAAACATCTCCTATTTATTCTCATACTCCTTCTCACGGGATGCCAAAGCTCATCCGATAAGGAGATCCGGGCTGTCGTATTGCGAGGCCCATCGGTCATGGCATTCGCCCAATGGCTGGAGCAACCACCCGTCATTGAAGGCAAGCGTGTCGCCGTAACGGTCGCCGAATCGCCCGATATCGTACAGGCCGCCCTTATCAAGGGAGAGGCAGACATCGCTGTCCTACCGACGATCAGCGCGGCCAACCTTTATAATAAAGGTGTTCGGCTTGAGATGGCCGGATGTCCGATCTGGGGCACGCTCTATTTAGTTGGCCGTACGGGAGGCAACGATTCGACCATCCATATTTTCGGACGGGGCACTACGCCGGATATCCTCACCCGACACTACCTGTCAAACGAGGGACAACAGCCGCCCCTGAATTATGTCTTCCAGACAGCCGGCGAGATCACCCAGGGACTGATGGCCAAGAAAATCAACCGGGCCGTCGTGAGCGAGCCTTTTCTCACCATCGCCCTCCGGAAAGACACGACGCTCCGGATCATCGCCGACCTGAACAGGGCGGGAACCAGCGGGATGGGTTTCGCCCAAACGGCTATTGTCATCACCCCCGGCCTGTCGGCCTCGCGAGACACGCTCGACTCGCTGCTGGCCGAGAGTTGCCGCTTCGCCAATGAACGGCCGGAAGAGACGATCCGTATTCTCGAAGACAAGAAGCTTTTCGCCCCGGGCATGCTGACACCCGAGGCGATCCGCCGTTGCCGCCTCGACTATAAAAGCAGCCAGGAGGCACAGGCGGAGATCGATACCTTCCTGCGATTGATCTTCCAGTACGAACCCAAGGCGATCGGGGGCCAACTTCCCGACGCCCGATTCATCACTTCCCGCCCATGAGAACAAAAGGATTGATGTTCCTGTCCGCCGCGATCCTGCTGGCCGCCTGGGAAGCGCTCGCCCGCCATGTCGGCCAGCCTGAGCTGGTGCCGACCATCGGTCGCCTGGCGCAAGCCTTTATGGACGCGTTCCTGTCCGCCGGCTTCTATCAATCCCTGTTAGCGACGATCGGCCGGGGATTTCTCGGGCTCTTGATCTCGTTCATCGCCGCTTTAGCTATCGCGCCGGCTATGGCCCGATCGGCCAACGTCGAGGCGTTGCTTCGTCCGTTGATCGGCGCCATGCGTGCCGTGCCGGTCATCTCTTTTATTTTGCTCGCCCTGATTTTCCTCAATCCGGAAAGCATCCCTTTGCTGATCGCTTTCCTCACCATGTTCCCGCTCCTGACGGAAAATCTCAGTAAGGGCATCCGACAGCTCAATCCCGATTTGAGCGAGATGGCCCGATTGTTCCGCCTCACGCGGCGCGATCGCCTGGCGCAGGTCATCTACCCGCAGATCAAGCCTTACCTTTTCAGCGGACTTGCCTCCGCGGCGGGTTTCGGCTGGCGGGCCATCATCATGGGCGAGGTCTTGTCGCAATGCCTGTGGGGCATCGGCAGCGAGATGAAACGGGCGCAGAACTACATCGAAGTCCCTGACCTGATTGTCTGGACCTTGGTTGCCATCCTGCTGAGTCTGGCCGCCGACCGCCTGATCACCCGCCTCGCCGTATACCGCATCCCGATCCATTTCCGACGGACGGCACGCCCATTCCCCACCTGTCCAAGCGAACCGGTCGAGATACATGATCTCAGTTACCATTACGGCGTAAGTCATTTTTCCATCCGTCTCGAGCCAACGACGGTCTATGGCCTCTCCGCTCCTTCGGGAACGGGCAAGACGACGCTGTTACGCCTCTTGTGCGGCACGCTGCGCCCCACCGGCGGCTCGATCCATCCCCGCCCGGCGGCACCCATCGCCCTTGTCGCCCAAGAGCCGCTCCTGCTGCCTCATCTTACGGCTCTCGAGAATGTCGCCCTTCCGCTGGCCTCATTTCTCGACCGCCCCACGGCGATCCGGATCGCCCAGGAACTGCTCGGGGAGATGGAACTCGCGGGGCTGGAAAGCCATCGCCCGACGGCGCTCAGCTACGGCCAACAACAACGGATCGCCATCGCCCGCGCCCTCGCTTTCCCCGCGCCTCTCCTCCTGATGGACGAGCCTTTCAAGGGACTGGACGAGGCGTTGCGCCAGCGGGTTATCCAACATATCCGCGAGCGGCAGGCGAACGAACGCCGCCTGATCCTCTTCACCTCGCACGACGCGGAGGAATTGCGCCTTATGGCAGACCAGGTCATCTCCATGAAGGGCCGATAACGCCTGTTTTTATCCTCCGGAAAGGCGAATGCCCTTTTCCAGACAATCAACAGGGCTCCTCCAGACGAATCCGGACTGTTGATCCGATCAACAGGGCTCC
>DGYMR06203__coassemble_2019_pt1 | contig 10885 bp, 8 predicted proteins | sample DGYMR06203__metabat2_low_PE_012 | metagenome-assembled genome bin DGYMR06203
TTCGATATAAACTCTAAGAATAAAGAGAATAAATCATTTACCTTCTGTAGCGCGTCTTCCAGAAAATTTGGAGACACGATCAATAACAGGCCTTTTATGTCGTCAGACGTTTTTTTATATTGGATAATATCATTGGCCAGCGTAATAACCAACTTGCCGGGATTGATCTGATGATCGATTCCATTTATCTCAACAACCATCTCTCCACAGAAACAGACGCTTAGCCTGATGGGATATTTGGTGGATATGTTCAGTTTTTCCCATTTGTCTACCATGATGAAATTGTCATCAATACACGACACCTCTCCATTGATGACTTGAGATATTTTTGTTGTTATGTTCATCGCCGTATCTGTTTTTTTGTCGCGAATATATTCGTTATTATCTAGTAGTCAATATTAAACGGAGTAATAGATCCTCTTTTCTGAATAAATGAACATCTTTTAGAATATTCCGGATTTTAGAACATCATCACGGAATAAACGGTTATGTCCCGTCCGTTTTTTGTAGAGATCTTCGCGACAAACCAAAAAGTTTATAATCATGTCGAAATCAGTAATTAATTTATTGGCATTCGCGATAATCGTCGCGATGAGTTCATGTGAGAAGCGGGTTACGGAGACCGTAAGGATTCCTTTGGTAAGGACTGAAACGGTCGTGAGTGAGGAAGAGACTGAAAGCCGGGAATATCCGGGCATTATTAAACCTCAAGATGATTTGGCGATAGCGTTTAAGGTAAATGGGCAACTTACTTCCGTATTGGACAAGCCGGGCATGGAGGTCCGGAAAGGGGACTTGTTGGCCGCTTTGGATGATCATGACTATCAGGTTAGTTTGGATGCGGCTCAGGCCTCCTATAAACAATCGGAAAAGGAATTTGATCGTGTTAAACAGCTCTATGCTTCCAAGACCATCTCCCCGAATGATTTTGAGAAGGCGGAGATGGCGCATCGGGTGATCTGTTCCAAATACCAGGCAGCTAAGGACGCGCTCGGATATACGGAGGTTTTAGCCCCTTTTGACGGTTATGTCCAAAATGTGTATCGTCAAAGAGGAGAAATCGTACAGGCCGGTATGCCTGTCGTCTCATTCATTTCGAAGAGCTCTTTGAAAGTGGAGGTGTTTTTGTCCTTTAAGGATTATGAGAGAATGGATCGCCTCTCGGAAATGGAATTAGTACTGGATGACAAACGGATCGGTCTGAAGTTGGGTAGCGTCAGTCGTCAGGCTAATGCGGCACAGCTTTATAAGGCTGAATTTCATATACGGCCGGAAGAATATGACGATAAGATCGTGGCGGGTAAAAACTGTCGAGTGCGTCTTGCTTTTTCTTCTACGAATGATAATACTTTACGGGTACCGTTGTCTGCCATAATGAATGTCGACAACGAGACTTCGGTATGGGTATTGACGAATCAAAATTCCGTAACTAAAAGGACCATAAAAATACAGGGTGTCGATCATGACATGGCAATCGTATCTGGACTTAAGGCTGGTCAACAGATCGTGACAAGTGGTATTCATGTGATAAAAGAGGGAGAGACGGTTGAGGTTATGCCAGCTCCGTCTGAGACAAATATAGGAGGTCAGTTATGAGAAGCGTTTCAGAGTATGCGTTGACCAATAAGGCGTTGGTGAAATTCTTCATAGCCTTGTTGATCGTGGGTGGCGTTTGGGCTTTTTATTCCATGAGTAAGATGGAAGACCCGGAGTTGATGGTGAAGCAGGCATTGGTTATGACCGTGTATCCTGGGGCGGATGCCCATAAGGTGGAGTTGGAGGTATCGGACAAATTGGAAAAGGCGATCCGTCAGATGGGAGATATTGATTATATCGAATCGAAGTCCATGAATGATCTCTCGTTGATAAAAGTCGTACTCAAAACTACGGTTCCAAGCAAGGAACTGGAACAGAAATGGGATTTGTTGAGAAAGAAGATTGTCGATTGTGCTTCCCAGTTACCCTCCGGAGCTTCGGTACCGCAGGTGTTGGACGATTTCAGCGCGGTGTACGGCATGTTTTATACCATTACCGCCGATGGTTTTTCCGAGCGTGATATGTCGCGTTACTCACAATTCATACAGCGTGAATTGATTAATTTGGAAGGTATACGTAATGTGCAGCTTTATGGCACGGCTACACCGACGGTAGAAATTGTTATTGACAAGGATAAGATGGCTCGATTAGGCCTGTTGCCGATCGAGATTATTCAGACGCTTCAGGATCAGGATAAGACGGTTTATGCCGGCTATTTTGATAGTGGCGATGAGAGGATGCGTGTCAATGTCTCCGATACGTTCCATTCTTTAGATGATATCCGTAACTTGATGATCCAAGGTCATGAATCGGATATGTTCCGTTTGGGAGACATTGCGGAAGTAAGGGAATCGTATGAGAGTCCGCAGCGCAATAAAATTATATATGATGGCCAGATCGCTTGTGGTATGGCGATAGCGATGGAGTCGGGATACGATATTTTGAAAATAGGAAAAGTCGTCACCGATCGTTTGGAAGAATTGCGAGAGGAACTTCCCGCTGGTTTCCAGTTTCATAAGGTGTTTTATCAGCCGGAACGAGTGGATGATGCCATCAATAATTTCATCATTAACTTGATAGAGTCGGTTGTCATAGTGATCGTGATCTTGATGATAACGATGGGATTCCGGAGTGGCGTGATTATAGGTACTGGACTTGTGATTACGGTGTTGGGCTCATTTGTGGGACTCTATTATTTTGACGGTACGATTCAACGGGTTTCCTTAGGCGCGTTTATCATCGCCATGGGCATGTTGGTGGACAACGCGATTGTCGTGGTGGACGGCATTCTTGTTGATAGCAAGCGGGGAATGAAAAGGCCCGAATCATTGGTACATACCGCCAATCTTACCGCCCGTCCGCTTCTTGGGGCAACCTTGATCGCCATTATCGCTTTCATGCCGATTTCTCTTTCTCCAGATATGGCTGGTGAGTATGCCCGTGACCTGTTTGTCGTATTGGCTGTCTCATTATTACTGAGTTGGGTACTGGCGCTCGTACATGTGCCTATTCATGCGAACAGCTATCTGAAGCTTGATTCTCAAGATTCATCCGAGGAGGTGTTCAATTCGCCGTTGTACCGTAAATTCCGTGGCATGCTGATGGTCTTTCTCCGGCATCGTTTCATTACGTTGCTGTGTGTGGTCGGAGTCTTGCTGGTCAGTATGGCCTGTTTCCGTTTTTTACCGCAGACATTCTTCCCGGACTTGACTTATAATCAGATTTATATGGAGTATAAATTGCCGGAAGGCTCTCGTATAGAGAAGGTCGAGAAGGATTTGCGTGAGATTGCGGATTATTTGGGGTCAAAACAAGAGGTTACGCATGTGACCATCTCCTTGGGTGGAACACCTGCCCGTTACAACCTTGTGCGTTCCATTGCCGATCCAAGTTTACGTTATGGTGAATTGATAATCGATTTTAGGGATAATAAGGCGATCGATACCTGTATGAAAGAGTGGCAAGCCTATTTGAACAGCCGTTATCCGGACGCGTTTATCCGCCTGAAGAAGTACAATATCATGTATATGGAGTTTCCTGTGGAGTTGCTTATTTCGGGTCCTGATCCTCAGGTCCTGAAGAATTTAAGGGATTCCATACAAGAAATCATGCGTGATGAGCCTTCCGCCGCTTTGGTCACGGATAACTGGGATGATCCGGTTTTGGATATGAACATAAACTATGACCAGCGATTGGGCAGGAGATCTGGATTGACCCGGAGCGATGTGGGAATGTCGCTTTTGTCTGTTACGGGTGGTATCCCGGTTGGCCGTTATTACGATGGCAATATTTCCCAGGATATTTTACTTAAGACATCCGGATATGAACGGCTTGACGATGCGCAGTTATGGAATGCCGTGCCCAATCTGAACGCATTGGCCGATGAGTCTGGGATGAAAGGGCTGTTAATGGGCAACGGCGATAAGAAAGATCTTATTACGGGTATTACCTATGCGAAACCTCTAAACTCGGTTACCGATAGTTTGAGATATGTCTGGAAAGATCCGGTTGTTTATCGTTACAATGCCCAGCGTTCCATTATTGTGCAATGCAATAATGCTTCCGGGTTTACGGCTGAGAATACCAGACAAGCCTTAGAGAAAAAGATTCAGGAACAGGTACATTTCCCAAAAGGCTATACCATGAAATGGCTGGGCGAGTATAAGGCAAGCGCCGATTCCAACAAGTATCTGTTTATGAATTTCCCTATCGCGATAATCATGATGTTTGGTATTTTGGTCTATCTATTCCGTGACTTTAAGAAACCGATTATCATTTTCTTGTGTCTTCCTTTGGCCTATATCGGCATCGTGTTTGGCATATTGGTGAGCGGCAAGCCCTTTAGTTTTGTGGCTATTGTGGGTGCCTTGGGACTTATAGGAATGATGATAAAAAATGGGGTCGTGCTTATTGATGAGATTACGGCGCAGATGAATGCCGGAGTTAAGCCGGTCGAGGCATTACTTGCTGCATCCTCGTCCCGCCTCCGTCCGGTAATGATGGCGTCCGGGACGACCATCCTGGGAATGATCCCGCTTGCTTCCGACGCTATGTTTGGACCGATGGCCGTGGCGATTATGGGCGGATTACTTGTTGGTACGATCATAACATTGATGATTATACCTGTATTCTATGCTTTGTTCTTTAAAATAAAATGTGATTGAATATGAAAAGAATGATAATGGTTGGTGTTCTCTCATTTTGTGTTTTATGGGGAAACGCCCAACAAATACTGACGTTGGATGAGTGCCAGGATATCGCGGTAGAAAACAACAAGCAGGGCAAATTGTCTGATTATTCCATACAAAAAGCCCAGCTGCAAGTGAGTAATATGAATAGTAATTTCCTGCCTAAATTTTCGGCGGTTGGTGGTTATTTATATGCCAATAAGGATTTTGGAATGGAACTGATGCCTTCTTTAGCGGCAAAACTAAATTTGAATAATACCTATGTGGGTGGTGTTCAACTGGAACAACCGTTATTTCTGGGAGGTAAGCTGGTCGCGGCAAGAAAGATGGCCAAAATGGGACTGACGATCGCCAACTTGAATAAGGATAAAACGGACTCGGACATTCGTTTCGAGGCAGAAAAAGCCTATTGGAGTGTGGTGAAGGCGAAAGAACTGTTAAAGGTGGCGGAACAGTATGTGGAAACGGTGGATGAGTTGTATCGTACGGTGGAGAATCTCTATCGTACAGGTATGGTTTCCCAAAATGAATTACTGAAGGTGAAGGTTAAAGTTAATGAGACTAAGTTGACACGAAAACGTATGGAAAATGCGGTTCGTCTGGCGAAAATGAGCCTTTGTCACCAAATGGGTTGGCCTTTGGATAAAGAGATAGATGTTGCGAATGATTTGTCTGATGTTTCCCCGTCTTTCGATAAGACTGCTTATTCTTTGGAGAACAGGCTTGAGTATAAGATTCTTTCAGAGAATATCAATTTAAAGGGACAGGAGGTAAAAGCTGTCAGAAGTGAATATCTTCCCCGTGTAGGATTGGTGGCTGGATATAATTATATGAATGGCGTGAAGTTGAATGGCAATAAATTGATCTCTGATGATTTATTTGCGGTTATGCTTTCTGTCAAAATACCGTTGTTTCATTGGGGCGAGGGTGCCCGCAAGATCAAGTCGGCTAAAATAGAGCGGCAGATAGCGGAGATACAAAGGGATGAGCTGGCTGAAAAGATGGAGTTGGAAATTTCTCAAGCGATGAACATATTGGATGAATCAGAGTTGGAGGTTGAACTCACGGAATCCGCTTTCAATGAAGCGACAGAGAGTCTTCGGGAAAGTAAAAAAAGTTATGAGACAGGTATGGAGACGCTGGTAAATTATATGGATGCCCAGTCTTCCTGGCAAAAAACTTGGTCGGAATGGATCACGGCCCGGATAGATTATCATATCGCGAAAGTCGGTTATCTGAAAGCGACAGGACAAAGGTAGCCGAGGGATACGGATAACAGTGTATTGGGAATTCCACTGCAGTGAAATTTCCAATACACTGCAGTAGAATGGAAAATGGACTTAAATGCGATCTTGTATTTTCACGGTTCTCGTTGGAGCCGTAGGAAATTGCGGACCATATATCTTCCCTGTGGAGTCAGGATTGATTCCGGGTGGAATTGAACGCCATAAATGGGGAGCCGCTTGTGCGTAAAAGACATGATATGTCCCTCTTCATCCGTGGCGGTAATATGTAAACAGGAGGGAAATGATGATGGCGATAATAGCCAGGAATGGTATCGTCCGACCAGGATGGGCTCGCTTAGTTGTTTATATAAGATATCTTGATGATCCAGGATCTTTAATGAGGTTGGATGCCCATGTTTGGGGGCGGGCATCTGCGTCAGCCGTGCTCCAAAATATTGGCCAATCGCTTGATGTCCAAGGCATACGCCTAGCATGGCATGGCTTTGGTAACAGCGGTCGATTAAAGGAAGTAAATCCCCGGCTTCTTCAGGGACGCCCGGCCCTGGTGAAAGCAGCAGACGGTCGAATTCATTCAATCGATCGAAAGGAATATGATCATTGGTAACCACCTCAAAAGAGCACGTCGGCTCTTCACGCAGGATCTGTACCAGATTATAGACAAATGAGTCGTAATTATCCACGACAAGCACTCTCTTCATGGGCAAATTCTTTGGAAACGGGTACAAACATACGCATAAATTCATTTATTTCCGTAGCTTTGTTCCTGGATCAAAAGAGAGAGGAAGATGGAGTGGTTATCTGCCGGCCAAACCCGGCAAATGATGAATAGTTATGGTGCTCAAGGAACTCCGTTCCTATGTGCCGTGAATTATGAATTGACAGAAGGCTTTGTGTTGCCTTATCCACTTGAGCAAAACGAGGTTTGGTGGAATGTGGAAGGTGTAACGAATCAACATTTCTCGGCAACGGGGAGCACGGGCCATTATTTCACGCCTCTTCCATCAAGTGAGGAAAGTTATGCCGACAAGTTCCGGATCGCCCGCAATGGGTTGTTGCGGGGAGATTCTTTCCTGTTGAATCTGACGGTCGCGACCGATCTGGATACGGATTTTACGCTAGAGGAGATTTATTTCCGTAGTCAGGCCCGTTACAAATTATTGGTGCCGGACCGGTTTGTCTGTTTCTCTCCGGAGACATTTGTTATTATGTCTGATGGCCGGATTTCTTCTTTCCCGATGAAGGGAACAATCCGGGCGGATATACCGGATGCGGAGAACAGAATCCTGAACGATTATAAAGAGAGCGCCGAACATCATACGATTGTGGACTTGATCCGGAACGATTTGAATCGGATTTCTACAGATGTTCGGGTGGAACGTTTTCGTTATATAGACCGATTGCGAACGAACCGGGGAGAGATCCTTCAAGTATCCAGTCAAGTTACGGGAAATTTGCCTGAAGATTATACCTCAAGGTTAGGTGATCTCATTTTCGACATGTTGCCGGCAGGCTCTATTTCTGGAGCGCCAAAAACATCTACGGTACGAATCATACGGGAGGCTGAAAAGGAAGACCGGGGATTTTATACGGGGATTTTCGGTTATTTTGATGGAAAGCGTTTCCGGTCGGCCGTGATGATTCGGTTTATTGAACGGAAAGAAGACCGTTTCCGTTTTCGTAGCGGTGGAGGTATCACCATTAACAGTGATTGTTCAGCGGAGTATCAGGAAGTCTTACAAAAAATATATTTACCATTCTTATGAATACGCCTCGTTTTATAGAATCTATCCGAGTTTGTGACGGCAAGTTTTGTTCGTTGGAATGGCATTTGAGACGGATGCGTCAGACAATAGCCTATTGGCAATATTCGTTGGATTTATCCATTCTTTCCTGGCAGGTCCCGGAAGAGTTGGGCTCCGGAATCTTTAAATGCCGGATTGTTTATGATTCTAAAATCAGGGAAATGACCTATTCTCCCTACCAACCCCGGATTATTCGTTCGCTTAAACTCGTGGATGGAGACGAGTTGGATTATGCTTTCAAATACGAAGACCGTTCAGTCATAATGCGTTTGCTTCAGCTAAAAGAGTCCTGTGATGATATTCTCATAACCAAAGGTGGTTATATTACGGATACCTCATACAGCAATGTGGTTTTGGAAAATTCAGAAGGGTTGTTTGTCCCTCATACCTTTTTGTTGAATGGAACACGTCGACAGCGTTTACTTTCCGAGGGAATAATGCGAGAAAGGGCGATCCGTCCATTTGATTTAGGGCAATATCATCGTTTATACCTCATTAACGCCCTGATCGGATTAGAGGAGGATGTTTCTCTTTCTCTGTCAGCTGTTAGATGAATTTTGATATCATAGCTTATATTTTCCTGTCACGATATGAATTCCTTGGTAAATTCATTATATCACAAAATGAATTTTTGTAATTTTAAGTTCTGTGAGCTTGTCGCAATGACAGGACTCTCTTAGTGTAGGTAAGTGGTTAACTGTTAATAGATACTTTATGAATTTGATGAATAAGTTTCTGATGGCGCTTGCCATTGTGGCGGTGTTTAGTTCCTGTAAGAGTAAAAATGTTGAGCAGGAAAGTATGAATCCTATTGTCTCCACCAATAACGGTAAGGTGCAGGGTGTCCTTGTGGATGATGGTAAGACAACCGTGTTCAGGGGAATTCCTTATGCCGCTCCGCCCGTTGGCGATTTGCGTTGGAAGAAACCGCAGCCGGCCGCGAATTGGGATACCGTGCGTATTTGCGATACCTTTAGTTCTGCTGCTATTCAGGCTCCTCATTCCGATCCTGAGGAGTTTTATACGAAAGAGTTTTATTGGGAAGGCGACCCGGAGTTCAGCGAGGATTGCCTCTACCTGAATGTTTGGACACCGACCGAAGCGGCATCCCATCCCGAGAAGAAACTGCCGGTAGCGATGTGGATACATGGAGGCGCTTACACGCATGGCTGGGGATTTGAGGTCACGATGGATGGTGAGTCGTGGGCTAAGCGAGATGTTATTTTGGTAACCATCAATTATCGTGTGGGGGCTTTGGGCTTTTTGTGCCATCCGTTACTCGCCGAGGAAGGAAATGGAGAGAGCGGTAATTATGGCACATGGGATCAGGCGGCTGCTTTGCGTTGGGTAAAGGATAACATCGCCAACTTTGGAGGTGATCCCAACAACATCACGGTGTTCGGACAAAGTGCCGGAGCGGCCAGTGTGAAGAATATGGTCGCTTCGCCTGTCACTAAGGGTCTGCTGTCGAGAGCCATTATCCAAAGTGGTGGAGGTTTGGGAGAATTCATTCCCGAGAGCCGCCTGCAAGAATCCCTGGACTTCGGTAAGGCGCTGATGGAAATGGCTGGCTGCACGACGTTGGAGCAGATGCGTGCTTTGTCGCCCCAAGAGTTGCAAGACTTGGTGGCGAACTATAGGAAAGAGAAAAAGCAGTACCCAAGACTGTCACCCGTCACGGGCGATCAGTTGCTTCCGAAGAGCTTTGATCAAGCTACTTTGGATGGTGAGATTGCGGATGTGCCTTACATGATCGGTTGGAACCTGGACGACATGGGCGACATGTCTAAAGCCATCGCACGATTTGCCGAGACTCGGGCGAAACAAAGCAAGCAGCCTGCTTATGTGTATGAGTTTATGCGAAAGCTTCCGGGCGACGATTCTGGCGCGTTCCATTCTGCCGAGTTGTGGTATATGTTCGGAACCTTGGATAAATCCTGGCGTCCTTTTACCGAGGCTGATCATGTGTTGAGCGAACAAATGCTAGACGCTTGGACTAATTTCGCTAAATATGGAAATCCGAACGGCAATGGCGGAAACGACGCATGGAAACCATTTACCCCGGAGACTAAGGATATACATGAGTTTGACATTGCGCAATAATTTTGGATGAGAAGCGAAGGATTCTCGATTCGTGCGGTCCCAGAATTTTGGGGCCGCACTTCGTAAACAAATATTTCATTTTACTCTTTCATTTTCTTTCTGCTTTTGTAATTCACCAGCCACTGTACCACCAATCCATCGTTCTTCCCATTCTGGGTGTTCCTGGCGCAAATTGAGTGCCAGCAGATTGCCATCAAAAGATTTACAGTAAATAAAGTAAGGGGATAATCTACTTTTTCCAGCGCCATTAGGTCCTGCTATAGGTAAATTCAGGACGTACTTCCATTATTTTATCTGTTTAGAAGATAAGTGTATTTCTTATGTCCAGCTTGTGCGACACGTGATATGACTTTATAGTTTCTTTCGTTACGGTTAAATTCTACCAAGTCTTCACTTCCGTCTGGATTGGTTAAATAAATGTTCCCTTTTTCATCTTTAAACGGTATAGAGATTCCTTTAGCCCATCCTTCTAAGTAAATGCGCTCCACTTCTTTGCGTACTTCTTCATTTACTTCTTTGATGGTCTTTCCGCTGGATAGTTTGTTTTTTCTATTTCAGCGTATTCACACATGATTATCAATGCTTTGTCACTACAAAGATAGTATAAATTACAGTTTTATTATGTCTGTATAGATGTATTTACTTTTGATTGGTGTTTTTTATAGTTTCAATTTGAATAATTACACTTGCTAGTTGCCCTTACATTCTCGACTTTAATTCTTATTTAATCGATATTCCGATAGGCATCAGGCTCTCCTCCTAAAACATCATCAATAAAATCATCATCCAGACCTTCTATATCTTGTGCGTATGTCCCATTATATTTTTCATATCTCTTATAGTTTTCATCATAAAAGGAGCTTTCTTCTGTACGATTATCTTTTAATTCATGAAACTTGTTTGATTTATAAAACTTAGGAAAGCAAAGTGGATTTAATTTATAATTAAATTCTTTATTTTCAGGTATTAATAGGTTTCTTCGATTATTTGAGATCGTAAATGTTTTTGC
>DGYMR06203__coassemble_2056_pt1 | contig 10729 bp, 12 predicted proteins | sample DGYMR06203__metabat2_low_PE_012 | metagenome-assembled genome bin DGYMR06203
TGATATTTAATAAATAAAACCTTATCGGAGATTTTTTCTCCGGACACTAGTGATATACTATACATTCATTAAAGTAAAGTCAAAATAAGGGAAACTACTTCGTATAATTCCGCTTCAAAAAGTACTGAATATTATTGAGAGTCACCTATTCGTGATATAAGTATTATTCCTTATCTCCATCGTTATCTCCATATAGGCACGTCTTCCCTCAATATAGTCGGCATACAATATCTCCGCATCCTTTCCTCTCAGGACACGACATTTGCCGCACGACTCACAATCGTGCAGGCATTTCCAGGCGTCGAGCACGAATGCCCGCCTCTCTTCTCTTGTGGATTGCTCAATACGCGGAGGAATCATGGATCAAAAAAAGTGATTAATAAAAATATTTCGTCAGGACGATTATCCTCAGGCGCAAAGATAACGTAAAGTTTGTTTCCCGACCAACGAGAAACCGATTTTGGGGTAAGAAGCGGCTCAAACCCTGTCGAGCAGCCTGCTGAGGACGGGGATTCTCAGGATCGGCAACAACAGGCGGGCCGGGGTGACCGCGCAAAGGGCAACCGTCAGTTTCGTAAAAAATCCGGGCACGCAGCGGTAACGTTTCCGGAACAGGGCCCGCAAGGCGGCCTCGACTGTCTGCCGCGGTGTCTGCATCATGCCCAGCCTCAAGAGCCATTTTCGCTTCCGCCCGTCCAGCCGATACAATGGTGTATCCACGGCGCCCGGGAAAAGGGCCGTCACGCCCACGCCATACCGCCTGAACTCATACCAGACCGACCGTGAGAAAGATTTCAGGAAAGCCTTTGTCGCCGCGTAATGCGAGATGGTCGGATAGGGCATCCAGGCGGTCGAGGAGGCGGTGATCAGGATATAACCTTGACGTCGCCTCAGCATATCCTGCCCGAAAAGGCGAATCAACTTAACCGGGGTCGCGCAATGCAACGCCACGATCCGATCCAGACGGTCGAGAGGCGTCCGCTCGAGCGTCGAGAACTGCAGCATTCCCGCGTTGTTTACCAGGATCTCGACCTCCAATCCCCAGTCAGAGACCTCACGATAGATAGTCTCCGCCGCCTCGGGCAATGTCAGGTCCAGGTCGATCACCCGCACATCCGCATGGCTCCGCTCACGCAGCGATTCCGCCGCCCGCCTGTTCTCGTCCGGGCGATCGCTGATCACGACAATCCCGTAACCCCGCTCCGCCAGCTGCCGGGCGAACTCCAGTCCCATTCCCGACGAGGCTCCCGTTATAACCGCATATTTCATATCCTAACCAAAAACGGAAACGTTTTACGTAATGATCATTCCTCCTTGCCGGCGGCCTTTTTCAAGTTCGCCACCATCTTTTCCAAATTCGCCTGATTCTGCTCGTCGGAGATAGTCGGATCTTTCTGGAAACGGCCACAGGGAAGCCCGCGAGGATGATGGAATATTTCTTCATAAATAGGCAATTTGTATTTGGGTGCGAAAGTAGATATTGCCCTCATGCACGGAAAGGCCGTTTCTTCGACGGTCTTGGACGATTCATCGACCGCGGCGTCAAAGGGAATGGGAAATAGCCTATATTTGTTGCCGATATGTACAATAGACTTATAAAATGGAAAACGTAAAACTCTTGAGCCTAAGTGAGCGGATAAAGTCCGCGCGTCCCGATGCCTTGTGCTTCGAGGACGACTTCTTCCTCTTCGATGTCGACCATTCCCCGGTGCCCGACCGCCCGTTCAAGATGGACACCTACGGCTTCTTCCTTTGCCAGGAGGGAAGCACGCAAGTCACCATCGACCTGATGCCCTACGAACTGCGCCCCGGCATGATGGTGGTCAACGTGCTGCTGAAGTCCTCCGCCTTGACGGTACAACAGATCGCGGACGAGCTGAACTTCCCCTCGCAATCGTTCTTCGGAAAATACTTCAAACGCCTGGTGGACCAGTCGCCCAAGGAATACCGGGAAGGGAAACCGCCTCGTTGAGAAGCCGGGAAGAACCGCCAGGGACAATATCAGCCCACTGGGCCTGCCCACCTCAAAAAAGATCGAAGCGTATACCCCAAAATAGAGGCATTTTAGGTAACTTCGCGAGGACAGAATCGTTATTTTTTAGAATAAAAAATCTTCAACACTAAAATATTCAATAATATGATCATCACTCTCGTCATTCTCGCCATAGTCTCCGTACTGTTCGTCTCAGGCAGGTTCCGCTCCGACATCATAGCGTTATGCTCACTCATCGCCCTGATGGTCTGCGGCATCCTTACCCCAGAAGAGGGACTGTCCGGATTTTCAAATAACGTCGTAATCATGATGATCGGGCTGTTTGTCGTCGGAGGCGCCATATTCCAGACAGGCCTGGCGAAGATGATCAGCTCACGAATCCTCAAACTGGCGGGCAACAGCGAACTGAAACTTTTCCTGTTGGTCATGCTGGTGACCGCCTCGATTGGCGCGTTCGTCAGCAACACGGGAACAGTGGCGCTCATGCTTCCTATCGTGGTGAGCTTGGCCAACAACGCGGGGACAAACCCCAGCCGACTGTTGATGCCGCTCGCCTTCGCGAGCAGCATGGGAGGCATGATGACCCTGATCGGTACTCCGCCGAACCTGATCATCAGCGACACGCTCTCCCATGCCGGTCACGAGCCGCTCTCGTTCTTTTCCTTTACGCCTGTAGGCATCATCTGCGTCCTGACGGGCACATTGGTGCTTCTTCCCCTTACCAAGTGGTTCCTTTCCCGGAAAGAGAAATCCGACCCGAACGCCGGAACAGGGAAATCCCTGACGCAACTGGCCAAGGAATACAGGCTCTCCAACAACCTTTACCGCTTGAGAGCCCTATCAGACTCGAATGCCCTGGGAAAAACCATCGTCGACCTGGATGTCCGCAACGCATACCATCTCAATGTGCTGGAGATCCGCAGAATCGATACGGAGCAACACAAGTTTCTCAAGACAGTGACACAAAAGCAGGCTTCGGCAAACACGATCATCAAAAGCGGGGACGTGCTGTATGTCACGGGAAACATCTCTTCGGTAAACCGCTTTACGGAAGACCAGGGACTTGAGCTGATGGACGAGCACAGCCCGGAATCCACGTCGTTCCCCCAGAATAAACTCGCGTTCTATAATATAGGTATAGCGGAAATCCTGCTCATGTCCTCTTCAAAGATAGTCAACATGAAGGTAAAGGAAGCCGGATTCAGAGACAAGTTTAATGTCAATGTCCTGGGCATCAAACGGAGAAAAGAATATATCCTGAATGATGTGGGAAATACCGTGATGCATAGCGGGGATGTGCTGCTGGTGCAGGGAGCCTGGCCGGATATTGCCAGGTTAAGCAAGGACGATACCGAATGGGTGGTTCTGGGGCAGCCGCTTGAGGAGGCCCAGAAAGTCACATTAGATTATATGGCTCCAGTAGCGGCCATAATCATGGTCGCCATGATCGCCATGATGGTATTCGACTTCATACCGGTGGCGCCCGTCACGGCGGTGATGATCGCGGCCATGCTGATGGTCATGACAGGCTGTTTCCGCAATGTCGAAGCCGCCTACAAAACCATCAACTGGGAGACCATTGTCCTTTTTGCCGCCATGCTGCCGATGTCCCTTGCCCTCGAAAAGACAGGCGTATCGGATCATATCGCGAATGCCCTGGCGGGCGGATTGGGGGCCTATGGGCCAATGTTGATGATGGCCGGAATCTATTTTGCCACTTCGCTGATGACCATGTTTATCAGCAATACGGTTACCGCCGTGCTTATGGCCCCGATCGCCTTGCAGAGTGCCACACAGATCGGAGTGAATCCAGTGCCTTTCCTGTTTGCCGTAGCGGTCGCGGCAAGCATGTGCTTCGCCTCTCCATTCTCCACTCCGCCGAATGCCTTGGTGATGAAAGCCGGACAATATACGTTCATGGATTATATAAAGGTTGGTCTGCCGCTACAAGTTATAATGGGAATCGTAATGGTTATCGTATTGCCATTATTGTTTCCTTTTTGAAAACACCCACCGCTTTTTTCAGGTCCGCCGCCATCTTTTCCAAGCGCGCCGGATTCTGCTCGCCGGAGAAAAAAAGAAAAGCATCGAACCTATGGCCACCCGAAATTGTTATTCCATAAAATCTGGACTTAAAATCATAAAAACCATGGGAAAGAAAAATTTCGTATTGGACACCAATGTTATCCTGCATGATTACAAGTGTCTCCAAAATTTCCAGGAGAACGACATTTTCATTCCGATCGTCGTTCTCGAAGAGCTGGACAAGTTCAAAAAAGGCAGTGAGCAAATCAATTTCAACGCCCGCGAGTTCGTCCGCCAGATGGACGAGATCACGGATGACAACCTGTTCTCAAAGGGTGCCTCGCTCGGTCCGGGCTTAGGCACGTTGCATATCGTCCTGGATGGCACCTATCACAAGACCATCCAAGCCACTTTCCCCGAGAAGAAACCGGATCACCGGATCCTCTCCTGTACCCTGACAATCGCCGAGAAGCATCCCAACATGAAGACGATCCTGGTCACCAAGGATGTCAACCTGCGCATGAAAGCCCGCTCGCTCGGCATCAGTGTCGAGGACTACATCACCGACAAGGTGACCAACGTGGATATTTTCGAGAGGGCGCAAGAGACTTACGAGGATATCAATCCCGACCTGATCGACAAGATCTACAACCAGGTGGAAGGCATTGACGCGGACGAGCTCGAGATCAGCTCGAAACTCTCGCCCAACGACTGCTTCGTGCTGAAAAGCGTTCGCAACAGCGTCATGGCCCGCTATAATCCTTTCACCGGAAAGATCAAGCGAGTGGAGAAGGGAAACAATTTCGGCATCCAACCCCGCAACTCGGAGCAGAGCTTCGCTTTCGAGGTCCTCAACGACCCGGAAATCAAGCTGGTCGGACTGACGGGAAAAGCCGGTACGGGAAAGACCCTGCTGGCCCTCGCCTCCGCGCTCAAGCAATCGGGCACCTACAAGCAGATCCTACTGGCCCGCCCCATCGTGGCGCTGGCAAACAAGGACCTGGGCTTCCTGCCCGGCGACGAGAAACAGAAGGTGGCGCCCTATATGCAACCCCTGTTCGATAACCTGAACGTGATCAAGGCGCAATTCTCGCCCAACCATCCGGAGATCCGTAAAATCGACGACATGCAGAAAAACAACCAGCTGATCATCGAGGCACTCGCCTTCATCCGCGGGCGAAGCCTGTCCGAGACCTACTGCATCATCGACGAGGCGCAAAACCTGACACCGCACGAGATCAAGACCATCATCACCCGTGCGGGCGAAGGGACCAAGATGGTTTTCACCGGCGATATCCAGCAAATCGACTCGCCTTACCTCGACGCGCAAAGCAACGGCTTGGCCTATATGATCGACAAGATGAAGGGACAGAACCTGTTCGCCCACATCAACCTCATCAAGGGCGAGCGCAGCGAACTGTCCGAGCTGGCCTCCGACCTGCTCTGATCCGTCTTAAATAACAAAGAGCGCGGAAAAACACCGAAGCCCTCGAGGGCCATCCGAAATCCGGTGTTTATCCGCGCTCTCTTTTTTTCGCGACAAGCCAGCGTCACTTGCCAGCCACATGATCATCGGGCGGAGGAACAGGCACGCCCTCCTTGATAAACTCATCATATACCACCTTCGGGTGATCCTGCGGCGACATCAACTGATATTCCGCCACGTAGTTATTGCGCCTGAACTGCTTCAACTTCAAGTTCTCGGTACTGTAATTCCTCAACGTGTCTTGACGATTGCCAAACAGGGAACTGTTCAGCACCTGCGAATCCAGGATATTCTCCTTCGGGGTCAATTTCGGCAACAGGTTCTGCTCCAGCAGGCCCCGATAAGCGCCCACATACTCGCACCAGACCGCGTCTCCCTTGTGATAGATCCTGTAAGTGTAATTTGACCAGGCCGTCGTGATGTGAATCTCCTCCCGCCAAATATCCACCGAGGCCTCAGAATCAAAATAGGGATCCTTGATCGTCACACGCGTCAGTTCAGGCTTATCCTCCTTTATCACAGCCAACCACTTGTCGGAACGCAGGATCTCTTCCCGGATATCCGCCAGATTCTCCTTAATCTCAAATTGTATTCTCATGATCGTTTGCCTGCCCGTCAGGACTTTTTAAGGTTCCAGGTTCTATAGTTCTAGATTCCAATTCTCGAAAGCCACCGGCAAAAATACAGAAAAAGCGCCCCAAAGAAGGCCGGATTCAACATTCTTACTAAATTTGCCTAACTTAATAACAATCATGACAGAGAAAATGTTGAAAAAAGAGATCATCCTTATTAATATAAACGGGACCGATCGCCCCGGAGTTACCGCGGCGATCACGGAGATCCTGGCCAAAAACAACGCTGTCATCCTTGACATCGGCCAAGCGGATATCCACAATCATCTCTCGCTGGGCATCCTGTTCCAAAGCGTGGAGGGAAACTCGGGGGATATCATGAAAGAGCTGCTGTTCAAGGCCTATGAGCTGGACGTGAACATCCGATTCAACCCCATCTCGGAGGCCGACTACAGCGAATGGGTCAACCTGCAAGGGAAAAACAGGTACATCATCACGATCCTGGGCCGGAAACTGACCGCCAAACAGATCGCCAGTGTATCGAGAGTCGTGGCCGAGCAGGGCATGAACATCGACGACATCAAGCGCCTGACCGGACGAATCCCGCTCGACGAGAACGCACGGACACCCAAGGCAAGCGTGGAGTTCTCCGTACGGGGCACGCCGCTCGACAAGGAGAAGATGAAAGCGAACTTCATGAAACTCGCCTCCGAGCTGGAGATGGATATCTCTTTCCAACAGGACAGCATGTATCGCCGGATGCGCCGGTTGATCTGCTTCGATATGGACTCGACACTGATCCAGACAGAGGTGATCGACGAACTGGCCATGCGGGCCGGCGTGGGCGACCAGGTCAAGGCGATCACCGAGGCGGCCATGCGCGGCGAGATCGACTTCAAGGAAAGCTTCCGGCAACGTTGCGCGCTGCTGAAAGGGCTTGACGTCTCTGTCATGAGAGAAATCGCCGAGAACCTCCCGATCACGGAAGGGGTCGACCGGTTGATGTATGTCCTGAAAAAGGTCGGTTTCAAGATCGCCATCCTCTCCGGAGGCTTCACCTATTTCGGGAATTACCTGAAACAGCGTTATCACATCGACTATGTCTACGCCAACGAGCTGGAGATCGAGAACGGGAAGCTGACAGGCAACTATGTGGGCGATATCGTCGACGGAAACCGCAAGGCGGAACTGCTCCGGCTCATCGCCCAGGTAGAGAACGTGGATATCCGGCAAACCGTGGCTGTCGGCGACGGCGCGAACGACCTGCCCATGATCAGCATCGCCGGTCTGGGCATCGCCTTCCACGCCAAGCCGAAGGTGAAGGAGAACGCCAACCAGTCCATCTCGACCATCGGTCTCGACGGCATTCTCTATTTCCTTGGATACAAGGATTCCTACATTGAAGAATAACTATTATTTAATTCATTAATCTCATAAATTTTATGATCAGACACATCGTTATGTTCAAGCTCAAGGAGTTTGAGAACGCGGAAGCCAAACAGGCAAAACTGAACGAGATCAAGGAGCGCTTGGAAGCCTTGATCGATAAGATTGAGGTATTGAAATACATCCATGTCGACTTCAACTGCAATCCGGCAGAGACTTGGGACCTGATCCTGACCACCGAGCTGGCCACACTGGAGGACGTGAACACCTACGCCAACCATCCGGAACATGTCGCCGTAGCCAAAGGTATAATCGGGCCCGTCAAGGCGGACAGAGCATGCGTAGACTATGAAGTGCGCTGAGTTCGACATCGAGGAACGGGCCGAAAGGGCCGTACGCAATTTCGAGAGCGGTTATAACTGCGCCCAATCGGTCTTCCTCGCCTACGCGGACCTGTTCGGCCTCGAGCTGGAACAGGCCAAGATGATGTCCGTCTCTTTCGGAGGCGGCATGGGACGCATGCGTGAAGTCTGCGGCACGGTGAGCGCGACCGCCATGCTGATCGGCTTCCGTTATCCAGTGGAGGATCCCAGCGATATGGAGGCGAGAACTCGCAATTACGCGATGACGCAAAAGGCGTTCGCCCTCTTCAAGGAGCGGTTCGGCACATACATTTGCCGGGAACTGCTGCCGCCCGAGGACCAGTCGACTGCGCCCAAGCCTTCGGAGCGGACCGCCGCCTATTACGCCAAACGGCCTTGCGCCAAGTTTGTCCGGCAATCCGCCCTCAACGCCGGCGCGATGCTAAAGGGCGAATGGGAAGAGGAGGCTTGATGTCATCAGGCCAACAATTTGATCTGGTTCACGTAGCCCAGTTGACGCAGCTCGTTGAACAAACCGGTATACGACGACTTGGACTTCACGTTCACCTTGTATGAGATGATCGTCGTATCCGAATCATAATTATAATCATAAGAGATACTTACGATAAAGATATTACGCTGCTCAAGGATCTGGCGAATCCTTTTCAGGTCCGGCGAGGCGGACGAACAGCTTATCGTAAGTATCTTATTGACACCATCCAGGAACATTTTCCGCTCCAGCCGCTCGAGCGAGACCAATATGAGCAACGCGAAAGCGGTCATGACGCTCGCGGCGAGATACATCCCGGCGCCGACGCCCAACCCGATCACCGCGGCGACCCAGATACAGGCAGCCGTCGTCAACCCATGTACGCTTCCCTTGCTCTGGATAATCGCTCCCGCACCCAAAAAGCCGATGCCCGTCAGCACCTGTGCCGCCACACGTCCGGGATCGCCATTCAACAGGTTCGGATAGGTTTGCGGGATCCAGATCGAGATCAGCATGGCGGCGGTCGACCCCATGCAAATCAAGGTAAATGTCCGCATCCCGGCCTCGCGTCGTCGCAACTGCCGCTCGATGCCGATCACCGCACCCAACAAGAAGCTCAACGACAGGCGCAACATCACGGTATATGGCGTGATGAGCGTATTGTTGACTATCTCCATAAAATCGTTCCACATATCGTTTTCCTCCTTTTTTCTTATCCGCGAATTTAAGGAATCCGGAAATAATCACCTAAATTTGTGAGACGGTACAAGAATTTATTCTTAAAAACAGATTACGATATGTTCAAGAAAGAAACTTACATCTCTCGCCGGGCTTTATTGAAGAAGAGCATTGGCTCAGGCCTCTTGCTTTTCCTGGGCAATGACGAGTGCGGCATGAATTACGCGGACAACGGTTACCATTTCCGCCAGGACTCCACTTTCCTGTACTTTTTCGGCCTGCCCTACGCGGGGTTGTCGGCCATCATCGATATCGATAACGACAAGGAGATCATCTTTGGCGACGAGCTGACGATTGACATGATCGTCTGGACTGGTATCCAGCCCACACTGCATGAGAAGAGCGAGCGGGTCGGCATCCGTGAGGTTCGCCCCTACAACGAGATCGAGAGCTACTTGAAGAATGCCCAGGCTAAAGGGCAGACAATCCACTATCTGCCAACCTACCGGGCCGAGCACCAGATCAAGTTGTTCCAATGGCTGGGTATCCTGCCCGGCAGCGAGCAGCCGTCGGTTCCCTTCATCATGGGCGTCGTCAACCAGCGTATCTATAAGAGCGATGAGGAGATCGCCGAGATCGAGAAGGCCTGCCTCGTGACGGCGGACATGCACCTGGCGGCCATGCACACGGTGCGACCGGGCATCCGGGAATGCGATGTTGCCGCCGCTGTCGCTCAAGTGGCCATCGCCAACAACTTCGAGCTCTCCTTCCCCACCATCGCGACCATCAACGGACAGACGCTGCATAACCACGACCACAGCAACCTGATCAAGAGTGGCGACATGCTCCTGCTCGACGCGGGCGCCGAGACAGAGATGGGTTATGCCGGCGACATGTCGTCGACCATCCCGGCCGACCCGACATTCACGCCCTTACAGAAAGACATCTACGACATACAGGTAGCCGCCCACGAGGCCGCCGTCGCCGCCTTGCGCCCCGGCATCCGCTTCGAGACGGTCTATGACCAGGCGTGCGCCGTGATCATGGATAACCTGAAGCAACTGGGCTTCACGAAAGGCGATCCGATGGAGGCGGTGAAAGCGGGTGCCCATGCCATGTTCATGCCTTGCGGACTGGGCCACATGATGGGACTCGACGTACACGATATGGAGAATCTCGGCGAGGTTTATGTCGGCTACAACGGACAACCCAAGAGCACGCAATTCGGACGGAAATCTCTCCGCCTGGGCCGCGAGCTGGAACCCGGCTTCGTCCTGACCATCGAGCCGGGCGTCTACTTCATCCCCGAATTGATGGATCTGTGGAAAAGTCAGGGCAAGTTCACGGAATTCATCAACTACGATAAGCTTTTCCAATATCGCGATTTCGGCGGCATCCGCAACGAGGAGGATTATCTTATCACGGCCGATGGCGCCCGTCGCTTAGGGAAGAAAATCCCATTGACCACGGAAGAGGTGGAAACGATTCGACAATAAACTCATCTCACGCGCGAAGAGGCTGGAGAAATTTTCTCTAGCCTCTTTTGACATTTGGAGAGGCCAGAAATCTTTTCTCTAGCCCCTTCTAACGCACGGAGAGGCCAGAAATCTTTTCTCTAGCCTCTTTTAACGCGCGGAGAGCCCAGAAATCTTTTCTCTAGCCCCTTTTAACGCACGGAGAGGCCAGAAATCTTTTCTCTAGCCTCTTTTAACGCGCGGAGAGCCCAGAAATCTTTTC
>DGYMR06203__coassemble_2806_pt1 | contig 8414 bp, 7 predicted proteins | sample DGYMR06203__metabat2_low_PE_012 | metagenome-assembled genome bin DGYMR06203
GCCATAACAGCTCGTTCGCTTATGGCTTTTGGGATCAGGAGCTGATGAACCATTTTTACGTGGATAATTTGGATAAGTTCCCTATTAACTCTAGGGAATATACCAGGATAGCTGAAAACCCGAACTTGTATTAATTATATGATTGAGAGATAGATTGTTTTGAGTGTTTATTATTATTTGTGAAGTGGAATTATGGAGAATGTGAATATTGAGAAGAGCTTGCCAAATATTGTTAAAGTAGAGAAAAAGGCATATGTCAGCCCGGAATGCCAATATATCCAGATTGAGACGGAGGGCATGTTGTGCGCAAGTGGTGTTATTTCTGGTAACAGTGATCGTTTTGGAGGTCGTTTTGGACGTTAATGGGCACTTATGTTTTTAGGTAAGTATTATTTGCGAATAGCCTTATGTACTCCTTTGTTTGGAACACTCCTCTTGACAGGGTGTAATTCTGATAATAATGACGATTGGGGTGTTGAGGTTCCGGATAGCAATCAAGTACGCTATACTTTTCAGGAAAAAGGAGCTTCTTCTAAAGCTTCTGTGGTGGAAACGGATGATGCGGTTCCTTTCAGATGGGACGAATCGGATCAGGTAACAATGTGGGTTGGTCAGAATGAGTCGAATGTTAGTCCTTATGTTTTTAGGACAGAGTCGGGAGGAGTTGGTTCCGCTCAATTTGAGGCCTTTCTTCCTCGTGAGACAGAGAGCTTATATTATTACGGATTCTATCCGGCGGTAGAGGACGAAATAAGTGAGGTTACGGTATCTGTCCCAGTGGATGGAACGATCCGTCAGTCAATTCCGGATAATTCATCGCATTTGGCTCCTTATCGGGTAATGTATGCTCCTGCCGTTCGCCGTGAGACAGGAGGAACAATCTTGAAGGTGTGATTTTTAATCATTTAACAAGTTTATTCGTCTTTGATATCACGAATATCCGTGCGGAGTCTATTCATGTTTCGGAGATTAGGGTGAAAGCGAGTCAGCCAATCTTTTACGATCAGGCCACCTATTTGCCCGGTTCCGGATCGGAAGAGGTAAACGTGATCTCAAATCCTGTGAAAGAGATAGTTCTGGCATTGGGAAATGATGTGTCCGGTTTGCCGATTAGTGGGCAGAATGGAAAGCTCAGGGCATTTTTGCCTTTGATACCGACCGCAAGTCTTGCGGGTGTTTCTGTTTCGCTCGCTATGCGGGTGGATGATCGTTTGCTCGAGTCGTTGTCTTTAATGGCAGATGAATTGGAAGCGGCAGGAGTTGATCGTTTTCAAGCGGGTCATTATTATCACTTTTATTTGGACATTGATGGGGCGAATGTGACTTGGGATATGGATAAGAGCGTTGATGCCTGGGAATTGGGTGGTATTATAGATATTCCTTTAAAATAATATTGTAGAAAATGATAACATCTTGGAGATATATTCATGTTTTTTTCTTGGCTTTGTTTGTGGCTGTTTTGAGCGCTTGTGATTCTGATGTGGATTCGGCGATCGATTCAGGGTCGACAGGTATGACAATTCGTGTAGCGCCCTCAAATTTGTTGGGAGGTGTTGCGTCGGAACAAGAGGCGAAGATTACTCGGTTGGATGTTTACCATTTCGAGAATGGTATGCTGAGTGAGTTTATTGGAGGTCTTTTACCGGATCAGGCAGGGGATTATGTTGTTCGTCCAACAGGTCGGAAAGGAACTCTCTATTTTTTAGCGAATGCTTCTGGCATTGAAAGTTTGGATGAAGTGAGATCACTAGATGATTTCCTTCAGGCTAAAGTTTCGGGTGCGGAGATGACAGAATTGGGATTGTTGATGACAGGCAAGTTGAGCCTTGAACAGGATGATTCTGATAATTCGGCTAATTTGGTCTCAATGCGTCGGAGTGTCGCCCGTTTGGATATAGATGCTCGTACAGAGGGAGTTCGGGTGAGCCGTATAAAAATAAAAAACGTCGCTACTTCAGGTTTCGTCTGGAGTGGTGATACGATCGGATCTCCGGACGGGACTCGATTTGAGGAGAGAGAGTTCTTGTATCAACAGCCGTTGGCTCAAGCCTCATCTCCGATTTGTTATCTTTATGAGCAGGATAATAAGGAGTTATCTGTTGAGCTTTACTTCTCTTCGGGAGAAAGCGATCATCGATTGGAAGTCGCGTTGCCGGCAATTCGTCGGAATACGGTGTATACCATGAAATTACTAGGTAATGGTACTAATTTCACGGTAGAGGTTGATACGACGGATTGGGATGAGGGAATCTCATCAGATGCGGATTTGGAGTATCAAGGATTGATCAATGTAGAGGCTTCAGAGCTTGGTGACAGTATTCTTGTGAGCGCGAATAGGGATACGCTTTATGTTCCATATCAAGCAACAGATTTCCGTTTGGTGCTGTCTGCTGTCTCAGGAGTAGATGCTGTCGTGTCTGGTCAGGTAGATGGTGGACAGATATTAAAAGAATCCTATTCGAAAAGTTTGGATAAGACACTCGCTTTCCGGGTGAGAAGCGACTATCGAATGCCAGGTTTTCCTTCTGAATATTTGCGTTTGGAAGTTATGCGTTCGGGCTCGTTGGTTGGGCGTGTTACGGTAGTGTTCCAGTGTAACCCGATCATATTGGAGGGTGGACGGATCTCATTGGATAAGACAGGAACATGTGATTTTGGAACTTATGTCGATGGGGATTTAGGTGTACTGACACTTCCGGAGGGAAAATCTCTTGCGGTGCGTTTTGATGATCCGGATGCTCCGTGGGTACGTTTGGATCGGTTGGAAGGATCGAATAATAGCTATCGGATTCAAGGCGGTTGGCGTCCGAACGATCCGGATTCTGATGGTCGCATACAAAGCGCACAATTGGTTGTAACAGGTAGGGATGGCTCTGTTACGGAACAGTTTACGCTTAAGAGACGGAATTATGGCTTGCCGGTCGTGAATATTAACGGTACTTGGTGGTGCAAATATAACTTAAGGGGAAACGTCAAGGATTTTGAGGATCAGATCGGTGTTGGTGATGATCCTGTGCCTGGTGCCTCCGGTTTGGCGGATTTTCTTAATTCGTGTCCGGCTGAGACATTGTTGTCGTTGATGGGCGATCAATATCAAGCTGGCAATCCGCAAGGTTTACGATTGTCGAAGGACGAGTCGGGACTGTTCTATTATGATGGGGTACAGAATAGTATTAGTGCGGATTTTGGCTCGTTGCCCGCTACGGAAATGGCTCCAAGTGGTTATCAAGTGCCGGATTATAATGATCTTAGAACTTTTACCTGGGGAAATAATAGCAATATGGGGTATGGTTCAAATTGGTTCAATAATAATATGGAGGGTGATCTTTTTTTGCGTTTCCAGTATTTTATCGTGGAGCGACAAGATGTTGTATGGCTAGGCGAGCGTTATGGTTCAGTTATATTTTATGATTTTAGGCTTAATGGCAGATCAGATGGTCTAGTCTTGTTTGGACTGGGACATCAATGGGATGCGACCGCCGGAAACGTGGCTCCGAATAGTATCCTTTTCGCGACTTATGGAAATCGAGGCAGCACCTGGCAAATCGAAGGTTATCCTCAGTCTGATGGACGGGGAAATTGGTATAAATTTACTGGCCACAATACAGTTAAAACACGTACGATCCGTTGTGTGAAGACACCGGTGGATTATATATATTAAAACGAAGAGTTTGATTTATGGTTAAATATAATTTGACATGGTGGTGTTTGGCGATGATTGCTTCTTTGGCGATGGTCGCTTGTTCGGAGGATCAAGAAGATCCTTATTTCAATTCTGGTCAGGAACGAGCCGTGAGGGCATGTTTGGCTCCGTTTATGGTAGATGGCGAATCGTCTGAATTACCGAGTGAGAATGAAGTGCGTGATATGAGGGCCTATTTGTTTGAGGATGGGGTCTTGTCTGAGGTCTATGAGAATATCGTAGAGAAAAATGGAATTTATACGCTGCCCGTTGATTATTTAAGGGGGCATTTATATTTTGTCGCGAATGGTGGTTTGGGAACACCGGCTATCGGCGAGCTGGATGAAGCGAGCTGGTTGGAATCCACTGCCGGCATGGATAACGGGGAGACTGTTCGTTTTCTTGCCGGACAATTGGATTTGGAGGCGTATACGGGTGCCGCTGAGATACCCTTGACTTTAAAACGAGGTGTCGCCCGTGTGGATCTGCATATCGATTCGGTAGGTATTAAGGTCCATCAATTGAAACTGAGGAATGTGGCCGATCTGGGATTTGTTTTCCCCGGTGATGAGGTCACGACGCCTCCTTCCGCGGAAAAAGTTGATCTGGATGCGGGTTTCACGGAACCTGTCGTCCAGACGACTCGCGGAATCTTTTATATTTATGAGCAGCGTAATGATCATTTGACGGTGGAGCTCTCTGTTTCTGTTGGTGATCAGGTTGAGCCTAAAACATTGACGGCAGCTTTGCCTTCTACGGTACGGCGGAATGCGGTTTACGTGTTGAATGTCCATCCGGATGGTAATGGCATGGGATTGAAGGCGGATGTTGAAGAATGGGATTATGCGGAGGACTTGATTCTTTCGCCGGATATCGCGAGTAAATTGATAATTGACGCATCGAGGAGCGATATCCCGGAAGGTGTTACACTGGGAGAGAAGGGTGATCAGCTGAGCATATCGCATTTTGCGACCGCTTTTACGATAACGGTGGATTGTGATAACGTCTTGGAACTGGTCGGATTGGAACAGTTGCCAGCGGGATTCACGATTCGTTCCCAATCTTCGGGAGTCGCCGGGGAGAACAGTTTCAGGATCGAGAAAAAGTTGATGCCTGTTGGGGCAGAGGCGGAGTCGTTTGATATTCATTTTAAACGGAAAGGCCTGAATGAGGTTTATCCGGAAGATGTGATTCATGTCGTCATGGAAAAGAACCCGAGCTTGTTGGAAGGTGATATTCAATTTGATATAGAAGACTATACCTATTGGTTTGAGGATTATGCGGATGGTGATTTTGGAATCTTTGAGGTTCCGGAGGGACGTGAGGTGATTGTTGAGGTGGATTCGGGCGAGGATCAGTGGATGATCGCCAAGAATGATAATGACGGTAACCGGTTCCGTATTGTGGGTGGTTGGAAGCCTAATGATCCGAAAGCGGATGGCCGTGAGCAAAGTGCCCGGATTGTTATCCGTGATATTGGGACGGAGGTGAATCCACGGGAGGAATATACGGTGATCCGGAAGAATTATGGCCTGCCGGTGACTTTGATGAATGGTATCTGGTGGTGTAAATATAACTCGAGGGGCAACTCTAAAGATTTCGCTGACCAAATCCTTGTGCCGAACGATCCAGCCGTGGCTGCTGGTAAAACCTTGCTGCAATATCTGAATGAGTGCTCTGTGGCGGATTATCTTGCTCTTTGGGGATGGTCTTATCAGGGTGGAAATACTCAGGGGTTAAGAGTTGCGGATATTAATGGGGTCGTCTCTCATGTCGGTTATAATTCGGCGGAAACTGTCCATACGAACAAGTTGGATCCGAAGGCGTTGGCACCGACAGGTTACGAGATGCCCAAGATAGAGTATTATAATCGTATTTTCCAGGAGTGGTGGATGTACGTGGATCGTGATGGAGGACCCTATAATGTATATTCGCCCTGGGAAGGAAACCGGCAAGTTTTTGTTGCGGCCGGTAATCGGACGGATCTCCAAATCGGGACTGTGACGTTGCAGACAATTTCGCATTTTGAGGTTTATGACAAGATAAACGGTATCAAGAGAGAGTCCGTGACCTTCTATGGTCCGGGTGCCCAATGGGGCAGTGGTGGCGTGAATGTGGATAAGTTCCTGTTCGCTTGTTATTCGCCATCCGGTAGTGGTTGGTATAATGGCAGTTATGGAATGCAATTTAATGGTGGTGGACCGAAGGATACCCGTATCGTACGTTTCATCAAGTCGCCAGTTGAGTATATTTATGGTTGGGAAGGGGAATAGTGTTGTCCTAAGGCCAACCAGGAAATAAGAAGAAAAAGAGGGGGAGATGGAAGGTCGGTTTATGGCCTATTCCATCTCCCCCTATAGGTTATGAGATTGGTTTAATCTTGTATCGTTTTTTCAGGTCCGGCTGGAGCATCTCCAGGAGCGGGCGCTTTTCTGGCTTTGGGTGGCATCGGGGGTCTTTGGGGACCATCATGCCGTTTGTGTTGTGCCAGGAATTTCCCTTTGGGGTGCCCAGGCTGGAATATTTTCTCCAGTTGTCTGGCATTCAGGATTTTTTGGAACTCATTGAAATACTTCTCCTGCGTGTCGAGCATTTTCTGTTGCCGTTCGAAATGCTCTTTCATCTGCGCCTTGATCTGCTCGTCAGTCCGGCTTTCCTTTTTGATATTGGGATCCGGAGCCTTGTGGCAGGCTTTCATCTCTTGGATATAAGCCTTATACAAGGGAGCGAACTTGGCTGAGGTCTCGTCGTCAAGACAAAGCCTTTCCTGCATTCTTTGGACTCTCTTTTCGATACGTTGTTCCTCTGTCAATCTTTTTCCCTCTTTCGTATTCTGGGCAACAAGGCTTCCGCAAGTAAGGGCGATTGTCGCCACGATCAATAATAAACGATTCTTTTTCATCTTCTCTGTTCAATTTGTTTGAGTAAATAAAGATATATTGCTTGTACAAGTTTTATGGGTTAGATGGTTTGGTGCGCGGATCGTTTATTGGATGAGTTAAAGTATTATGGTTCTTTAACAAGCATGTTCGTTTGGGTACCTGTTTTTAAAAAATGTGCCTATTTAGGAACGATTATTAATTTTTCTCGCCGGTGAAGTTAGGCGGATTTTGGGAAAGTGAGTATCTTTCGGGAAAATTTGCGGAGGCATCTTAAGGCAAGAGACAGTTTAGGCAGTAATATATAATATGATAAAAGCGATTTTTTTTGATATCGATGGAACGTTGGTCAGCTTCAAGACCCATCGTATCCCGGATTCCACGCTTGTGGCGTTGGACCTGTTGCGTAAGAAAGGTATCCGGCTTTTTATAGCGACCGGTCGGCAGTTTTATTCAATAGATAATTTGGGGGATCAGGAATTTGACGGTTTTGTTACCTTGAATGGTGGCTATTGCATCACGGGTGATCAGCAAGTGATCTATCGCCATCCGATCGAGCCGTCGGATATCGAGGCGTTGGTGCGTTACCAAGAGTCGGTCGAGACTTTCCCTTGTGGCCTGGTACTCGATCGTGAGATTTACATGAATTATTCGAATGAGACGGTTCTTGAGTTGTTCGGAATGCTGAACTTCCCGCCGCAACCGATCCGTCCGTTGCGTGAGTCGTTGGGGCAGGATGTTTATCAGTTGATCGCCTTTTTCACGGAGGGACAGCAGGAGCGCATCATGTCGGTTTTACCCAATTGTGAGGCAACCCGTTGGAATCCACTGTTTGCCGATGTCGTGCCTAAGGGAAGCAACAAGGCGATTGGTATTGATCAGATGATCCGTCATTATGGGATCTCCTTGGATGAGACGATGGCTTTTGGTGATGGAGGCAATGACTTGGCGATGTTGCGACATGCGGCTATTGGCGTGGCGATGGGCAATTCGGTGGATGAGGTACGTGAAGGCGCTGATTATGTGACAACCTCTGTGGATGAGGATGGTATCTATAATGCCTTGAAGCATTATGGTATAATTTGAATCCTCTTTGTATCAGTGTAGATGCTTCATGTTTTTTAAGGAAACGGTCTTAATAGAATCTCCTGTTCTTAAAAAATACAAAATACATGATTTTTAATCATGTTATAAAACATATTTCCGAGATAAGGTTGTATCTTTGTGGTGTCAAAAAAAGATAGTTTAGGTTTATTAATTAGCCCTTCTTAGCGTAGAAGGCTCAAAAAAGGGAGATGTTATTATGATGAATGTAAGTGAAAATGAATCTCGTACTTTAGCTATGTTACGTTATCAGGCTGCACGTTATCAAGCCGCAAGAAACGGCGCGATGTGCCAACAGGTCAATGCGGAGATTCGTCGCCTGTTAACCAAGGCTCAAGCGAGTGCCGCAAACGCGTAATCAATGCGTTTGCTTTTTTAGAGTGAATTAAGTTTTTGTGGTAACTGATTTATCTCTTTCCCCCGGAAACGGGAGGTAAAGAGATAAATAAAAGTAGTAGGACTTTCATCGCTAAATGGCGTTGATGGTCTTTTTTTTTGTCCTAATATGGCGTGATGGCCGATGCTAATGGTTCTTTGATCCGGTCCGGTCTTTAGATGGATACGATCCAGTCGTAACGCCAGTACTGTACGGTCGGTACTCCAGTACTTCCCGGAAAGTACTGGAGTACTTTCCGCATCGGACTGCAGTACTTTCCCAATGGTACTGGAGGTATGATCGCACTCCGCTCACACGAACTGCAGTGTACTGAATTTAGTTGACAGGTTAATAATTAAAATTCCATTTAGGT
>DGYMR06203__coassemble_2878_pt1 | contig 8254 bp, 8 predicted proteins | sample DGYMR06203__metabat2_low_PE_012 | metagenome-assembled genome bin DGYMR06203
GTAACAGTGGGAGAGTAGGTAGCCGCCGCTTATGGTTGAAGACTCCTGTCCATTCAGTTGGACGGGAGTCTTTTGTTTTTAAATCGCTCTTCTCCTTAAAATCTATTCCTTATGTTTCGTTTGGTAGAACGCGAAATATTTTTTAGTTTTGCCTTTGTTTTATCCAAAAACGATTGAGAGAGAATGAAAAATTTAATTATAGCGGTAAGTTTGCTGATCATGTCACCTCTTTTTGCTCAAACAAAGGTGACTAAAAAAAATGCGGTTAAGGCAAATGATTTTGGAATAACTTATTCCTTACCCAAAACATCGTTAGTTGTAGTTGTTGAAGTAACCAAGACAGTTCACAAGGCTGGACCATATTATCAATATGCGGAAAAATATTTGGGCGTAAAGAATGCCATCGTAAAGGATGAGACATATTATGAATTGGGTAAGGTCCGATTGATCAATCGGGGCATTCCGGATCCTGAAAGAACTTATATTGTCGAATTTAAAGCTGGAACGGTAGCGCCGTATGCTTATTTGACAGAGGATGGCTTGTTATGTTCGATCAATGCGGAGTACACGCCAGAACAGAGTGAAGAAGAAGCCGCTGCTAAGAAAAATAAGGGTGCGACAAAGGTATCGGACCCATCTGTTTTCTCGGAAGAATTGTTGATGGCAGGTTCTACCGCACGCCAAGCTGAAGTTGCGGCAAAGCAAATTTATCGTATTCGTGAAAGTCGTTTAGGAATCCTTACGGGTGATGCGGATAATTTACCGCCCGATGGTGATGCGATGAAGATTGTGATCAGCGAGCTGGAAAATCAGGAAACAGCCTTGACAAACCTGTTTACGGGCGTGACCAATAAGGAGACCAGCGAATATGAGGTAACAATCGTGCCGACCGAGGATTTGGAGAATGAGGTGATCTTCCGTTTTTCCAAGCAAATGGGAATTGTTGACGCGGATGATTTAGGTGGTGCTCCGGTTTATCTGGATTTGAAAGCGATCGATAGAGCGCCTGCTTTGGATCCTAAGGAGGCAGAGAAAAAGGAAAAATCCCTGAAGGGTATCGTTTATAATGTACCGGGAAAGGCCAGTATCGAGATTTCAATGGACCGGAAATCCTTATATAAAGGTGAGGCTATGATCACTCAATTTGGAACATGCGAGGGATTGGCTCCGGTTATGTTTGAGGATAAAAAAGCGCCAGTTAAGGTCTATTTCTATCCGGAAACTGGAGCGATTAAGCAGATTATTCAATAATTATAAACCTAATACTTATAAAACACATGTTTAAGAATCATCCGAAAGGTCTATTGGCTGCTGCCCTGGCTAATATGGGCGAGCGCTTTGGTTTTTACACCATGATGGCAATCCTTGTTTTGTTTCTCCAAGCGAAGTTTGGTTTGAACGGAACAAATGCCGGATACATTTATTCTACATTTTATTTCTCAATTTACATCTTGGCTTTAGTAGGTGGTATTATCGCAGATAAGACTCGGAATTATAAGGGAACAATTATGGCGGGTATCCTAATGATGGCGTTGGGCTATCTTTTGATCGCTATTCCTTCCCCAACTCCCGTGTCAAACGTGACGCTTTACTTGACCATTACTTGTGTGGGGCTATTCGTTATCGCTTTTGGTAATGGCTTGTTCAAGGGGAATTTGCAAGCCTTAGTCGGACAGATGTACGACAACGAGCAATATAGTAAGATGAGAGATTCCGGTTTCTCGTTGTTCTATATGTTTATTAATGTAGGTGCGATTTTTGCTCCGATGTTGGCGGTTGGCATTCGTAACTGGTGGTTACGTCAATGTGGTTATGGCTATAATGCCGATCTGCCCGCTTTGTGTCATGGACAAATTAATGGAACAATCACGCCGGAAGCGAAAGAGACATTGACTCGTTTGGCAACGGAGGTTTCAGGTCAGCAGGTAACAGATTTGACGGCTTTTGCTAATGATTATTTGAATGTCTTTGTAACTGGATTCCATTACGCGTTCGCCGCTGCGATCGGTGCTATGGCGATCTCTTTGGTTATATATCTTTTGAATAAAAAGAACTTCCCGGATCCAAGCCAGAAAGCGGCGGCACAGTCCAAGCAGACACAAGTGGTCGAGATGAGTGTCGCTGAGGTTCGTCAGCGCTTGTTGGCTCTCTTCGCTGTGTTTGGCGTGGTGATTTTCTTCTGGTTTTCTTTCCATCAGAATGGATTGACATTGACTTATTTCGCTAAGGAATATACGGCATTGAATCTTTTTGGTATGGATATTACGGCGGAATTGTTCCAGTCTTTGAATCCGTTCTTTGTCGTCTTCCTTACGCCTTTGGTTATGGCTGTCTTTGAGTGGCAGCGGAAACGTGGCGCTGAGCCTTCAACCCCAAAGAAGATCGCTATAGGTATGGGGATCGCGGCGACGGCATTCTTGGTAATGACGATCGGTTCTTATGTGGCCAACTTGCCTTTGCATAAAGATATTATCGCCGCGGGAACATCTCCTGTGAAAGTTACGCCTTTGCTCTTGATCGTGACTTATTTTATCTTGACGGTGGCTGAGTTGTATATTTCCCCGCTGGGAATCTCTTTTGTTTCGAAGGTAGCGCCTCCTAAGTATCAGGGTATTATGCAAGGCGGATGGTTAGGAGCGACAGCATTGGGTAACCAATTGTTGGTAATCGGTGCTGTTCTTTATGAGTCCATTCCTATTTGGATGACGTGGGGAGTATTTGTGATTGCGTGTTGCATCTCAATGTTCACAATGTTGGCCATGTTGAAATGGCTGGAGCGTGTGGCGAAGTAATTCCTTAATTATATGAGAGAACAAAAGCGACATACGATAGCGAACCAGGTCTTGCGCTTCAGACGCTGGAGCCGGAAGCGGTATGCCGCTTTTGTTAGTGTTACCAACTGTGTTTCGATCGGTCAGTTATCGAATAACGTAGCGGATCGTTTGCGGAAAAAGAGTGGGGTAAATTGTGTGGAAGGAAACCGTGGAAGGATTCCAGGACATGCTGTTCCTTTTGGTTCAGAAGAGTATTTAGAGGGAAAACAGCCCTTGTTGCCGGACCTTTCCATCCTGTCTGTTGGCTTAACATTGGAGCCGGTAAGTCCTATCGGTATCCTTTTCATATTATTTATGTCTAAAGAGGCGATTCATCCTATGGATAGGATGGGTCGCCTCTCTTTTTATGTTTAGGAGATGGTAATGAATATAGAAGAGATTAAACAGGAGATCTTTGACAGTAAGCCGCTCGACGAGCGACTGGTAATGGCTTTAGCGCGAATGGCCGATAAGGAGGCGCTCTATGAGTTGGCGCATCAGGTGACGCGCCATTTTATGGGGAATAAGTTTGATACTTGTTCCATCATTAACGCCAAAAGCGGTAATTGTGGCGAGGATTGTAAATGGTGCGCCCAATCGGGCCATTACAAGACAAAGGCGGAGCTTTATCCGCTTTTGCCAGCGGAGGAATGTGTCCGCCATGCGGTTTATAACCGGAAGCAGGGAATAGGTCGTTTCGCATTGGTAACAAGCGGTAAACGGGTGACCGCACAGCAAATGCCGGCTGTTACGCATATTGTCCGGGAGATTAAGAAGGCGTGTGATATTAAGTGTTGCGCTTCAATGGGTCTGCTTGGGCGTGAGGAGCTTCAGGCGCTTTATGACAGTGGCGTGGAGAATTATCACTGTAATATTGAGACAGCGCCATCTTACTTCAAGACGCTTTGCACGACTCATACGACCGAGCAGAAGTTGGAGACGATCCGTATGGCCCGAGAGATTGGTTTCCGGATTTGTTCCGGTGGTATTATTGGTATGGGTGAGACGATGGAACAACGGATCGAGATGGCTTGTCTCTTGCGAAAGGAGGGTATTCTCTCGATTCCTTTGAACTTGCTGCAACCCATTCCTGGCACGCCGTTGGAGGACACTAAGCCGTTGACTCCGGAAGAAATCTTGACCACAATCGCTGTTTTTCGACTGATCAATCCGAAGGCATATCTCCGGTTCTCGGGTGGACGGGCGCAAATGAGTGAGGAGACCCAACGGAAGGCATTATATATAGGTATTAACTCGGCCATTGTTGGCGATCTGCTGACGACTTTGGGCAGCCGTTTTGAGGAAGACAAGCGCCTGTTTACGGAGGCCGGCTATTCATTAACGGAAAATACGGATTGGGCAAGATGAATACGGAAGAGTTACTGCGATACGATCGGGAGCATTTGTGGCATCCCTATACATCAACGATTGACCCTCTGCCGGTTTATCCGGTCGCTGGGGCAAGTGGCGTGACGATCACGCTGGCCGACGGACGACAATTAATTGACGGCATGTCTTCTTGGTGGGCGGCCGTGCATGGTTATAATCATCCGGTGTTGAACGCCGCCGCCGAGGTGCAGCTCCATAAGTTGAGCCACATCATGTTTGGCGGCTTTACGCATGAGCCCGCCGTGGAGTTGGCCCATAAGTTGTTGCCAATCCTGCCACCCTCGATGGATAAGATCTTTTATGCGGATAGTGGTTCGGTGGCGGTCGAGGTCGCCTTGAAGATGGCGATCCAATATTGGCAATCCCAAGGTCGGGGCGAGAAGCATAAGTTCGCTACGATCAAGAGCGGTTATCATGGCGATACGTGGCATGCGATGTCGGTCTGTGATCCGGTAACGGGTATGCATGGCCTTTTCTCGGGCAGTCTGCCCGTACAGTATTTCCTGCCACAACCGTCGGTTAAGTTTGACGAGCCGTGGGACGATCGGGCCATCCAGCCACTGGAGGATTTGTTGGAGGCACATGCCAACGAGATCGCCGCCTTGATTCTTGAGCCAGTCGTGCAAGGTGCCGGTGGTATGTATTTCTATTCGCCGACCTATCTGGTTAAGGCTCGTGCCTTGTGCGACCGTTATCAGGTCCTGCTGATCTTTGATGAGATCGCGACGGGCTTCGGGCGGACGGGCAAGCTTTTCGCATGGGAACATGCGGGTGTTGAGCCGGACATCATGTGTATAGGTAAGGCCTTGACCGGAGGCTATATGACCTTGTCCGCTACGGTTACGACAGAGCCGATCGCGACGACGATCTGTTCTGGTGAGGCGGGATGCTTCATGCACGGTCCTACTTTTATGGGGAATCCGTTGGCTTGCGCGGTTGCTTCCGCTTCGGTTTCGCTTTTGCTGGAGAGTGATTGGCAAGGACGTGTACGTGCGATCAGTGAGCAATTGCGACAGGAGCTGGCTCCCGCTAAGGCATTCCCGAATATTAAGGAGGTACGGGTGTTGGGAGCGATCGGCGTGCTCGAGACTCGTGAGCCGGTGGACATGGCTTATCTACAGCGCCGGTTTGTGGAGGAGGGCATTTGGGTGCGGCCGTTCGGACGCCTGGTTTATCTGATGCCGCCTTTCATCATCAAGCCGGATGAGTTGAGTCGCCTGACGCACGGCCTGTTGAAGATCATGAACCCTAATAATTAATGAGCATGAGTCGGTATCAAGAGGAATTGGATGCCCTGGCGGCAAGTGGCAATTTGAGACGGCTTCCGAAGATTGATCATTTGGATAAATGGATCGTGAGCTATGGTGAACGGATGTTGAACCTCTCTTCCAATGATTATCTGGGATTGGCGGAGCGGTCGGATTGGAAAGCGGAGTTCCTGGAAACGGACGAGGGCCGTCAGTCCTTGCTCTCTTCATCCTCATCTCGCCTGTTGACGGGTAATTTCCCGGAGTATGAATTGTTGGAACAGACGATTGCTCGCTCGTTCGGGCGTGAGGCGGTCTTGTTATTTAATAGTGGTTATCATGCCAATACGGGCATCTTGCCCGCCCTGGCCGGCAAACGTGACTTGATCCTGGCGGATAAGTTGGTCCATGCCAGTATTATTGATGGCTTGAAATTGGGTGAGGCGACCTTCAAGCGATTCCGCCATAACGATTATGATCAGCTGGAGCGTTTGCTCGCGGCGGAGAGAGAACATTATGAGACCATCTTCGTCGTGACCGAGAGCCTGTTCAGTATGGATGGCGACCTGGCGGACCTGGATCGTCTGGTCGCGCTTAAGCGGTGTTACCCAAACGTGATGCTCTATGTGGACGAGGCCCATGCGATTGGCGTGCGAGGCAAGCGAGGCTTGGGCTTGGCGGAGGAAACGGGACATTTGGCGGATATCGACCTGTTGGTCGGTACTTTCGGGAAGGCCTTGGCATCGATGGGCGCTTATTTGGTTTGCTCGGAAGAGATCCGCTCTTATCTGATCAACAAGATGCGTCCTTTGATCTTCAGTACTGCCTTGCCACCGTTCCAGATGGCTTGGACCCGTTTTGTCTGGGATAGATTGCCCGATCTGGGTGAGGAACGTGAACGATTGGCCCGTACGAGTGCCCGCTTGGCGGAGGCGCTGCGTGGGCATGGAGGCGAGATCAGTCGAAGTCATATTGTCCCCTGGATTGTGGGCGACAATGCCGCTTGTGTCTTGAGGGCAGAGGAGGCACGCCGGAAAGGATTCTATTGCCTGCCGGTTCGTCCACCGACGGTGCCGGTTGGAACGTCGCGCATCCGCTTCTCGTTGACGGCCAACGTGACCGACGAGGAGATCGATAGCCTGATCCGTTTCTTGTCTGAATCCCTTAATAAAGTATCATCATGAGAATAGAGAAAATAACACGTGAGGGAGAGAAGGCGGAAGCCCTGATCCTCTGTTTTGCCGGGTGGTCGGCTACGCCGGAGCTGTTCGCCCATCTCCAATGCCCGCCCGGATATGCGCTTTGGGTGGTTTACGACTATCGGGATCTCTCGTTTGATGAGTCGCTCGACAGTTTCCGGACCATTCATCTGGTGGGTTGGTCGCTTGGAGTCTGGGTGGCAAGTCGCCTGTTCCGGCCGGAAGCGGGACGTTTCGCCACCGCTACGGCGATTAATGGAACGCCCTTGCCTATCGACGATCGGTATGGCATTCCGGAGGCGATCTTCAAGGGAACACTGGATCATCTGGATGAACGGGGCAAAAGCCGTTTTGACCGCCGGATGTGCGACGACCGGTCGACTTTCGAGGCCTATAACCGTTTGCCTCAAAGACCGCTGGATGAGGTGCGTGATGAGTTGCGTCTCTTGTGGGAGGCGATCCGTTCGTCCGATTCGCAAGAAAGGGAATGGTTCGCCCGGGCGGAGTTGTGGGATCATATCCTGATCGGGCAGCGCGACCGTATATTCCCGGTCGACAATCTGCGGGCATTTTGGCAGGGGCATAGAGGCTTGATTCGTGAGATCGATGCGCCGCATCTGCCCTTTTTCCAACTGGATAGATGGGAGGCCGTATGGAGTTGACCACCAATGTCCGGCGACGGTTCGCCCGGGCGGCGGCAACTTATGACGCGCATGCCGAGGCACAACAGCGAATTTGCCGTCATCTGGTGGAGATGTTGCCCGATGATGAGTTGGGGCGCTTCCAGCGTGTCCTGGAGATTGGTTGCGGAAGTGGTTGCTTGACCCGTGCCCTTATGGCACGGATCGACGGTGGCGACTGGACACTGAATGACCTGTGTGAGCATTGGCGCCCCGCTTTGGAGGAGCTGACGGCCGGCCGGACATGCCGTTTCCTATTTGGCGACGCGGAGCGCTTGCCTCTTGGTGGGCCTTACGATTTGATCGCTTCCGCATCCGCCCTGCAATGGATGCGCGACCTGCCCGCTTTCTTGCGAGAGTTGCGTCAGCGCTTGGCTCCCGGTGGCTTTTTATTATTCAACACTTTCACTCCGGATAATCTGAAGGAGATACGGTTGTTGACTGGCGAGGGATTGGATTATCCCTCTGTCGAATCGTTGGCGGATTGGCTTTCGTCGTTTTTCTCTGTCCGACGGATGGAAGAGTCGGCCATCACCCTGACCTTTCCTGATCCGTTGTCTGTTTTACGCCACCTGAAGTACACGGGCGTAACGGGAAATGCCTCAGTCGCTTGGACCAGGGGAGAACAGGCTCGCTTTTGTGAGGCCTATCGTGAGCGGTTCCTGACTGTCGATGGGCAGGTGACCCTGACCTATCACCCAGTTTATGTCCTGGCGAGTGCGGATAGCAATCCGGAATAATCCAGTCCTTTTTTCAGTACTGTCCGAAGAGTACTCCAGTACTGTCCAGAGGAAACTCCAGTACCATTGGGAAGAAACTCCAGTCCGATGCTGAAAGTACTGGAGTTTCTTCCCAGTGGTACTGGAACAAGTTGCAGTGTACTGAATTTAGTTGACAGGTTAATAATTAAAATTCCATTTAGGTTT
>DGYMR06203__coassemble_2885_pt1 | contig 8244 bp, 7 predicted proteins | sample DGYMR06203__metabat2_low_PE_012 | metagenome-assembled genome bin DGYMR06203
GCCGACCCTCTGCTTGTAAGGCAGATGCTCTGAACCAGCTGAGCTAAACGCCCTCGATTTTCAATCGCTTTATCTCTCTAAAGCGCTGCAAAGATACTGCCTTTTTTGTTATCTCCAAATATTCGGGGCGATTTTTTTTGAAATTCTTGTTTTCTTATGCTTCGGATCGCCTTAAAATCACTTATGGCACTGATCGGTATCTTAAAAAGTAATATAAAACAAAAAATAATATCATTCAGGATTGAGATCAAAGGAAAAAAACTAACTTTGTGACTCTATATTAATATAAGTATATGGTATTGTCAACACTTACAGCGATTTCGCCTGTAGATGGGCGTTATCGGAACAAAACTGAGAATTTGGCGAATTATTTCTCTGAATTCGCGCTCATCCGATATCGAGTGCGTGTGGAAATTGAGTATTTTATCGCGTTGAGCGAGTATCTTCCGCAATTGGGCGAATTGAATACGACGGCTATGAAAGAGGCTCTTCGTGCGATCTACCAGAATTTTACGGAGGCGGATGCCTTAAGAATTAAGGAGATCGAGAGCGTTACGAATCATGACGTGAAGGCTGTCGAGTACTTCATTAAGGAAAAGACAGATCATATATTGGCGGAGAAATATCATGAGTTTATTCATTTTGGCTTGACTTCGCAGGATATCAACAATACTTCGGTTCCCCTTTCCTTGAAGGAGGCTTTGGAGGAGGTTTATTATCCAGGATTGGAGTCTGTGATCGCGACCTTGCGTGGCTACGCCGAAGAGTGGATGTCTATTCCGATGTTGGCGAAGACACATGGTCAACCGGCCTCTCCGACTCGTCTTGGAAAAGAGATCATGGTATTCGTTTATCGTCTGGAGCAGCAATTGGCGCTGTTGAAAGCTGTGCCCATCTCCGCTAAGTTCGGTGGTGCGACCGGTAATTTCAATGCGCATCATGTCGCTTATCCGGAATACGACTGGAAGGCTTTCGGTAACCGTTTCGTCGGAGAGGTGCTGGGCTTGAAGCGTGAGGAGTGGACAACTCAGATCTCAAACTACGATAATCTTGCGGCGATCTTTGATGGCCTGAAACGGATCAATACGATCCTGATCGACCTGAACCGCGATTTTTGGCAATACATCTCGATGGAGTATTTCAAGCAGAAGATCAAGGCGGGCGAGATTGGCTCATCGGCGATGCCGCATAAGGTGAATCCGATTGATTTTGAGAATGCGGAGGGTAATTTGGGTATCGCTAATGCGATCCTCGAGCACTTGGCGACAAAGTTGCCGGTATCCCGTTTGCAACGCGATTTGACCGACTCGACTGTTTTGCGTAATGTCGGCGTGCCTTTGGCGCATATTGAGATCGCTTTCAAGAGTTTGCAGAAAGGTTTGGGTAAGTTGCTCTTGAATGAGAATGCTTTATCAGCCGACTTGGATCGTTGCTGGGCTGTGGTAGCCGAGGGAATCCAGACGATCTTGCGCCGTGAGGGATATCCAAAGCCTTATGAGGCTTTGAAGGCCTTGACCCGCACGAACGAGGGCGTGACGGAGGAGTCGATCCATAAGTTTATCGAGACATTGCAGGTGAGCGAGAGCGTTAAAGAGGAATTAAGGGCGATTACGCCTCATAATTATACAGGTATTTAGTGAGTAATTAGGGGTGGCCGTGAGGCTACCCAATTTTAAAATTCTAGTTTAATTTATATCGATGAGTACAGATGAAAGAGACGAGTCCTTATCTCGTCCAACTAAAGGAACACCAGGTGTAAGAAGAGAGAACACGGAAATGGATGGTGAGAGAAGATCATTCAACCAAGGCTATAACAGATCCGAAGGATATGAGCACAGATCGTATAACCGCGATTACAATAATAATGGTGGCGGTTACCGTTCTTATGGCGACAATAACAATCGCTCCTCTTATTCAGATCGCCAAGGCCGCTCTCGCTATTATGATAATAACCGTGATGGTGGCTTCTCGGGGCGTTCGAATTATGGAAACAACGGCCGGGGAAATTATGGAAACAACCGTGGAGGTTATGACAACCGTTCGAACTATGGTAATGCGGGTGGCCAGGGAGGCCAATACAATCGCCCGTATCGTTCAAACTCGAACAATTACTATGAGCCACAACGTCCGGTAAGACAAAACCCGAATATGGGTCAGGAGAATGAGGGAGCCCCAGCAGAAGGTGCAGTACGTAAGAGAAGACCGCGCGTAGGGGATACCCGTGTAAATTACAACAACTATGGTAATGATCAGCGCCAGCCGATGGGCGGCCGTCAAGGTGGCGGCAACCGTTATGGCAATCAGGGCGCTTCTCGTCAAGGGGGTTATAACAATAACAATAATAACAACCGCCGTGGCGGAAATAATAACAATAATAACAACCGCCGTTCGGCCAACTATAATCCGAACGCAAAGTACAGCCACCAGAAGCAGTTGAAGTACAAGGAGGTATTGGCGGATCCGAACGAACCGATCCGTTTGAATAAGTTCTTGTCGAATGCGGGTGTCTGCTCACGTCGTGAGGCGGATGAGTTTATCCAGGCTGGTGCGGTTAAGGTAAACGGCGAGGTAGTAACTGAGTTGGGTACGAAGATCACTCGTCAGGATCTGGTGACTTACAACGATAAGCCTGTACAGATCGAGAGCAAGGTTTATATCGTATTGAATAAGCCTAAAAACTGCGTGACGACATCTGATGATCCGCAAGAGCGCTTGACGGTAATGGATTTGGTGAAGAACGCTTGTAAGGAGCGTATCTATCCGGTAGGTCGTCTTGACCGGAATACGACGGGTGTCTTGTTGCTGACGAACGATGGCGACTTGGCATCTAAGCTGACTCACCCTTCGTTCAAGAAGAAAAAGATCTACCATGTTTGGTTGGACAAGAATGTCTCTGTAGAGGATATGGAGAAGATCGCCAACGGTCTTGATCTGGAGGATGGTGAGATCCATGCGGATGCGATCAGCTATGCGAGCGAGACGGACAAGAGCCAGGTAGGTATTGAGATCCACTCCGGACGTAACCGTATCGTTCGCCGTATATTTGAGTCGCTGGGTTACCATGTTGTTAAGTTGGATCGCGTTTATTTCGCTGGCTTGACGAAGAAGAACCTGGGCCGTGGCAAATGGCGTTACCTGAACGAGAAAGAGGTTAACGCTTTGCGGATGGGCGCTTTCGAATAAGATCGGATATATATAATATAAGGTAAGACTAGCCGGTATTCACCGGCTAGTCTTTTAGATTAAGAATACAGCCACCGGGCGGGCTTTCGACCGGTTATAAAAGATAAATTACAAATGGAAACAATTAAAAGGACAAAGATTGTAGATGTACTGAAAAGTACGGCTTATGATACGGTTGTCAACGTGAAAGGTTGGGTGCGTACTCGCCGTGGTAGCAAACAGGTTAATTTTATCGCCTTGAATGATGGCTCTACAATTAACAATGTTCAGGTGGTTGTTGACGTTGATAAGTTTGATGAGGAGGTTCTGAAGCTTATCACGACCGGCGCCAGCTTGAGCGTCAATGGTTTGTTGATTAAGTCGCAAGGTAAGGGACAGAACGTGGAGATCCAGGCTACTGAGATCGAGGTTTACGGTACGGCGGATCCAACAACTTACCCGTTGCAAAAGAAGGGTCACTCAATGGAATTCTTGCGCGAGATCGCTCACTTGCGTCCTCGTACGAATACGTTTGGCGCGGTATTCCGTATCCGTCATAATATGGCTTACGCAATCCATAAGTTCTTCCATGATCGTGGATTCTTCTATTTCCATACGCCGATCATTACGGCATCGGATTGCGAGGGTGCCGGACAGATGTTCCAGGTAACGACGATGAACCTCTACGACCTGAAGAAAGACGAAAATGGCTCTATCATCTATGATAATGACTTCTTTGGCAAGCAGGCCAGCCTGACGGTTTCCGGACAGTTGGAGGGCGAGTTGGCGGCTACGGCTTTGGGACAAATTTATACGTTTGGACCGACATTCCGTGCGGAGAACTCGAATACGCCTCGCCATTTGGCTGAGTTCTGGATGATCGAGCCGGAGGTTGCCTTCAACGATATTAACGATAACATGGAGCTGGCTGAGGAGTTCATCAAGTATTGCGTGCGTTGGGCACTTGATAATTGTATGGACGATATCAAGTTCTTGAACGATATGTTCGACAAGGAGTTGATCGCTCGTTTGGAGGGTGTATTGAAGGATGAGTTCGTTCGTTTACCTTATACGGAGGGTATCAAGATCCTTGAGGAGGCGGTCGCTAAGGGCCATAAGTTCGAGTTCCCGGTTTATTGGGGCGTCGACTTGGCTTCCGAGCATGAGCGTTTCTTGGTTGAGGAGCATTTCAAACGTCCGGTTATCCTGACAGACTATCCGAAAGAGATCAAGGCATTCTATATGAAGCAGAACGAGGATGGCAAGACCGTTCGTGCGATGGATGTTCTCTTCCCGAAGATTGGCGAGATCATCGGTGGTTCCGAGCGTGAGGCTGATTATGATAAGCTTTATCAACGTATCCAGGAGTTGCATATCCCGATGAAGGATATGTGGTGGTATTTGGATACTCGTCGTTTCGGTACGGTGCCTCATTCTGGTTTCGGCTTAGGCTTCGAGCGTTTGCTGTTGTTCGTGACGGGCATGACCAATATTCGCGACGTGATCCCGTTCCCACGTACGCCGAAGAACGCGGAGTTCTAATTTCTGGTCTTGAAAGAGAAAAACAGAGCATAAGAAAAGCCGGTTGGAGCAATCCAGCCGGCTTTCTTAATATTATTCGGTATCTTCTTATTAGATGGAAGAGATCTTCAACGTATCCAGCAGGTCTTTGTTGATCGGCTTGTCGTTCTTGATCGCTTTCGAGAAGGGTACATAGACGATCTCGTCGTTCTGGATACCCATCATGACGTTACGCTGGTCGTCGAGCAGGGCATCGATTGCCGCAACGCCCATACGGGTTGCCAGGATACGGTCTTGTGCCGTAGGAGAGCCGCCTCGTTGTAAGTGTCCTAAGATAGAGACTCGCACGTCGAATTGAGGATATTCCTTCTTGACACGCTCTGCCACGCCCATGGCGCCACCGGTTACCTCGCTCTCAGCGACAAGGACGATACTACTGTTCTTGGATTTACGGAAACCTGTTTCGATCATCTCTGCCAGTTGGTCCTTCTCCAAGGAGATCTCCGGGATGATAGCTGCCTCAGCGCCAGAGGCAATCGCGCCATTCAATGCCAGGAAGCCGGCGTCGCGGCCCATTACCTCGATAAAGAACAGGCGGTCGTGAGATGTCGCGGTGTCGCGGATCTTATCGACACATTCCATGATTGTGTTCAGTGCCGTGTCGTAACCGATCGTGACATCCGTACCGTACAGGTCGTTGTCGATAGTGCCAGGAAGGCCCACAATCGGGAAATTGAATTCTTGGGCAAAAATACGCGCTCCGGTCAGGGTCCCATCACCACCGATAGCGATCAACGCGTCAATGCCGTGCTCTTGTAGTTTCTCATAAGCCTGCTTACGGCCTTCGGGAGTCTTGAACTCCGGGCAGCGGGCGGTCTTCAGAATCGTGCCTCCACGCTGGATGATGTTACTGACATTTTGGGTCTTGAACTCCTCGATCTCGTCAAGGATCATTCCTTTATAGCCACGATAAATGCCTTTTACTTTCATGCCATTATAGATGGCGGAACGTGTGACGGCACGAATGGCCGCGTTCATTCCTGGCGCGTCACCTCCTGATGTTAAAATTCCGATACATTTAATATTAGACATAATGTCATGCTTTATTTAGTTCGTTACAAATGTAATAATTATTTATACACCAACCTAAATTGAGTCCTAATCTTTAACGGCCTTCTGCCGTTTTGATGGTAAAGGTTACGATTCGCTCTTGTTTACCGACTTGATCCGTGCGGCAACCTCTTCCATCAGCCATTTGGGCGTGGAGGTGGCGCCGCAGACACCGACCTTCTTGACATGCTCGGGCAACGGGCGGTCAATCTCGTTGGCTTCGGAGATAAAATAGCTGTTGGGGTTGGCCTTGCGGCATTCCTCGAACAGCATTTTCCCGTTAGAGCTTTTCTTGCCGGCGACGAAGTAAACCCAGTCGTGGTTCGAGGCGAACGCCTTGATGTTGGGAAGCCGGTTGGCCACCTGGCGACAGATCGTATCGTAGTATTCGAAGACGATATTTTCCGCCATGCAGCTCTTGATCTCCGCTACAATCGCCTGAAAACCGTCCAAAGACTTGGTTGTTTGCGAGAAAAGGTAGATGGGGCGATGGAAATCCAGGCGGTCCAGATCCTCTTTCCGCTCAATCACGATGGCGTTACCCTCCGTCTGGCCAACCAGGCCGTTTACCTCCGCATGCCCTTTCTTGCCGTAAATGACCAGCTGGGCACCGCTTGCCTGGATCTTCTCCTCGTAGCACTTATGGATTTTTCGTTGCAGGCGCAAGACGACCGGGCAGGTCGCGTCGACGATCTGTATCCCGTTGCGCCGGGCGATTTCATAAGTGGAGGGCGGCTCGCCATGTGCCCGGAGAAGCACCTTTTCCCCTTTCAGTTGGCCGAACTCCTCATGCTCGATGGTGCGCAGGCCCATCTTCTCAAGGCGTTCGACCTCAAGACTGTTGTGCACGATATCTCCCAGGCAATAAAGCCTGTCGCTGTTCGCCAGCTCGCGCTCGGCACTCTCGATCGCCGTGACGACTCCGAAACAGAATCCTGAACTCTTATCGATCTCGACTTCTAGCATGGCTCGGATGGTTTAGGGGCGGTTGACTGCCTCGTTGAACTTATCGAGCAACCACTGTTTTTGCTCGGCGATGGTCATGTTCGAGTTGTCGAGCACCAAAGCGTCATCCGCCTGGCGCAAGGGGCTTTCCGCACGGGTTGAGTCGATCAGGTCACGCTTACGGACATTCTCGAGTACCTCCTCGTAAGAAACCTCTTGTCCTTTAGCCTTTAATTCATTTACACGGCGTCGCGCACGAACCTCGGGCGAGGCGGTAATGAACAGTTTCAGCTCGGCGTCGGGGAAGACAACCGTACCGATGTCGCGTCCGTCCATGACAATCCCTTTAGCCTTGCCCATTTCTTGTTGTTTGGCGACAAGCGCACGCCGTACAAAACCCAAAGCGGCAATGGCGCTGACGTGATTGGCGACCTCCATGCCACGGATCTCCTCCTCGACATTCTCCCCATTGAGGAGCGTGACTGCCCGACCTATAGCCGGATCGTATTGGAACGAGATCTGGATCTGTCCGATCGCTGCCTCAAGCGCCTGCTCGTCAACCTGTTCCTCCTTGAAGAATCCGTGACGAAGCGCATAGAGCGTGACCGCCCGATACATCGCGCCCGTATCAATATAGGTATAACCGACCGCTTTGGCCAGGTCTTTCGCCATAGTGCTCTTTCCGCTCGACGAGTGGCCGTCGATCGCTATAACAATTCTTCTCATATATATAATCGGTTGAAGTTCTACCTCGCGAAAATACGAAACTTTACCCAATTCGTCCTGCTCGCCCGGCTTTTCTTGGGCAGCCTAAAGGTGGATTACGAGGGGCAGAAGGATACGTACGTATGTGTCGGCTTACACGTACGTATGTGTGAATCCGTACGAACGCTCGTGTCGGCCGATACATACGTTCGTGTAAGCCGACACATGCTATTGTGTCCGACAGGGCGTTCGCACGACCCTTTTCCCACCCTTGATAGGCCCATCCATATATTAATGTACACGTACATTAATATAAGGTAAATATGTAGGGACGCACCCCGGTGCGTCCGCCTGTGTATAAATGGATGTATATCAATAAATTCAATGGATATTCAATGCGATTCCTCTATTCGGACGCACCTGGGGTGCGTCCCTACGGTTTCGACCGTTTAATGAATTGGTATTTTTGAATTTATGAAGGGGAAGGCATGTCAGATAAAAAGGGACAATTCAATCCGTCAATGCAAAGGTACATCTTTCTTTTGAACGCGCAATCCCTAGCCTTTCTTTTTTTGTAATTCCTAACGCTTTCTTATCAACCTTAGGTAGTTTTGGCGACAAAACCCCGCTTTTAGGTGACTAAACGCCATTTGCTTATGTTTTGTATAGCCTCGTAAAATGGTCGAAAATAAACCTCCCTTTATTTCCGACAATCCATCCGCTCGAGTAAACGTTTAACGAGACATTTCTTAAACCTAAGTTTTAATATTAAATTTTTAATTATGAACAAAAAGTTTTCTA
>DGYMR06203__coassemble_3400_pt1 | contig 7192 bp, 8 predicted proteins | sample DGYMR06203__metabat2_low_PE_012 | metagenome-assembled genome bin DGYMR06203
AATCAACGCCTTATGCTCAAACATGCTCATAAGGTATGTTCCCAAACATATAAAATTTAGTTAAATACCGTTTTTATCAAGTCCTAAAAAAAGGACTTAACACCCGCTAATAAGCCATATCGTAAAGTTATCAGCCTATCCGGCCCTATATTCTATTTTTCATATCCACCCCTTTCGATCCCATGATCGCCACCTGTTTTCCCTTACATTTAGTAAAAAAGATTACCATCGGGCAAATACCATATCCCAAAAATGAAAGAGTTTATGTTTTGCGACAGCCAACTACAATAAATTCAAATAATCATTACCTTTGTGGCTCAATACAAGAAAGGAGCGAAATCAATCATGTGCGACAAGACAAATAAGCAACTCGAACTAGACAAACGTTACCTGCGCATGGCCGCTATTTGGGCGGAAAATTCCTATTGCAAAAGGCGCCAGGTCGGGGCACTCCTGGTAAAAGACCAGATGATCATCTCGGACGGTTATAATGGGACACCTTCCGGTTTCGAGAACATTTGCGAGGATGAGAATAACGTAACAAAACCTTATGTGCTCCACGCGGAGGCGAACGCGATCACGAAAGTGGCCGCCTCGTCGAACAGCAGTAAGGATGCGACGATCTACGTCACCTCCTCGCCCTGTATCGAATGCGCCAAGCTCATCATCCAGTCGGGCATCAAGCGCGTCGTCTATTCGGAAAATTACCGTATCGCCGATGGCTGCGAACTGCTGAGACGAGCCGGAATCACCGTCGATTATATTAATATAAATGAATAAACATTCTGTCATTTATGAACAAGTATAAACGTTTGACCATCTGGTTGCCGGTCATCATAGCCGCAAGTATCGCCCTGGGCATCTTCATCGGTAACCATTTCGTACAAATCGGGAAACACAGGGGCTACTCCTACGTCAGTGGCAACAAGATCAACACGATCCTCGACATTATCAACGAGCAATATGTCGATACGGTCAACATGGGCGAATTGATTGAGGGTACCATTCCCAAGATATTTAGCGAGCTTGATCCACACTCCGTCTATATTCCCGCCGAGGAGGCCTCGGCCGTCAATGAGGAGCTGGAAGGCTCGTTCAGTGGTATCGGCGTTTCCTTTAATATGCAAACAGACACGATCCTCGTCATCTCCGTCATCAGTGGCGGTCCTGCCGAGAAAGCCGGACTGTTGCCCTTCGACCGGATCATCACCATCAACGACTCGGTCTATTCCGGAAACAAGAAGAACCAGAATGAGATCATGAAAACCTTACGCGGCGCCAAAAACAGTACCGTAAAACTGGGCGTCAAGCGAGGAAACTCGCCCAAGCTACTCTATTTCGACGTGACGAGAGGCGACGTCCCCGTTAATTCGGTCGATGTCTCCTACCCCGTTCGTGATGGGATTGGCTACATCAAGGTTAGCAAATTCGGACGTAATACCTATAATGAGTTCATTACCGCCATCGCCAGGCTGAAACAAGAGAAATGCGAGTCGTTTATTATTGACTTGCGTGGCAATACCGGCGGTTATATGGACGCGGCCATCAACATGATCAATGAGTTCATGCCTGAGGGACGGTTGATTGTCTATACCGAAGGCAAATCGTTCCCTCGTTCCGATATCTACGCTAATGGTACCGGAACCTGCCAGGATGCGCCGATCGTTGTCTTGACAGACGAGATCTCGGCTTCGGCGAGTGAGATTTTCTCGGGCGCCATCCAGGATAATGACCGGGGGACAATCGTTGGCCGGCGCACGTATGGTAAAGGTCTCGTCCAATCCCAACTGACGTTGGGCGACGGCTCGGAGATGCGCCTTACCATCGCCCGTTATTATACCCCGTCGGGACGTTGCATTCAGAAAAGTTATGAGATGGGTAATCTCGAGGAATACGACCAGGACATCTACAACCGTTACCTGCACGGCGAATTCGATTCGGCGGACAGCATCAAGATGGACGACTCAATGAAATACCAAACCGTCGGTGGACGTACCGTCTATGGTGGGGGTGGTATCATGCCGGATATCTTTATCCCGCGCGATACGTCGGGTGTCACCTCCTATTTCTCGAACGTGATCAACAGCGGTGTTCTCTATCTTTATACACTGGAGTATTCGGACAGGCATCGCGACCAATTCTCCAAATTCGACAATTGGGAGGAGCTTTACAAATATCTGCAATCTCAACCCCTGCTTGAGGATTTCACCAACTTCGCCGCCACGAAGGGAATCAAAAAACGGCCGACATTGATCCGGATCTCCGGCTCACTGATCGAGAATCAGATCCAAGCCTATATCGTCCGTAACTTCTTCGACGAGGCCGGGTTCTACCCGATCTTCCTGAAAGACGATGTTACGATGCTTAAGGCGATAGAGATCCTGAAAGAGGGCAAGTCCTTCCCACTGCAAAACACACAACAGGTAACGAATGGAAACTTACGAAGCGAAGCGGGCCTTACGAAAAGATATGGCCTCGCTAAAGAGATCATTTTCGAAGACTATATTGTCCGGGCTATCGGATAAGATCATTGACCGGATCGAAGAGTGCGACCTTTTCCGCCAAGCGGAAAAGGTCGCACTCTATCATGCCTTACCTGACGAGGCTGGAACCGCACCCCTTATCGAACGCTGGTATCGCGAAAAGGCGCTCTATCTGCCGGTCGTCACGGGCGATGACCTCCGTTTCCTGCGCTATGAAGGCGAGCGAAGTGTCAGCGAAGGGGCCTATCATATCCTGGAACCCATATGTGGAGAGGAGGTAGACATGCGAGAAATTGACCTGATCATTGTCCCCGGTGTCGCGTTCGACCGTCAAGGAAACCGCTTGGGAAGGGGAAAAGGCTATTACGACCGTACGCTAAGTCAAGTAACCGCCCCCAAAATCGGCATCTGTTTTCATTTCCAATTCCTGGATGAGATACCCGCAGAACCATTCGATATCCGAATGGACCGGATCATCACGGACAAGGAAGAATTCGCCGCGACCACGGTGAAGTAAGGTAACGACTGGAATGCGATACTCAACGAAGCACGATCCGGTCGATCACCGAGGCCTTGGCATAATCGTTCAGGCTTTTCACCAGTCTGTCCCGACAATAACTCAACTCGTTTCGTAACACGGACGAGGTCAAGGAGACATACAACACCCGATCGCGCACATAAACCTGCCGCGTATATTGGGCGATCGAGGGACCGAGAACCTCAGTCCAAGCCCGTTGAACACGTACTTGCAGAATCTTCTCATAAAGTTCCGTGTTGTTCTCAAAGAAATCACGAAGTACCTCCCCTATCGTTTGCGCATTTTTACGTAGCATAACAAAAACAATCCTTAAACCCCGAATTATCCAAAACATTGATATTATTCAATCACCCCAAAGAACGGACCGCCCCCTGATCAACCTGGAAAAGCATGTGATCGTTCTTGACGGCGGCCAGAATCTCGTCCAGATATTTGCGATTGGTATCGGTGATAAAAATCTGTCCGAACTCGTCTTGTCGGACAAGCGAGATGATCTGCCCCACTCGCTCGGCGTCGAGCTTATCGAAGATATCATCGAGCAAAAGGATCGGCCTTGTCAGGCTCTTGCGTGACAGGAAAGTATATTGGGCCAACTTTAGGGCGATCAGGTAAGTCTTATTCTGTCCCTGTGAGCCAACACGGCGGATCAGGTAATCGCCCAGCCTCATCTCCAGCTCATCCTTATGGACACCGACCGTCGTATAACCCACTACCCGGTCACGTTCACGGTTCAGATTCAATCGTTCCTCGAAATCACCATCCGCCAATTGGGAGATATATTCGAGACCGATCTCTTCTGTCGACCCGGAGATCAGCCGGTAATAACGGTTGAAGATGGGCTTGAATTCCTCTACCAAGGCCTTTCGCTTCTCGTGAATGGCCAAGCCGTAAGCTACCAGCTGACTATCGAGCACCTCCAGCAATGAATAGTTAGGCGAAGGCTCCTTCAACAATGCGTTGCGCGAGGTCAATACCTTATTATATTGTATCAGGGCCTGCAGGTAGGGCTTGTCCTGTTGGGAAATGATCAGGTCCATGAAGCGGCGGCGCTCATCGCTCCCCCCTTGGATCAAGACAGAGTCCAGAGGCGAGACCATTACCAGCGGCAAGATGCCGATATGGTCCGAGAGGCGATCGTATTCCTTCTTGTCGCGCTTGAAGACCCGCCTTTGGCCACGCTTGAGGGCGCAAAGCAACTCCACGTCGCGACCGTCGTAATCATAAAATCCCTGGATCAGGCACATATCCTGCCCCCAATGGATCACTTGCGCCTCGGGTGTATTGATGTAGCTCCGGCAGAACGACAAGTAATAGATCGCGTCCAGGAAATTGGTCTTCCCCATACCATTGTTGCCCACAAAGCAATTCAGCTTCGGCGAGAAGGAAAGTCCAACCTCTTGTATATTCTTATAATTGAGAACAGATAACCTTTTTAATATCATCCTTGACAAAATTGAGCGGGATCCACCAGCGAAACCCGCTTATTGAATACGCGAAATTAAAAAATATACCCCTTAAATAATGATTATATCACCAAAAAAACTAATTTTGCACCTTGAATCGGAAAAAAGGTTTTTCCCCATTAGAAATCAACGAAATAAATTAATAAAAACAACTATAATAAAATTATGGCTACTAAAGGAAAGGACATTAAAAAAGGAACGGAAGTCGAAGAGCTCGTTTCCCAGTCGGAAATGTTCATTGAGAATCATTCTAAAAAGATAATTTACGCGATCATCTGTATTGCCGTAATTGTCGGTGCCATCTTAGGCGTAAAACACGGCTATCTGAACCCGCAAGAGAAAAAGGCGGCAGCAGCCCTGTTCAAGGGAGAGCAATATTTCGCCCGCGATTCTTTCTCTTTGGCACTCAATGGCAACAGTGCGGACTATGAGGGCTTCGAGGCGATCATCAATCAATATGGCAGCACCAAATCTGGCAACTTGGCTAAGGCTTATGCCGGTATCTGCTACTTCAAGATGGGTGACAACCAGAAAGCGATGGACTACCTGAAATCATTCGACAAGACAGACGACATGATCTCACCGGCCATCACGGGCCTGATCGGTGATTGCTACGTAAATATGGGCAATACACAAGAGGGTATCAGCTATTTCGAGAAAGCCGCTAAAGAGGCGGACAATGATGTTGTCAGCCCGGTTTACTTGAAAAAGGCCGGTCGCGCTTACGAAAGCCTGCAACAATACGACAAGGCTGTCGAGGCTTACAAGACGATCAAGACAAAATACCAAACCTCGATGGAGGCTTCGGATATCGACAAATATATCACTCGCGCTTCCAGCAAGGCTAAATAAGACGGAAATCAAATATTAGTTTTGAATAAATAATAGGAAAAGGATGTCTCCAACTCGATCAGACATCCTTTTTTAATAAATAAGGACTTCTCTTATGGCAACAGCTTATCAGAATTTATCCAGCTACGACTTCAACAGCGTACCCGATGGCTCGGAGATGAACATCGGTATCGTCGTCGCGGAATGGAACAGAAACATTACGGAAAAACTATTGGAGGGCGCCTGCGCCACCCTCGAGAAGCATGGCGTGAAAAGCGAGAATATCATCGTTAAACGGGTACCTGGCAGTTTCGAGCTTACCTTTGGCGCCAAAAGATTGGCGGAAAGCAAGGAATTGGACGCGGTCATCGTCCTGGGATGCGTTATTCAAGGTGATACGCCCCATTTTGATTACGTTTGCTCAAGTGTTACGCAAGGCATCACCGAATTGAATCTGATGTATGATATCCCTTTCATTTTCGGTCTGTTGACAACGAACAACATGGAGCAAGCACAAGATCGTGCGGGTGGTCGCTACGGGAATAAGGGCGACGAGGCAGCGGTAACCGCAATAAAAATGGCAAATTTTTCTCGATAAACGCTTGCATATTCAAAAATAAAGCATACCTTTGCAACGCAATAAAGCAAAGGGGGCAGTTACCAGAGTGGCCAAATGGGGCTGACTGTAACTCAGCTGGCTTACGCCTTCGGTGGTTCGAATCCATCACTGCCCACGCAAATTGCGGAAGTAGCTCAGTCGATAGAGCATTAGCCTTCCAAGCTGAGGGTCGCGGGTTTGAGTCCCGTCTTCCGCTCTGATAAGAGACCTTGATGACTAAAACAGTTATCGAGGTCTTTCTTTTTTAAGCAACCGAGAATTGATCACGCCCTTTCCAGCGCACATTTGTACGTGCCGGGCGATAGGATAGGTAGTCGTTCCTTAAAAGATGCGTTTCTGCTTAATAGTCAACAAATTAATATTCGATTTGCTTTGAGATATCTGCAAGTTTTTGTAGCTTTACGGTTGAAAACTTGCAGATTATATGATAAACAAGACTTGTCCTCAGCCCTCATTGTTCAGTTCGTTGGCAGACCAACTGAACCCCAAACATCCCTTGTATCTGCTCGCCGACAAGATTGTACGGATTTCAAAAGTTTCTGATTCGATTTTCTGGATTTGATGTTTCTCATACAATATCGTGAGAATCATACAGAAAATGACCGAAACTAATATGATATAACCAACGAGAATTTTATGTCGCAACGAGAATCTCAACATTAGTTTTTTCTTCTTTCGGCTTGCCTACTTATAAAAATATCTCCCTGTGTATTAAGCAGCAGGGAGATATTTTATTTGAGATGTTTACTTGATAACCTGATTCCCCGTAGACCAAGTAGCCTTCTCCGTCGGCTTTTTCTTGTTGAGCGCCATGACACCCACTAATTTGTGCGGAATGTACATTTCCTCCAGATAAGCCATGTCTTCCGGTGTCAGCTTCAGGTTGAGGGCGGCGACGGCTCCTTCAATGTGATGCAACTTCGTAGCGCCGACTACGGGTGAAGCCACCTTCTGCAAGAGCCATGCAAGGGCGACTTGTGTCATCGTCACGCCGTAGCGGTCGGCAAGTTCGGCTACACGGGCAATGATAACGCCGTCCTGCTCGGCGGTAGCGTCATACTTCATCTTGGCTACGCCGTCCTCTTCCTGACGTTTCGATGTTTCGCCCGGACGCTTGGAAAGGCGACCGCCTGCCAGTGCGCTGTATGGGGTCAAGGCGATATTATCCTCTTCGCAGAGGGGAACCATTTCGCGTTCCTCCTCACGGAACAGCAGGTTGTAGTGTCCCTGTACGGAGACGAACTTCGCCCAGCCGTTA
>DGYMR06203__coassemble_3833_pt1 | contig 6617 bp, 5 predicted proteins | sample DGYMR06203__metabat2_low_PE_012 | metagenome-assembled genome bin DGYMR06203
TCATATCTTTGAAACCTAAAGTAAACGTTCTTTCATTTATGCAAAATCTGGCAACTTGAAGAAGTCTACTCGTTTCTAAATCGTTACCTGTCTAAAAAAATAGAGCTTGTAAGTTTCTTATTTTCAATGAATAAGAAAAGATGCAATGCCTACCGCAATGAAAAGTTACGTGCTTCTTTATGCCTGATGCCTCTATCCATTCTTTCAGCGGATGGGAGATCCAAGATATATCCGTCAGGCCCTCGAATACCAGACGCTCATCGTCATCCGGGCGTTCACCACACAGTTGCAACGCCTGTGCAGTAACAGGCTTACAATCGAGCTTCTTTGTCTTATGCTGTACAACCACGGCCTGCCACGTTCCTTTGCTTGTCTGCTGAATCTGTTTCCACTTCAACGGCTTTATGTCACTGTGGCGTAAGCCGGTCAGGATTGAGAACAGGAACGCACGTTTCAGCACATCATCCTTGCAGGGCGTATCTACCAGCATCTGTACCTCATTCATAGTAAGAGCAACACGAGGCTTTTCAATCGAACTGATACCTTTCACCTTTGCACTGATGTCAACGGTTAGGTATTCATCAATGAATGCTTGTTTCAGTCCGGCCTTGACGATAGAAAAATAAGTGGATGCCGTATTCTGTGAGATTGTGCCTTTCTTGTTACCTCCCATTGGGGCACGGAGCAGGAACATCTTGATGTCCTCAAGCAATTTTACGGAGATGGATTTGAACGGAATGGGATTCCCTTGCGAATAGATTTTCAGCAACTCGCCCACACGCATCCAATTGACGATAATCGAATTTGAACTGTTGGGATGGCGTTTGCTGATGATACCGTTGAAATATTTGATGAAGTCCTGTTCACTACGTTCATTCTGCGCTGCAAGTTCATTTTCCTTATCTGTATAGAGAATGGCACTATCGTACTCATGCTGACGCAACTTCCGGACATTATCGGCATAGATACAAGCTTCCTGGTCGATTGTGGAACGGCATTGAATAATTCCGTTCAAATCCCTCTTCGGCTTGTAGTTGAAACTGCCATCCGGCAGAATTCGTGCGATGGATGACTTGTCCCAAATGGGTGTGGATATAGTCCGGTTGATTGACTCTACCACTCGGCTTGCTCTGTTTGAGCCGCGTTTGTACACTGGGTATGATTCGATAATCAGATACCACTCTTCCTTGTATCTTGACCTTCTGAGCTTGACGGTCACTTTGGTGTTAGGCAATGCTTTCTTCATTCTATCTCTGATTTATAAAGGTTATCTATTTCTTGTTTGGGTACATATACATAGTTCCCGATTTGCCGGGATGGAATGGAGTATTTTCTGACGTGCGCCCATACGGAACTGTCATTGATATGATATTTCTCACAAACCTGAGTAATGGTATAACAGTCCTCCGGCTCCATACTGTAAAGTTTGGGAATAGGTCTCTCTTTTTCAGCAATGCTCTCCGGACGGGTAAGGAAACGATTCTCCATGTCAGAACGCTTAATGCGTATAATACGGGTGCCGATATTAACGGCAGGAATACGCCCTGATTTTATCAGTCTGTACAAGGTGTTACGTTCCACACCGAACATAGCCACAGCTTCCTTTACGGAAATATACTCTCTGATGTCAGGTATTTGCCGGGCGATGGCTTCTAACCGTGCGTTTTTATCCTTTGCATCCTTTTTGCGTTTCCAAGCCACTTTGCTGCATTTAGGCGAACAATAATGGCTGTCAAGTGTCTTTGCGACAAAGACTTTGCCGCAGGCCTTACACTTCCTTTTGATTTCAAATCCGATTGTTGGCATATTTTCTACTATTAAGTATGTATTAGTTGAGATTAGTAGGATTTTGTCCCACATTATCTACTTTTTTGTCTTGTCGCAAATATGTCGCAAATAAGAGATAAAAAAGGGCGTAAAAAAGGCATAGAAACCAAGAACCCCATAAACGCAAAAAGCGTGCAACTCATTGAGCTGCACGCTTTTGCATGTTATTTATTATGTATTTACTTATCGGAATCATTTGACTTCCTCAAAATCGACATCCGTGACGTTGTCTTTGTTGTTACTGTTGTTGTTGGCGTTGTTGTTTGCCTGGCCGCCGAAGTTAGGACCTGCTTGAGCGCCACCTTGAGCGTTCTGAGCATTGTACATCTCTTGGCTAGCGGCTTGGAATACACCATTCAACTCGTTCATAGCAGCTTCGCAACCTGCGACATCCTGAGCCTTGTGAGCCTCTTTCAGTTTGTTGAGCGCAGCCTCGATCGGAGCTTTCTTGTCTGCGGGGATCTTATCGCCCAGCTCTTTGAGTTGCTTCTCAGTCTGGAAGATCATGCTGTCCGCCTGGTTCAGCTTGTCGATACGCTCTTTCTCTTTCTTATCGGCCTCAGCATTAGCGGCAGCCTCCTCTTTCATACGTTTAACCTCGTCCTCGCTCAAACCACTTGATGCCTCGATACGGATGCTTTGTACCTTACCTGTACCTTTATCCTTAGCGGATACGTTCAAGATACCGTTAGCGTCGATATCGAATGTTACCTCGATCTGAGGAACACCACGTTGTGCGGCAGGAATACCATCCAAGTGGAAACGTCCGATTGACTTGTTGTCTTTTGCCAAGGAACGCTCACCTTGCAATACGTGGATCTCTACAGAAGGTTGGTTATCAACGGCAGTCGTAAACACTTCCGATTTCTTAGTCGGGATTGTTGTATTTGCCTCGATCAACTTGGTCATGACACCACCCATAGTCTCGATACCCAATGACAACGGCGTTACATCCAACAACAGGACATCCTTAACCTCACCTGTCAAGACACCACCTTGGATAGCGGCACCTACAGCGACAACCTCATCCGGGTTAACACCCTTAGACGGTGCCTTACCAAAGAATTTCTCGACGATCGCCTGAACTGCCGGGATACGTGTAGAACCACCGACCAAGATAACCTCGTCGATATCAGAGGTTGACAAGTTAGCGTCTTGCAAAGCCTGGCGGCAAGGCGCGATACAAGCCTGAATCAGGCTATCGGCCAATTGCTCGAATTTAGAACGGGTCAAAGTCTTAACCAAGTGCTTTGGAACACCGTTTACCGGCATGATATAAGGCAAGTTGATCTCAGTAGAAGTTGTGCTTGACAACTCAATTTTAGCTTTCTCAGCAGCCTCTTTCAGACGTTGCAAAGCCATAGGATCTTGACGCAGATCTACGCCTTCCTCTTTCTGGAACTCATCAGCCAGCCAGTCGATGATAACATGGTCGAAGTCATCACCACCCAGGTGTGTATCACCGTTAGTAGACTTAACCTCGAATACGCCGTCGCCTAACTCAAGGATAGAGATATCAAACGTACCACCACCCAAGTCGAATACGGCGATCTTCATATCTTTATTGGCCTTATCCAAACCGTAAGCCAAAGAGGCTGCGGTCGGCTCGTTGACGATACGACGAACTTTCAGGCCTGCGATCTCACCTGCCTCTTTTGTCGCTTGTCTCTGAGCGTCGCTAAAGTATGCCGGTACGGTGATGACCGCTTCTGTTACCTCTTGTCCCAGATAATCTTCCGCTGTTTTCTTCATTTTCTGAAGAACCATCGCTGAGATTTCCTGTGGTGTATATAAACGACCGTCAATATCGACACGCGGTGTATTGTTGTCGCCACGTACAACTTTGTACGGAACACGAGCGATCTCTTTCTGAACTTGATCGTAAGTCTCACCCATGAAACGCTTGATCGAGAAGATGGTCTTTTGCGGGTTCGTGATCGCTTGACGTTTTGCCGGATCACCTACCTTGCGCTCGCCACCATCAACAAACGCGACAATTGAAGGAGTAGTTCTTTTACCTTCGCTGTTCGCGATTACAACAGGTTCGTTACCTTCCAATACGGCAACACAAGAGTTTGTTGTTCCTAAGTCGATTCCTATAATCTTTCCCATAATATAAATTGTTTTATTGTTATTATTCAATGTTGTTTTACTGGATCGCCGCCTCAACCTTGTCGTTGATTTAAGCGATTCGCTAGTATCTATACAAAGGGCGTGCCAAATATTCCCGGTGGGTTTTTGAAAAATCAATTGGCAGTAGAAATGCCATTTTGGCGTGATTTTCGGAGTAATAAGGTGACAAAACTCTAGTAAAATAAAAAAACTTGTCGAAACCTAGGTCAATCAAAGGACCATGAGTTTCGACAAGTTATTATAGAATAAGGATATAAGAGATAATTTCTATTTTTTGGAACCGGATTTTCCTGAGTTCACGATCTCTTTTTCCTCTTTCATGTCCAGCTCGTTTTTGTCGTCATCGAAGAATTTGTATTCCAGGAAAGCGAGACTTTGATTAGGGATCACCTTGATGTGATGTGAATATCTCATTTTCCATTTCATGCTTAAAGGCAGGAAGCCCTTGTTGATATAAGCTGCCACGTAAGGATGGACATGCAACGTGAATTTCTTCACGTGATGCTTGTTTACGAGGCTGTCAATTTTTTCCTCAAGACTATCCGTAAATAGGATGGATGGCCTTGTTTGTCCGGACCCGAAACAGGTCGGACAGGTTTCCGATGTATCAACATCCATTGCCGGACGTACCCGTTGACGGGTAATTTGCATTAATCCAAATTTACTTAAAGGTAAGATGTTGTGTTTGGCTCGATCGTTTGCCATCGCCTTGTTCATGTGCTCGAATAGCTTTTGGCGATTGGCGGCCTCGGCCATATCAATGAAATCGATGACAATGATGCCACCCATATCTCGTAGCCTTAATTGGCGGGCGATCTCGTCGGCGGCGGCAGTATTAACATCAATAGCGGTTTTCTCCTGGTCGTCGCTGTTTTTCGAGCGGTTACCGCTGTTGACATCGATGACGTGCATCGCTTCCGTGTGCTCAATGATTAAATAGGCTCCACTTTTGTAGGTTACTGTCCTGCCAAACAGGGATTTGATCTGCTTGGTGATTGCGAAATTGTCGAAAATGGGTAGACCGCCCGTATATAGGTGGACAATCTCTTCTCTTCCTGGCGCGATGAGGCTAACATAGTCTCGGACATTGTTATAAACCTCTTTGTCATTGACAAAAATGTTTTGGAAAGAGGGATTAAAAATGTCCCGTAAAAGAGCTACCGTGCGTGCGGTTTCTTCGTAAACAATCGAAGGAACGCTTAGTTTGGGAACCTTTACGATGTTGTCTTCCCAACGTTTGACCAAAGTTTTCAGCTCATGGTCAAGCTCCGCGACACGTTTCCCTTCAGAGGATGTCCGGACGATGACACCAAAATTCTTGGGCTTGATACTTTGGATAAGTTGCCGCAGGCGAGTCCGTTCTTCATTTGATTTGATTTTTGTGGATACGGAAACCTTATCGGCAAACGGGATCAAGACGATATATCTTCCCGCAAAAGATAACTCGGAGGTCAGTCGTGGTCCTTTGGTGGAAATGGGTTCCTTGGCGATTTGCACCAATACCTCTTGTCCGGCTTTCAGGACATCACTGATGCTTCCGTTTTTCTCAATTTCAGGAAGAATGGTTGTCTTGCTTAGGGGTTGCGCCTTTTTGGGATCGCTGATCAGCCGTTTCAGGAATTTCTGTTGGCTGTTGAAATTAGGACCTAAATCTTGGTAGTGGAGAAAGGCATCCTTTTTATAACCTATATCAATGAACGCAGCGTTCAAGCCAGGCATCAACTTCTTAACCTTACCTAAATAAATATCGCCAACAGCGAAAGATATGTTGCGGGCCTCTTTTTGGAGTTCCACAAGGTTCTTATCTTCCAAGACGGCGATAGCTACCTCTTCTGGCTTTACATCTACTACTAACTCACTAACCACTATAAAAAGAATTATTTCAGACTTTTAGATAACGCGAAGAACAAACTTAAAAGTCTGGTTCTAAGTTTGTTCTTCAAAGATCATTTACTGTGAATAGGCTTATTTCTTCTTATGTCTATTCTTTTTCAGTCTTTTTTTGCGTTTGTGCGTAGACATTTTATGTCTTTTTCTTTTCTTTCCGCTAGGCATTGCTGTAAAATTTTAAAATTAAACTAATTAATGATATATTATTTCACGTCGTTCAAGAAAGTTTTAGCAGGCTTGAAAGATGGAATGTTGTGCTCCGGAATGATGATTGTCGTATTCTTGGAAATATTACGAGCTGTTTTTTGTGCTCTTTTCTTAATAACGAAACTTCCGAAACCTCTCAAGTAAACATTCTCGCCTTTAGCCAACGAGCCTTTTACGATCTCCATGAAAGATTCAACGCTTGTAAGTACGGTTGATTTATCGATACCCGTACTTTTTGAAATCTCGCTAACGATATCTGCTTTAGTCATGTCTATAAATAATTAATTGATTTGAACCTTTTAATTTTTTGGAATGCAAATATATAGCTTTTTCCTTAAGTGAAAAAGGAATTGATCGGCAAATTTTGATAAAAAGATTGCTCCGTTATTTGGGATCATAAATTTAGAATCAAAATGATTGCTGTTTAATTGATTGAAAATTACGGTTTAATATTAATTCGTCCGGATGATCCCGTTCGTTTTGCCGGCAGATAAAATAATTATATCCTTAATTCCGCAACACTATAATTTAACTTTATTTATAAGTTCCTGAGCAACAAA
>DGYMR06203__coassemble_7451_pt1 | contig 4089 bp, 5 predicted proteins | sample DGYMR06203__metabat2_low_PE_012 | metagenome-assembled genome bin DGYMR06203
CAAAGGAAAGTCTAATTTATTTCCTCTTTGACAGCTTGCGACATCTTGATTTTCTGCCCAAACCTAATAACAGATACGTTATTATCGGTATTTCTCTCAAATAAAGTAGCAGGCTGTTGACTGGGATAATAAATTAGACTTTCCTTTGCTACATGCCATCTGTCTAAAGCTACAGAATAGACATAACGAACAGCTTTCTCCCCATTCTTCAAATAGAACGAAATTGAATATTCAGATAACTGCCTTGAGCTTGTTTTATTCAGGAGAAACGGAACTATTTGAATTTGTTCCGCCTTATTAAGTGGGGTATAAGTAATGAATGACTTGATAAAATCACAAACCTTGATAATATTACTCTTGCCCGAAGCATTGGCACCATAAATTACCGCTACTTTCAATAGTCTCACATCAGCACCAAAGTCAACAACATGGTATGATTCCATATCCTTACTTCTATCAGCTTCAAAACTTAATATAGCCTCGTCTCTAAATGAGAACATGTTCTTAAATCTAATTTCCGCTATCATATAATTTGTTTTCACAAATGTATAACTAAATATCCATATTCACAAATTAGATTATACTATTTACATTATTTACGCTAATATCGAAAACTCGAATCAATATTACCGAGCTTATTATAACTCTAGGCTATATAATCATTTAATCAAAGGATCTGCTTATCCACTTACACGGAACAGGAGGCCGCTTGCTTTCAGGATTTTCAGCAAGTGACCAAACCGGCGGCCTCGCCCTTTAAAGTTTGTCTATTCTCGCACGCTCACTTCCAATATCTGGCGGAAAGCTCGGCTTTTAATTTCTCGTATTTTCCCGGCAAATTCCCTAATAGCTCGTTTTGTGAGATCAACCTATACTTTTTCCTGTTTCCGAGCAAGAATAACGGCATCAACAGAGGTACATTGGCATCCCCTTGTCAGTTTCTTGCTTCTCCCCCGTTTCTCATTCAAATGGTCTGTCGCGCTGACCACCTCAAACGAAACGTATCCACGCCACGCCTCGTTATCGTTGCCAAGCAACTCAACGCCCTCGATAGCCGGATCTATCCTCCGAGCGACAGACAAGACGGCCTCCTGATCATTTCGTATGGGATAAAGATGGTTAACACAAGCTATTTGAGACGAAAGCATATGTCCAGTCGGATTTTTTCCCATCCACCAGTTTATGCTATTACTCGCAAAATAATCCTTAACATCGGTAGGACTAATTAAACTTATAAAATTATCATTGCTTTCTTTTAAAAAGAATTCTCGCTCGGTTCCCCTAAATATACCATGACGTTTTTCCGCCGGGAATAATGCTTTTTGAATTTCTATCTGTGAGTTCTTATAATTCATATTATCGAAATTTATAACATTGATATATTCACAATATATAAATATTTATTTCTTACCATAACTTATCATTATGCGATCTTAATTTGCCTTATCATCCTGTTTTAATGCCGTCCATCTGCACCAGCTGACGCAATTAAGTCCTCCGCCATTCCTTACCAGCCTCGAGATGTTGAGTTGCTCTATTTCATGATCAGGATAATACCCCTTGATCCGCGTCAATGCCTGCCGATCTTCCTCTTTGCCTAAAGTTGGCAAAACAATCAGGTTCCCTACAGTCAGAAAGTTTATGTAAGCCCAACTCTCAGGTGCTGTTTTCTCGACTTCATAAGACAGTATCTCTACCTCAAATTCGCGCGAAAGCCTTTTTACGACCTCCTCACTATATTCCTTATCAAAATCATGGTAGTTGGTCATAAGTACAGCATTGTCCGAGAGAGGCTTGATTATCCCGTCTGAATGACCATATTTCTCAGCCCTGTCCCACGGGATGAATACGACCTCACATTCCATCTGATCCTCCAGCTGTTTCTTCAGCCGACGTTCATTACCAGGATTCTCCACGAGCACCTTCTCCGTCATGATGACCCGGTCTCCTACCTTTACGACATTGCCACCATCTATAATCAGCAAAGATTCCTTGATATTCAATCCCATATCCTGACATACCGTCAATGGGTCCGTCATGTATTCCCGGTCGCCCGCCTTCTTCATCAGGTAGTCTGGCCTGTATTTATAACAGAGGAATCTGTTCTTGTCAAGCTGGAGCGGCATATAATCCCTACACCAGACGTCTTTCGTATTCGGGATAAGCGCATAAGCCACATGATGCCTGTCCAACAACCTTACCAGTCCATTGTATATATCCGGGTAATCACTTTTCAGCCAGGATGAGAAATAGACAGCATTGCATTCGTAATCCGGTATCATATCAATCCCTGTTTATTGAATATCTCCACATCCGGGAACACGGCTTGAAATGTCCGCGGCCCTTCCCGCTCCTATTAGCGTCAGAGACAGCTGCCTTTACCATTCTTCCGCTTTTTTCGTCCAATTCATATTGAGGCACATTGATCCTGGTTGCCACCAACTCAATCTTTTTCTTCTCGTCGTCCTTACCATCCAGCCATTGGATACTGAAACCCTCAAATACGGAAAACTGAGAGTATAAGGCGTCATATAGATGCGTCGGTCTCCTATCCGGATTATCCTCACGGCAACCTCTTAATACATTCATCTCATATTGGTCCACTTTCTTATTCCTTTCGTCAACCCAAAATTCCCTGATCAATGCCGAGAAACGAATCGGATTTCCATCATTCCCTCTCCGCTCAAATGTCAGGTCTATACCTGATACATGATTGTGCAATATCCCAAGCGGAAAAACATCCTTTTTGATCTTGCCACTATCACTGTTCCTGTGGTAGACTATAAAGTCCTTAACCTTATCATCTCCCGTACCTTCCTCATGATAATATATCTCAACGCAGGTAGGATGGACGGTAACATACGAATCACTGTTATTCTTCGTCACCTTGAAATATCCGGAAAGTATTGTTTCCGCTATTGGCTTGAAGGCATCCGACATTTTACCATCCTTATCGTCCGGGGCAACCACACCGATCGTTTTCAGGTCGAAGTCTCTTATCTCTTTTTCCAGCATTTATTTCTATAATTATATTATTTACAACGCTTCACGTCATCAAATTTATATGGTTTTCCCCGATTTCTCAACAATTGGACGAGATTATTCCTGGTATGTTTTTCCGTCGCGAAGTCGTTGCGAGTTAGCCGGGTTAGTCGTTTCATGCGCTTGGCGAGTGCGGATGGCGGCGTAAAACCCATCCGGATTTCCTGGGACGAACCGGTAAAGGCCGCACGGTTCGTGCGGCCCTACGGGGATACGGTGGAATAAACGTTACACTTTTTCGAACGAATAACGTTTACTACAACACATTTTTTCAAGCGAAACATATCACCATTGTATCAAAAGAAACATTATCCCCGCGTTCATATATACGTTCATTAAGGTAAAGGCAAAGTCAAAATTACGGAAATACTACTTCCCCATTATTTGCTTTTGAATCGTTTGGGTGAACTCCAACACGGCCTTTTGGGCCGTTTCCCGCTCATTTTGCGCGGTATTGCCGCGGACAGCCAATCCGCTCAATTCTTTAGCGCCTTCGCAGGCCGCCTGCACCCGTCGCTCGGTGCCGGACAGTCCGCTGCCTTCGTGCGTGCAGAATGGTATCACGATCTTGTTCCGCCAGTCATGTTTCTCGATGAAAGTATAGACCGCCATCGGCATTTCGCCCCACCAATTGGGATAGCCCAAGAAAATCACGTCATAATCCTCAACTCGGATATCGCCATCTATTTCAGGCCGGGCGTTCGACTGTTTTTCACGCCTTGCCACTTCGATACATTCATTATAGGCTGCCGGATAAGGTTTTACGGTTTTAATATGGAACATATCAGCCCCGGTTGCGGCAGCAATCATTTCCGCGACGATATGCGTATTCCCTTTCTCAATGTATCCCACCGCGTAGTTCTCGTCTGCCCGTGAGAAAAAGGCGACCAGACATTTCTTTTCCGTACTCATATTCCCTGATTTTGTTTTACTGTCGTCCGCTTGCCGCGCATACCCCAACATGGAAGAAAACAGCAGCAACAGTGATAAAATAAATGATTATCCGCATGTTGTCCGTCTGTATGTTCTTGACTTGAAATCGGTGTT
>DGYMR06203__coassemble_7452_pt1 | contig 4089 bp, 3 predicted proteins | sample DGYMR06203__metabat2_low_PE_012 | metagenome-assembled genome bin DGYMR06203
ACCTATGATTAGTGTTTACCTCCTACTCGATTAATTAATCCTGCTCGATTTAGTTCATCAACTCTTTACCTGTTAAACTCTTCAGGAATGTAGAAATACTTTTAATTTCCTGTTCGCTGGCTTGTTTTCCTGTCTGGAATTCCATCATCAGGCGAACGGACTCCTCAACTGTTTTCACGCTACCATCGTGCATATAGGGGGCAGTCAGGAATACGTTACGTAATGTCGGTGTTTTAAACTTATGACGGTCATATTCGTTTTTAGTGACCGCATAACGTCCGTTATCACCATCAGTCAGTCCGGTTCCTCTAAAGTTGAAATAATCTCCCTTGATGCCCATGTAATCGAAGGATTGTCCACCCAAATTCATACCGACATGGCAAGTCGCGCATTTGTTTTGTTTGAACGTTTCGTATCCTGCGATCTCATCTGCTGTAAGGGCGTTGTGATCACCTTGCAGATAATCGTCAAAACGACTAGGAGTGAGCAATGTCATCTCGAACTCTGCGATTGCCTCTGTGATGTTTGATTGAGTAAAACCATCAGGATAGACTTTTTTGAATGCCTCACTGAAAGCCTTATCCTCGGCAAGAATAGCGCAAATATCGTCGAATGATTTGTGTCCCATCTCAACTGGATTCAATGGAGGACCTGCAGCTTGTTCTTTCAAGTCTGCCGCACGTCCATCCCAGAATTGTACGAAGTTAAGTGCGGCGTTATAGACTGTTGGCGCATTCACTCCTCCAAATTGACCATTGATACCTTCCGAGAATTGTTTGTTGTCGACACCTCCCGTATTCAATCCGTGACAAGATGCGCATGAGATCGTATTGTCAGCCGAGAGGCGTGTATCATGGTAAAGCATCTTTCCCAATTCTACTTTTGCGGAATCAGTTGGTAACGAGTAAAGTAACGGTTGTACAGGCTCATTAGCGAACTCATCGGCTACGGTAGGTGAGACAAAACTTGCTAAACGCTCTTCTTTAGCCCAGTTTAAGATAATTCCTCTTTCTTCGCTGTTGAGACTGCTACCCCAGTGAAGCGGCATATAAGCGAATTTAGCGGGAGGCATGGAACCGCTTAATGCGGTATTCTCCAGTTTAGCCAAGTCGGCTTCTGACACGGGAGCCTCGTTTTCGAGCGCCTCGACTAATGCCGTGAAATCGACATAGCGTGTGCCTTCGACCATGTCGGCTTTTACAACCGATCCGATCAATGGCAACTTACCATAAAATGGCATGGGCGCATTGGCGGAATGACATTCCAAACAACCGTTGTCGCGGATAATTGCGGCGACTTGCTTGGCTTTGTTGCCTTCGTACTGTTCGTAGGTGGAATCGACACAACTGGTGACGATCATCGCTGATGAACAAATGGCGATGGGCAAAATTGCCATTTTCCTTAAGTTTGTTTTACGCATATTAAATATGTTTTTTAAATTAGCGACGCAAAGATACGAATTTGGGAAGGATCAAGTTTGGTGTTTCAAGGAATATTTATAAAAAGAATAAGAGTTATGAGAGATATTGTAAGTGAGGTGTCGTGTATGGGCCTGTTACTCTTAGGTGTTATTTCTGCTCAAGCGGAGGAAAAAATTGATAGGCCTAATATCGTTTTTATCTTGTGCGACGATATGGGTTACGGCGACTTGGGTTGTTATGGCCAAAAATATATCTCTACACCATGTCTGGACCAAATGGCTCGTGAGGGAACACGGTTTACGCAAGCTTATGCGGGAAGTCCAGTCAGTGCTCCTTCCAGGGCGACAATTATGACTGGTCAACATTCAGGACATGGACATGTACGTGGTAATCGTGAATATTGGCAACGGTCACCTCTCATACCTTATGGCGTGAATGAAGATTACAGTGTAGTTGGTCAGGAACCTTATGATCCAAAGCATATAATCTTACCGGAGATTCTACAGAAGCACGGTTATACCACTGGACTTTTTGGAAAATGGGCTGGAGGATATGAGGGTTCTTGCTCTACGCCTGATACCCGGGGAATAGATGAGTTCTTTGGTTATATATGCCAATTTCAGGCACATTTGTATTATCCGAATTTCTTGAATCGTTTCAGTCGTTCGAAAGGAGATACAAGTACGATTCGTGTGACTCTTGAAGATAATATCCAGTATCCGATGTATGGTGATGGCTATAAGAACCGATCACAATATTCGGCAGATTTGATCCATAGAGAGGCGCTCGCATGGCTTGACCGGCAGGATGGTTCCAGGCCTTTTTGTAGTTTCTTAACCTATACGTTGCCGCATGCGGAGTTGGCGCAGCCGAATGATTCTATCTTGGCATATTATAAGGAGAAATTTATTGAGGATAAGAGTTGGGGTGGAAGTGAGGGATCACGTTATAATCCGGTAGCAAATACTCATGCGGAGTTTGCCGGGATGATTACCCGTCTTGATACTTATGTTGGTGAGATTTTGGCTAAATTGAGAGAAAAGGGATTGGATGAGAATACGTTGGTGATCTTCAGCAGCGACAATGGCCCGCATGAGGAAGGTGGTGCGGATCCTGAGTTTTTTGGACGTGATGGTCGGTTGCGAGGGCTTAAGCGACAATGTTATGAAGGGGGAATTCGTGTGCCTTTTATTGCTTGGTGGCCTGGTAAGGTTCCTGCGGGTAAAGTGAATGATCATCAATTGGTCTTTTACGACCTGTTGCCTACTTTTTGTGACTTGCTTGGTGATCAAGGTTTCCCGGAGACTTATCTCAATCCCGATTTGGAGGGAGATTGTTTTGATGGCATCTCGTTTGCGTCTACTTTATTGGGTGAAGACAAGAGACAACCTCAACACGATTATCTCTATTGGGAGTTTCATGAGACGGATCAGATCGCGGTTCGTATGGGCGAGTGGAAATTGGTCGTTCGGCAAGGGAAACCAGAACTTTATAATTTAGCGCAAGATATTCATGAAGATCATGATTTAGCTGCCCGTTATCCGGATCAGGTGCGTCGGATGGTTGCGATTATTTATCGTGAACATCGGCCAAGTGAACTGTTTCGGGTTACTTTGCCGGAGTTCTGAGATACATACGTATTTGTTAGCGTTCACGTACGTATGCGTCAAGGCGCTACGAACGAATGTGAAAACCGACACATACGTTCGTAGCGCTTGATACGTACTATTGTGTGTAAATGATTTTTTGATCTTGATCAAATAGACGTTTGTCTGGGATGTGATGGTGAACAAACCAATCTTAATTATGTTATAAAGCATGAAATGCAATGTGAATAGTGTTTATTTTTTGTGTTTAGAGTAACTGTTGAAGCTACATGAGAAAATTTCTGGTCTTGTTGTTAACACTGGGCGTGTTATTGGGGGCATGTGAGAGTGGTGATATGGAAATGCCTGCTGATGCTGGTACTTTGGGTACTGTTTTTAAGTTAGGACGTGATCCTTTTGAGAACATGTCAACTACTCGTTCGGCCAATGAAGAAAAGGCTCGCTACGATCGTTTGGAGTATTATATTTTGGATGAATCAGGAAAACCTGTCGAAGGGGTAAAAAGTCTGTATCGTGCGGAGAGTTCGGAGATCGTTGTGGAGGGACTTCATGAAGGAGACTATAGTCTGTTGGTCCTTGGTATTGTTGGGGATTATGAGCGAGATGGCGTTGTGATCAATACGTTATCTGATATTTCTGATGTCTGGTTAACTTTCCCGGAGAATATGAATACTTCTTTATGTGCGGAATATTATTATTCGCGTACACCGTTTTCCGTGATTCGTCATCAGACGGCTGATGGTATGATTGAGATGGTTTCGGTTGACACGGAGATTCATCAGAAAAGAATAATGGGAAGAATGGATTATTCACTTGGGTATTCAAATGATTATGTGCGTACTGCCATGGTATCTAGGAAAGTAAATCTTGTATCCCCTAAATTTTATACTCAATTTACGGCGGATAGTGTTTTTTCTGGACAAACTTCCGGACAGGATATGACCTTTGATTTGGATGAGTCGGAGTCTCTCTTTTTCATGCCAAGTTTGTCGTCATTTGAGGGAACAGTGGATTTGATTAGCCGGGATTATAAAGGTGGTCGGACAGAACAAGTTTATCAT